>TARA_R110000824_G_scaffold18850_4_pt1 | contig 51012 bp, 32 predicted proteins | sample TARA_R110000824 | Tara Oceans TARA_R110000824 (sample SAMEA4397747) | marine metagenome | biome: Polar Biome; feature: [MES] marine water layer (ENVO:01000295) within the mesopelagic zone...; material: water (ENVO:00002006), including particulate matter (ENVO:01000060) such as......
ATTAGCAAACGCCATATTAGCTGACACTACGAGTGCTATTGCTAGTGGGTCAAATACAAATATAATAAGTAATAAGAACCAGTTAACCACTTTATCCATTGACCAACCAGTTGTTGACGCTAGATATTTTAAAGGGCCTAATTCTCTTTCATTCTCATTAGATATTTCTTTATTAAGTAAAGCCATATCTGTTTTACCAATTGAATCTAATATAGCTTCTAGCTTTAGATTAATATTATCTCTATCTGTAGTTGTAGTTTTTAATTCTGCTTGAAGTGCTCTTCTTGCTGAACCAGATGATGACGTGATTACTGTTTCAGAATTTTTATCATACCATGATACTGAATGTGGATTAGATAATGATACTCTTAAATCTGCAATTGATTTATTTATTTGAGTCTTCTCAAGTGTTAAGTCTTCTTTCGTTTCTTCAAACCTAACTTGTTTCTGTTCAAGAATTAAAAGTGATTTATCTAATAATTCCGATTTGGTGGCGGTTGATTGATATGCTCCTGATAAAAATCCATATATACCTCCTGATGTTATTACCATTAAAACAAAACAGGCTACCATTAGATAACCTTTTAATATTTTATTTATAGTGTCCCAGTACTGGTATAGTAATGATGCTACTACTAATTTGGCGAACTCTAATGAGCCGGCCATTATTATTACTTCTGTTGCTGCTCCCGCAAATAATTTACTTAATCCGAACACTGAATAGAATGCTGCGGAACCTGCGACCGCTAATGCTGCCAACGTAACCATTAGAGGAAAAATTCGTTTTTTCATTTCTTTTTTATTAATAAATATTAATTAGTAAGGTATTCTAACAATTGGTAGCTATCATTTCTTAATTTACGCAAGGCTTTTTCCTTAATTTGTCTAACTCTCTCTTTTGTTAGAGATAATTCGTCCCCTATTTCTTGTAAAGTCATTGGTGTCCCATTTAAACCATAATAATCTATTATTATATTTTTCTCTCTTTCTTCTAGGATTGCCATTAAGTTACATAATTCATCTTTTAAATTCACTTCGTCTGCAAAAATATCTTCAGGGTTATCCGCGTTGTTATTTACTAAAATATCTATTAAAGTATCACCTTCTTCATTAATAGGTCTATCGTAATTTATAGTGGTGGGTAATGACGCTAATTTAGTATTAAGTTTATCTATCTCTAAACCTACTTTCTTTTTCTCTCGTTGTAATTCCTGAATGATATTAACAGGCAATCTAATAGTTCTTGCGTGTTCATTTAGAGACTGTAAAATAGATTGTTTAATCCACCAGACCGCGTAGGAGATAAATCTAAATCCTTTCTTCCAATCAAAATTATTTATAGCTTTTAATAAACCGTAATTGCCTTCTGAAATTAAATCTCCTAATTGTATGCCTTGTCCTTGATAGTCTTTTGCCACACTTATAACAAATCTTAAATTCCCTTCCAATAATTCTAGATGTATTTTTTCTATTTCTTCATCTGTTAACTTATTGCTTAATATTTGTTGAGCTAATTCTTTTTCTCTGATTGGGGTTAATACTTTTCTTTTTCTCACATCTTTTAGATAGTGAGATATTTCCGCTTGATTTATGAATGTTTGTCTTGCCATTTATTTATTTTTTAATTATTAAAAGTGTTTCTAACTATTATAGTACAAATACTGTACCGTACCAATAAAACTGACTTTTTGTCAGGTTTATTATATTACGATACAAATATAATAAATAAAATCTATACTAAAAAATTTTTAAGGGTTTAAATTAAATAGGGTTTGAGTGTTTCTACGACTTCTTCTGGGTTTTCAAAAGAAGTTCCTGTATCATATAAACTTTTATCTTTTACGGAGGGAATGTAAGTAAGGTTACCTTCGGTGTCCTCTATAATTAAAACTGGGGTGTACCAAGGAAGTGGGTGTTCACGTTCTGCGTCGATATATTCCCACCTAGTATCTCCATTTTCTTTTTTAAGTTCTGGGGTAGCAATACTAATACATTTATTTACAAATGGTATATTATTTTCTTTTAGAATTTCTTTTGTTTTTTGGCAGTCTGGACATACGGATTCACTGTAGAGGGCCAACTTATATTTTTGCGTATTTAATTTCATATTAAATATTAATATATTTTTTTTAAGAAATCAAGTTCTTCCGTTGTTAAACTTTCTATTCCTTCATCAATTATCTTATCTAATACCGTATCTACCGTTAAGGGCCTTAATGAGGTATTAATTTTTATAGGGCTTAATAACACTTCTTTTAATTTCCTAACTTTACTGTCCATGACCTGTTTTAATTGTTTAGATAATTCTTCTGCTACCTTAGGATGGATACTTATTTTTTTACTAATGTTTGATAGGCCAAATAAATGTGTTTCTAATTTTTTATCTAACCTATAATCTAATTTTCTAGGTTTAGGCATTAAAAAATATGTACTGATATGGGGGCTTAAAAACTGTTGTAAAATATCAGTTATATCTTCAAACCCTAACTCAGAATTTAAACACATAATGATAACATGGTCCCCAGTAACAAAACTAAATTCAGTACTATTAACAATAGTTTCCATAATATCTCTAATATTATTCATTATAACTGAATCTTTTTCTATGATATCCCAATTGCCAAACATAAATAATAAGTATTTTTTTGTTCTACCTTTCATGTATATAAATATTTAATTAACGCTAGAAATATTGTTTTCTTTCTTTATTGTTATGGTATCGTCTGCCCATTCTCTAACTAAAGGGTTGTGTGTTATTAAAAAGACGTTTTCAAAATAGTCTTTAATTCTATTAAAAAAAGTACCTACTTGGTCTAAATTTTCATTACTTACTTTACCTAAGACCTCATCAAATACTGTAATATTAGGTCTAGGTAAACAAGATACTTTAGTTAGTACGGTACGGATAGCTAGGGACGCCAAGGTTTTTTCGAAGCCACTTCCAGTTACTAAAAGTTTTTCCACGCCACTTTCATTGTCTACCATCCAAAATTCTACCTCGTTCTTATTATTTACTTTTATTTCTACCATAAAATTAGTTACATCTGTTAATAACCTTACTAATTCATTATTTAATTTTGGTACTACACTCCTAACTATAGTTTTTATTATACCGTTTTTACCAAAAATAATTAAATAACTGCGAAATACTTTATTTATTTCATTCTCCTTTTTAATTTTATCTATCTTATTGTTGGATTCACTAATTAGATTATCTATTGTTTTTATACGGTTAGTATTAGCTTCTATATCTCTAAATAATCTATCTTTAGTATTAATTAAAATATCTATTTCCGAATTAATACTTAATACTTTTTTTTCTATTTTATAATTTTTCTCTACATTATCTTTATTGTCTTTCCATTTCTTAAGTTTATTATTTAATCTTTCTAATTCAAGATTCTTTTGCCCTATTTCTAATATTAATCTTTCTTTTTTTAATATTTCTTTCTCGTATTCGTCAAAAACTAATTTTTTGGATTCTAGTATGTCTATTTCTTCCTCTAATGTTTTTACAATTAAACTTTTCTTATTTATATCCCCATTTAGTTGTTGGGATTCTTGTTTTAATTTTTTAATCTCTTGTGTGTGGTCTACCTCTTCTAAATTTCTTTTACATACAGGACAAATTTCTGCTTCTTCTAACTCTTTAATCGTTTTATCTACATTTCTTAAATTTGCGTTATTAGTAATTTTTTCTATAATTAAAGCATCTTTCTTTGTTTTTTTATTTTTTAATAATTCTAAATTAATGGTTTCCGGGGTTTCATTATCGCCATAAATTTTTAGTTTCTTTTCTAATACTTTTAATTTATTATTTTCTTCTTCTATGGTTTCTTCTAAAAGTCTTGGATTGGTTTTTTGTATTTCTAAATCAATGTTTGTGTTTTTTTGACTAATCACTTCATCTCTCTTAGTATTTTTTTCCGAAAGTTCACTCCTTATTTTCTTTAATTTTATTTCTTCATTTTTATTAATTTTTTCTAAATTATTAGTCTCGTCAACTAACTTATTTATTTCTTGTTTAAGTTCTTCTACATTATATACATTGGAGATAATAGTTTTAGACCATTTAGAATACATTTCTTTACAAGCTATTTCTTTATCTTTTAAAATTTCTAGGCCAATGAACCTACTTAATATATTTCCTCTTTCGGTTGGTTTGGAGTCTATTAATGATTCTAGATTAGATGCGGTGGATAAAACTGTTAATAAAAAATCATTCATGGTACCTATAGATTCTTTTATAAATTTTTCTGTCTCTCTTCTTTGTTCTCCGGTAAAATTTTGTAGTGTTCCATCTTTTTTTCTTTCTAAAAATTCTAGACTAGTACTAACAGACCATTCATCTTTTTTAGTTTTTCTTCTTTTTATTTTTCTAACTATTATATAATCTCTACCATCAATTTCTACCTCTCCTTGTACTAACACTTCATTTGATTTTTTAAATCTATTAAATACATCAATTGCTTTAGTAGTTTTTGTGGTGGCATTAAAAAATAAAAATAGTATTAAATCTACCGCTAAGACGGATTTACCTCCAAAGTTGGGTGGGTTGGAATCTATAACTGTTATGCCATTTAATTTATCTATATCTATAAAATTATTTTCTCCGAAGGATAAAAAATTAGAAAATTTTATATTTTTAATATACACTCTTTTGTACTTGGTGTCTATTTCGGATGTGTCAGCTATATGTGCATTTACTCTATCGTCTAATCTTTTAAGTAAAGTAATGTCAGTATCCATATCGTTAGCCATTACAAATTGAGACATAAGGGCCCTTTGGTAGGTTGTATCCATTATATTCTGCTCTAAGTCTAAGTCTAATTCTTTTCCTGAGTTTTTATCTACTCCTTTAGTTATAATAGTAACATTTTTAGAAGTATACTTACGTTGAAAATAACTACGTATTCGTTTAATTCGTTCTTGTGTGAAATTTTCAGGTATATCCTCCCACGTTACTTTAATAAATGGATTGTCTAAATTATCTAATAGTCCCATATAAATTTTTTTAATTCTTTTATAAGTTTAATAAAAATATTTGTAATAGTAACGTCATCTAATTTCCTTTGTTCACTATTGTTATACTCTTCAAATGTTTTATTTTTCCACTTTTCCAATTTACCGTATAATTCCCCATTTTTATTTTCTTTTATATCTTGTAGATATAAGTCCATCTCCTCTGCAGTTTGTGGGAGTAGGGTTTCATTTAACTCTACTGGTACCTTTTCTAACCCCCAATACTCATTCATTTGTTTTTTTCCTAAGTGGTCAGACATACTTTTTAAGTTAGTTATATATAATGACCTAGTTCTTATAATCATTATTAACCACATTAAAGGAGATTTAAATTTATTAATTATATTAGTTTTTACCAATTCAATATTAGAGTGCTTAACCAAGAAATTATTATATTCTTTTAAATTATAAAATTTTAAGATTTGTTTTTTAAGAGTATCTTGTGTTTCCTTATCTTTGTCTATTAACATGCTAGTAGTACCACCAAAATGGACATATTTCATTCTAACTTTTTTAATTTTTTTTCCATACTCGTGTATAGCGTTAGAAAGCTTTACGTCTTCATATCCAAAATAATATTCTTCGTTATACCCACCGACTTCCCAAAACTTTTTTCTTTCCATAATCATAGGAGCCTCTTTTAAAAAGAATTGTGTTTTAATCTTTTTATAAGGTAGTGAAGTAAAATGAAAATCAGGGCCTACCGCGTAAACTTTTTCAGAAAGAATTTGTGTTGCTTTTAACACCCAATTGTAGTCTAGTATATCTATATCATCATGAAAAAGAGCAATATAATATTTTGTAGTATTCTTTATAGCTAGATTATACGCTTTAGGAATATGATAGGGTACTGATTTAACTACTCTTATACCTTCCATTTGAAAATCTTGTTCTGGACTATTGTCTACTACAATAATTTCTATATCCCAATCTTTTAAATGTTTAGTCGTTCTTTTAATACTTGGTATGAGTCTTTCCTTAATAAATAAATCATTTAGACAATTTAGAATAATACAAGATATGCTTTTATTCCCAACCATCATTTATTATTTTTACTATATTTTTTATTTGTTGTTGGGTTACCCACCATCCTACTGGTAAACAAATCATTTCTTTTACCATTTCATCTAGTTGAGGTAGGTTACTGGTATACTTAAATACACATGAATGTTTATCATTTCTTTCGTGTACCCTACTAACCATTATATTATGTTTACTCATTTTTTCCATAAACTTTCGCTGATTCTTTACTTTAATAGTGTATACCCAATAAGAAGGATTATCTTTTTTATTAACCTTTAATAGTTTTACGTTTGGATTGTTTTTTAAATGTTTTGTGTAGTACTTTGCATTTCTTCTATTAGTCTTTAGGAGTTTATCTATGTGTTTAAGGTTTTCTACCCCTACTGTCGCACAAACATCATTCATATGGAATTTAAATCCCCATTCTGAAATATTAGATTCACACCTAAAATCCTTTCCGTTATCTTCCCTATCTATACCGTACCACCTTAAAAGTTTTGCTTGTTTTATTAATTTTTCATCTGGTAGTATAATGCAACCACCATCTATACTTGTGATATGTTTTATAGCTTGGAAGCTATGCACTACTATATTGTTATTTTTTATAGTTCCCAGTTTTTTACCATCATACTCACTTCCAAATGCGTGGGCCGCATCCTCTATAATAATAGGTCTAAATCCATACTTTTTTTCGGAATAATTTTTTATTTTCTCTATCTTTTTTAAATCTACTGGATTACCACCCCAATGTACTAGCATTATTATCTTAGTTTTTGGTGATAATTTTTGTTTTAAATCATCCAAACACATATTACAAGTAGATTTATCTACATCTACCCATTTTAAATTTAAATTATTAGCTAATATTGGCCAATTAGTTGCGGTACATGTTAAAGGACAGGTTAGAACTTCATCCTCTTCTTTTACGAAAGGCCAATTATAGGTATCGTACCCATGAATATTATTTTTAAGTAGATGTAATACTAAATGAAGTGCTGAAGTCGCGGAATTAGTGGTTATTATATTATTACTACCTATATATTTTTTTAATTTATTTTCAAATTTTCTTACTTGTTTTCCTTCACCTATAAAACCAGATTGTAATACTTGTGTTACTGCGGGGGGTGCAGTAGGGGACATAAACACTTTAAAGAGGGGGATAGTTTTATTATTCTTCATATTTTAAAATATAAAGAATTTTGTACCATAAATCAATTTACACTATGGGTGGTTCTTTATCTTTATTAGGTTTATTTTCTTCAAACCATTCAACCATTGCATTTATTGCCCAGACACTTCCACTTGCTAACATTCCATCAAAAAATATATTTGTATAAGGGAATATAATCATTGACTCTGTTGGGGAATAAAATGTTAGTGAGAAAAAAAGTCCTACCCATGTAGATGTACACATCATGCATTCTAATAAATCTCCAAAAAATGTGGAGTGCTTACTTATCCATTCTCTTGGTTTATCGAATATACTACCAAATACTAAAATTTGTGACATTCCGTACGCTGCTAAAATCCATATAAATATTTCCATAATTTAATCTAAGTATGTGTCATTTAAGTTAGATGTTTTCATATACTTTGCTCTTCTATTTACTGTTACATTTTTAAAGTGTTCAAGTATATCATCTTGTTCTTTTATTTTATTTTTTTGTTGGTTTAGTAAATTTTCTTTAGTATCCAACTCTTTCTTAAGTTTTTCTAATTCTTCTATTAACTGAGTGTCTTTAACTTCTTTGGTTACAATTTTTTCTACAATTACTTCTTTTTCTACTAGTATCTCTTTAATTACTTCCTTAACTATCTCTTTTTCTACTGGTACTTCTTGTATCTGGGATTTTGGTAGGAATGGTGCTACACCATACTTATCTAATGTTAGCCCATCTTTAGCACATTTAACTATAAAAGTATCAATATCTTCTATTTCATTTAATTCACAATACAATGTAAATTCTTTTTGTAAATTCTTATCTATATTAACCATTTATTAAAATTTCTTTATTATTCTCAATATCTTCAATATCCTTTATTTTAAAATTAAGGTATGGTTGTGAATTATCAAGCTTATAAAATTTATATTTTTCTGTTTCTACATTATACACCCCATAACCATGATTTTTAATACTTTCACCAAAATTCTGAATGATTGTTGACCCTACCATATATGCTTTTTTCTTTCCCGGTATTTTAAAGGTTTGGCGTTTATGTATGTCTCCCGCCAATACTACGTCACAGCCTTCAAACCTATCTATACTATACCCATCATTAAAAATAAAGCCTAAGTCGTTTGAAGCTCCTTCTATAGGACCGTGAAAAAGTCCAATTTTATACTTTTGTAAATTTTTAGGAATTTCTGGGGTGATGTTTTGTTCTCTAAGAGAATAAACACACCATAATATATTTTCATCCTCATAACAACCCCTATCTTTATAATACACTATGTTTTTATTATTTAAATTGTCTATTACTGGAGATATAGCGTCCATTCTATCCATATTATTTTCTAAAAAATCATGATTTCCTATTAAATAGATGCATTTACATATTTTTGCGGTTTCTGTCATTACCCAAGACATTAAATTTATAAGTTCTGGTGTCATTTGATTTTTGGAGTGCACAAAGTCTCCCGTAAAAACTATTCTATCTGGTTTAATTTTTTTCCATTGTTCTAGAGCAAGTTTTAAAACTTTTATATCTCTCTTATGGTGTTTATATAATTTAAGATGAAGGTCGGAATAATGTATTATTGTCTTTATTTCCATTTTTACATTAATTTTCTAAAAGTACTTAAATTTATTATTATTAATATTAACATTACAATACAAAATTCTATAAAACTATTACTCATTAAATGGATACAGTACCCCATTAAAATAAGTCCAAGTAAAATAATTCTCATGTTATTACTCATATTTAAATACATAGTATAGAGTTTAGGGTATTTATCAAACCATTTCTTTTTATCTTCTGGTGGTGTATAAAATACAGCTTTATTATATTCACTCGCTGGGAAATACTGTAATACAAACCAAATTACTATCGCTACTAGAATAGTAGCTAAAAAATTAACAATAAAAAAATACCAAAACATTAGTAAAAATCCTATTATATTAGATATTTTATTAAGCATATCTTTTTTAAAAATAAGCTTTTTAAACATATTTTTAAGAGAGAAGGGTTGTAAATGCCCTTGGTGTTTAACTTCTAATTCAAAATCTTTACCATATAGTTTTTCTAACATTTTTACTCTATGATTTCCATTTTTAACTATGTATTTGCACCCATTTTGATTGTAATCGTTAACAACTATATGTGAGTATTTTTCTGGGCTATACCCATTATTGGTTATGCTCTTTTCTAATCTATTCCACCCATAAAACCAACTTTTAAAATTAGGTGGTGTGTCCTTAAATGTAGAACACCATAAATCTTTTATTTTAACTTTTAGTACTCCTTTGTTCTTATTAACATTAAATATTTTTTCTTCACTCATCTTCCATTATTTTTAAAATTTCATCTCTAAAATCATAACATTTTATTATTTCATAATTTTCATTATTTTCATTAAACCACACTATATAACAATCACCAATATCTAAATTGGTGTTTCTTTCTAATATTAATTTATAAAAAGATAATTGTAACGAATATGTGTTTAACTCACATACATCTAAATGTGAAAGTGGTTCCTTAAACTGTTGCCATTTATTCTGTTTATTTATGGCTTTATTTGTTTTCCAATCCCATATTTCTAATTTATTAGATTTCTCATTATAGAAAAGTTGGTCAATCATACCCGTAACTCCCCATTTTTCATCACCTACAACTAATTCAGCTCTCACAGGGATAAGTTTACCAAAAGATTTTTTATAAAAATCATCAAACATAATAGTTAATTTCTTTACAACTTCTTTACATTCTAACATATTTTCTGTTCCGCCTAATACTTCAGTTGTTCTGTGTTCTGGAAACGGAAATAACTTATTAGTTAAAAAATTCTCCACATATTCATGAAAAACCGAACCTTTCTCACACGCAAAATCTGCTTTATATTTCCATTCTTTTAATATTTCTTCCTTACTTATCCCTCTTTCATCTGCTTTTTTCTTTGACCAGTATTCTTTATCAAAAGCTTGTTTATAGTCTGAAATTATTGAAGTTACGGATTTGGTTCTGGTACCATTTAGATAGTAAATATGATTCTCGTCATGAAATTTTATATTATTAAATTTAGCTAATTCTTTAATTATTTTCATAGTAACTCTATTTCTTTTAAATCGTTTATTCCTTTTAAATCACTAACATCTTTATCTATGGGTAGTTTTAGTAATTTTATTCTAGCGGTTAATTTGCCACCGTCTAATTTTCTATATAATTTCTCTGCATCTTTCCAAGCGTCACCATCTAAACAAATAATAATATTTTTCTTGCAATTATCATATAGTTTACCCCATAATTTATCACTTACATTTTTTCCTAATAGAGGTATAGCGTTATTTATAAAAAACATATCAAATACTCCTTCTACCAAATATACATCTTCTTCCCACTTTATTAAATGTTCATTAAATACTATCTTATCTTTTTCTGCTTCTGGATTTTTATACTTATTCTTATGTCCGACATAAGACCGTGATACAAAATAATTAATCTCTTCATTTTCATCAAATGAAGGTACTATTATTCTTCCTCTATATTTTCCTTCAGTTGTATATCCTATAGAATATTTAGAAATGAGTTCATCTGTTATGTTTCGTTTACGTAAATAATTATAAGCTTCTTTGTATGGTATGGTTAATTTATTTCCTTTAGTAAAAGAAATATATTCGTCTGGCAATCTAACATCTTCATATTTTCTTGAGATTTTTTTTATAAATTCTCCACCGATTAGATTCCAGGTTGACTTATGTCTTTTGTTTCCCCATTTTAAAAATAATTTATTTAAAGACCCATGGGTACTATAAGTTTCTGAACATGCCCAACATTTATATACTCCTTGGTGGTAGTTTACTTCAAAATTTCCTTTTCCGTCACCTTTATCTAACCCTTTTATATCATAAGAGCATACGGGACAATCAAAGGATATTTGTCCCTTATTAGGATAATGTGAGTTTATTTCACCTAAAATATCTTGTAATAATTCTAATAATAGTGGGGAATCTTCCATGAGATAAATGTATGGAATTTTTAATAGTTAATCAATTACCACATCTCATTTTGTTTCATAGCTCCTAAAACACATGTATAAGCGTCACACATATCAAAATTTTCTTTTTTTAAGGTGTTGTTCCTAGTGTGTGTCCAAGTTAAGTGTGGTTCTTTGTCAGATACTTTTTGCCAAATTATATGTTTTTTATCACACCCAACTTTATACCCACCAAAAAGAACTTTTTTTCCTTTTATATTTTCAGTAAATAAGTCAGGAAATGCAAATTTTCTAGAATTATAGGTAGATATATATTCTGGTATAATACCCAAAGTATCATATATAATTCTGGTAATAAAAGAATTATATCTCATAAGAACAGAAACCGTTCTAATATTATTAGAATTTAAAAGGGGTTCTTCTATAATAACCTTAGTAATACCAATTTTAGAATAATCTATTAGTTTATTTTTGAACTGGTCAGCCTTTAACAGCATTTCTTTAATCTTATTTTCTACTGGGGGTTTTATTTTAGGGGAAAAATGAGTTAATTCTAACAACTGGGGTGTTTGTAAGTCAAAAAGTGCCCAACCTATAGTTTTAGTTGATATGTCTAACCCTAATACTTTTGGGGTATTTCCAATATTACTCATATAACAAATATTAGAATTTCAACTTTAAAGTAAAGGTTGTGGATGTATTTTTAGCTTTTTTAATTGGTCTATCTGGTTTAGCTATCGCTAATAATCTATTATTACCATCATATAACCCTATTTCGGTTATATACGTAGATGATATATCCGATAAATCCCAAATATTGTCCACTTCACCATAAGGGGTCATAAATTGAATCCCGGTGTTGTCTCCACCAGCACCATAATATGGGGCATCAGCACTCGCTGCGGTTTGATTTTCGGTTATATAAAATTCTCCCGAGTCGGCGACCACATTTATTGTTAATAATATTTCTTTTTCAAATGAATAATATGTACAGGACCCAGAAGTTTCTGCTGTAAAAAATACTTGTGTAATACCAGATTGTTCACCTGTATACCCATAATCAATAGTTGTGGCACTCGTTCCTGAGGCGGCTCCTGAATAATATAAATTATTTACAATATCTGGATGGGTTAAAACCATAAATCCTTTATCTAGATAACAAATTCCCACAGGCATATCTTGTGATTGAGCGTAAGCTTTTGGTGTGTTAGATGTTGATACCGTATCCGTAAATCTAAAATTATCCACCCCACCATCCGTATACCCATTAGGTATAACATTTTGTTGCCATCCACTTGACCAATTAGTTATACTAGTACTTGTCGCACTAATTGCGGGGCCTCTAACATTGTCGGAAAATAAAAATGCGACATTAGATGATTTTAAACCTGGTTTTCCATTAACGGCACCTTTAATTGTTGGATTGCCAAAATATTCTGCATTTAAAGAATTGTCTGATGAAAATGGTTCTGGTTCATAATAAGAACTATATAAAGTTAGTGTGTCAGCAGCGGACCATGGTCCTCCTACTGGAATAGTTAATTTAAGGGTTCTCCCATCTATAAGTTCTCCATATGTATTGGCTCCGATATCTACTACTATTACATTTTCTTGACTTACTGCACTAAATCCTGTACGTGCCCATGAAGATGCAAATGACTCACATTGAGCGGAATTGGTGGGCATATTAAATGAGGAAAAAAGATTAGAGAACGGTCTTCCGTTTGACGGGTCTCTTTGTGCCGCTGTAAATGTTAGTGAAGTCCCCGTTGTTGTTGTCCAACCATCGCCTGACCATGGAACTAATATGCTTTCTATTATTTTTTGATTTGTTTCTATTTTTTTAAGTTTTCCCATTTTACTTCCAAGTTTTGTAGTTCTGTGAATTAGAGTTTGTATCTAAAGCTAATGAGGCTCTGCCCGCAAAGTAAAGTTTTATCATATGAAAAGGACTCGCTTCACTTCTATTATTATAATTTTGTTCCGTTCCAGGAAAAATAGTTTTTTTAGTTAATTCGCTATTTTTTGCATAATTAACAAACATTACCCTTCCTTTATCTGGTGGACTTACTACTGAAATATATTTAGAGGTACCATAGTGAGCACCATATTCACCAGGAGTCCCAAAAAACCTCAATCCCGAAGGTGTTCTCACTACATCATTAAATCGAGTTCTCCCTCCTGGTATATTTTGAGCGTCAAAATATAGAATAGGTTGTTTATTTACTTTACCACTATTTTCCGTAAAGTCACTATTTTCTCTATACCAATTTAAAGCTTTTACATTCATAATATTAAATTTCTTGTCCTGTTATTACTTTTCTAAATAATGGTTCTCCTGCACTGGTTTGCCATGTTGTAGACGCTCCTGAAGCTGAACCAAATCCTCTTGGGTCCGGTGAAAAAGATGTTTTTGTTACGCCCGCAGCCCCATAAAATTTAAATTCTGCGTTATCATATAATCTATAATAATTCTGTGAAGAAAGAGTATTATATGAAATGGAATCTGTCACAGCTTCTTTATTAAATTTAAATCTAACGGTTACTTTACAAGGTGCCGCTGCTGGTGAATTAGTTGAATATACATTCCATGTTATCGGAATAGAGACATTATAATGATTTATGCTTGTTCCACTAAGACCACTTCTATAACCACCACTATATGTATCTGTCAACCAAAAATTACTATTCTGGGAAGCTACACCAATAAATATGTCGTCTGCCATCTTCATCATTCGTGTAGCTAATGTATAATATGGTTCTGTAGATGCTGCCACTCTACCTGCTGGAACACTTAATCCACTATCTTTAGATGGGTACATACTAAAATATGGACTAGAACTTTTAAATCCTTGTTCTCTACTATTCCAATTAGAAGAATATTCTAACCCTCCAACTAATAAACCAAATGTGTCTGTTGGGTGGGTGGTTTCAGTTATGTTTATGCCCTTTGCACTATGTGCATTTATATTTACGTATTTTCCTTGTTCTTTTGTTATTCTTTTTAACTTTATAGGGTAGTATGTTGGGGACATATCATTTCCTGTATTAATATTTAAAACTAGTCGAGCGGCAGGAATGGTTGTAGATATATTATCATATCCAGGATTAGTGAACCCATCCGGGTTAATACCTACGCCTGTCTCCATATCTACTGCAGTTACAAAACCTATAAAAATAGATTTTATATCCTCTATTTCCGTAGACCAACTATTGCTTCTATTTTCCATATTAAATAATGGATATGGTTCAGTAGCGACATTCCAATTATTTATTCCACCACAATTTAAGTAACCCATACTAAATCCTTCAAATCCTATACCTGCACTTCCTGCACCACTATTATATCTATTACCCACCACATTAATTCCTGGGGAGAATACTAAAGAAAATGGAGAGGCTATGTTTAAACCTTTTAAATATGTTCCACTAAAATTAATACCATTATTTTCTCCTCTGTTCATATATGCACCACCAGTTAATGCTAGGGAATTATAATAACTAAAATCTTTATAAGGTACTAATTTAATATTATCAGTTTTAAATGTAGCTCCATCATAAACTTTTACTGAATCCCAAAAATCCATATATTGGCCAATACCAAATTCGGATAAATCATTTAAAAAAGACTCATAATCACTACTTGTTATAACATTTAGTGTGTCGTTAAAATAATTGGTTAGATTTTGTTGGATTGTCGTAGGTGTGGACGATAACACGTCTTTGTGGTCCGCTATATACTTAGAAGCTATTAATTTATTTAATACAAAATAATCATGTAAATAAACATCTAGCTCTAAAGTATCTCTATAGTATTTTACAGTATTATTTGTAGTTTTTACCCCTATAGCAACATATGTTTGTTCATTTCCTCTAGTAATAACAGTATTATTAGCGGGAGTAGCCCATATTATATTTTTTTGTCTATACCCACTATTAATTTGTTTTCTAAAATTAATTAAATTTCCGGTAACATATGGTAAATACCCTAATTGTGCAGAATCATTAGTAGTTGTATTTGTATCTGCATGTTTTTGTGTGTTTCTATAGTCTATGTCTTCATCAGAAATAGCAAATTTCTGAAATAATGACGTTAAACTTTTATTATTTAAAAGTGCTTGACGTCCTTCATCAGTTAACTGTAATTCTAAGGTTGTGGATGTTCCACTAGTTATGTATGCCATTTTTTTGTTCTCTTATTATATAATTATCTCGCTAAACGATTTCCTTTAATTTAAATACAACTTATACAATCTCCATTACAGAGAGAGGCGTTCCCCAAATGTTCACATAGTGAACAAAAAACATATTTATCTTCACAAAATCCTAATACATTCTCTCCATTATTACTTAAACACCTTAAAAAAGTATTTAAATCGCTCTTATCTACTATCCCATTTCCATCAAAATCACCTACTAATTCAGTAGTTTTGCTTTCTCCACCCATAAAACTTAAAAATGTTTTATAGTCACTTAAATCCACATACCCATCTTTATTAAAATCAGCACAAACAACACAATAAGCTGGGAATAAATTAGATACCACGTTACTTTTACTCCAACAACTACTCATCATAGCTACTCCTGGTTCTTCCACTTTATCTGCAGGTGTAGGTGGGGTATAATTTGCCCATAATGTAGATTGGTTTGGGTTTACCCCTAAACTTGTATTATAAAACTTAATATTTCCATTTTTAAGTTCAAAGGTTGGTCCTGCCATTACAGATGCTAATGTCCCATAAGATGCTGATAGTGTAATCGGGTCTCCTCCTCGTGAATCTGGTAAATCATAAAAACAAGAACCAGTTAATGCACTAACACTAGTTGTGTCATCACAATTACCACTTAAACTAATCTGAGATACACAGCTACCACTATTAGTGAATCTTCTATAATCTATATCAGAATCAGATAAACCAAATTTCTCAATTGCCGATAATAAACTTACATCTGAACCTAAAATAGATTTACCGTAATCCGATAAATATAACCGTAATGTATTACCTGATAAAGCATTATTATATATATTTAAGTACCCCATTAAAAATCAATAGATATTGTAAATTGTTGAGTCCCCGTTCTCTTAATTGGTGACTGCAATTTAGCAATAGCCATTAAATCTGGTAGCCCATTTTCATTATCAAATAACCCAATTTCAGTTAGTCGTGCATCTGGTGCTGGTAAAGTTGGATTAACATTATTATAATCTATCCATGTTGGGTTGGTTGATTGTGTATATTGATTGGTTCCTAATTGTACAACATGTTTCATTTCATATATTGTAGCCATAATATCAGTTGCTAAAGTTCCATAAAAAAAGTACTCGTCACCAAATTGTAATTTTGTTGGTTCTGTTACTAGAGGAATGTCAATAAAATTATTCAAATTATACGACACCATATTCGACCACCCCGCACATGCTGCGGCACTACCAGCTACATAATCATAAGTAATATAAAATGTTTTACCTAAAAGTTGAGCGGCGGTTATTTTATCCCCTGGTGTGTAATTAGTTAATTCTGCCGTTACGTTTCTATAATACCAAGATGCTGGGTCTGGTAATGGATAAGTGCTACTACCATTAGTAACTAATTGAGTTAGAATAAGTATGTCTGTAGCGGTAAATCCTGAACCTAATTCATCTGTAATTAAGTATGGAAATTCTCTACCTAATGTGAATGCAACATCAATTGCTCCTTCTCCTGGTTGTAAAACTTCTTTAACATAATAATTACAGTGTAATCCTGTCGTCATTCCAGTACCTAATAACATATAAGTCATCCAAAGTACATCTCCTCCATTACTTAATACCCCTTCTGTACATCCTGTAGTACATAATGTACCTGCTGGAAATCTTTCTGTTTTCGGTGCTGGTAAAGTCCAACTTCTATTTGATTTGTATGACATTGCAGCTAATAACTCCTGGTCGTCTATAACTACCATTTTATAGTCTGGAAATATTTTTCCTACTCTATTCGGCATCGTTGCTCCGGTACCCATATTGTCATCCCATAAATGATAATACCTTAACCCGGGATGATTCATATTAGCACTATTTGGTCTAGCTGTCATTAACAATGGTTGTGCATTTGCGGGAAACACATTAAACCCTGGAGGGTCAGCATAAAAAGTTTGGCCATATACTGTTTCGTCTCCAAGTCCCGTTCCAGCACCTGAACCATTAACACTAGTTTTTTTATGCCACATTAACCACGGTAAATAAAATTTAAAGTTTTGGGCTTCGCCTATTGCAGGTGAAGTTAAAGCGGGGTTATATCCTTGTGATTCTAATGCAAATTTTTCCCCATAAAAGTCCGTTGTATTTAAATTAGTATAATGAATAAATCCAGCGCATTTTTGTTCTGATGGTGGTACTACTCTAAATTCGTCATATGAATCTACATACCATGTTCCACCTTGTGAACCATTATAACCATCAAAAACTGTATTATTAAAATCTTGACCATTATCACTTTCTAAACCAAAATATTCTTTAGACCCCGAATACCCACTTGACCCATATCCATTTACCCCTTCATAAACTGAAGGGTCTACTCCTGCTACGGTATGAGTCCAGTTAATATTCATATTCCATATTTTTGCGTCCAATTCAGAAACATTACAACAACTGTTAAAAGATAATGTGTCATCACACCAATACGTTGCTGTGTTAGCGGTAACATATATACTAGTATTCGTCATTGGGGACCCTGTTAACCCCGGATATACTCTTACTCTAGCAAAAGTCTCTGCAGAATATGATTTAAATCCAGTACCAATTCCTCCTGCCGTTGTGTGGGTGGCAAAATCTGGTGTTACCTTATCAACAGTTAAGGTTAATGTTGTAAGAGCTGTTTGTGCGGAACCGACTACAGCACCACCGTTAACATCTTCAACTAGATAAAATAGTGTTGGTGATGGTGCGTCACAGTTTAATTCATAACAACTGGTACCACCTGTCAACTGATATGTAACAGAAATTAAATCTCCAGGTTGTGGAGTATAGTATTGAATACTAGTACATGGGTCATTAAGAATTGCGGTTGTACCACTTATTATCTGCATAGAAGTTGTGCCTGTCATTGCTGATGTTGGGAATGCCCAGTTTGAAGTTCGAGCATATTGATAGTCAACTTCTGCTCCAAAATTACAACTTGTACCACTAAAAAACCCTCTATTTGTGGTTGTATTATATACTTCTTCCCATCCTGGTTGTGGAATGGTCGGACCAAAAGTATCTCCACTCATTATCCCATCTTGTAAAGGATATTTTACATGTCCTTTATTTTTTGCTGGAAAACCTAAAAGATTTTGGGCGTTGTGTTCAGCTTGTAAGACATTAGTCCCATCACTAAATTGTAATGAATCACTATAGCAATCATAACAAAATTCACTATCTCCTACCTGGAATAATCCAATATTTAACTTACCTTCTGATAATTTTTTTCTACCAGCGTCTGTCAGTCTAGCTACTATAGCTCCCTGTGTACTGTTTTTAATTATATAACTCATAGTTTTTGTCTTTAATCATAAATACTTTTTATTTCAATTTGTTTCATTTAATATGATGTTATATTGCCCATATTATTATTATTAGTTCGTGAAGATGTTACTGGTGAGTAAAAAACATCTCGTGTTATTTTAAAATTTATAGTTTCTGTCTGTGATTCTGTTATTATTGTACCCCCACCTATTAATGGATAATATCTTTTTATTAAAATATAATAATAATAATTATCAGGTGCTGGGGGTAATAAAACGAAATCTTTTGTTATACCACCGACTCCATCAATGTCTATTTTTTCAATAAGTTCTTGTACTTTATTTCCTGTAGAATCGAATAATCTAACTATTATTTCTTCAATTAAATTATTATTCTTGGTATATGCTACTGGAATTTCTGGTTGTTTAGTAATTGGTGTAGAAACTACTTGGTATATTGTTTTATAAAATAGTGCGAAAGTATCACCACTATTATAAGTGCTAGTTGCGGTTAATAATTGTATTTTTTTATCACTGACTTTTCTATATGCCACATCATTAGATTGACCTATACCATTTACCGCTAGTGATATAGTTCCTACAGATTGTTTATCTAAATTTATATAATAATATCCATTCTCTGAATAGATACTACTACTAGTAGAGGTGCTTACCGTATCTGGTAGTGTAACAAATTGTGTATAACTTCCACCACGTGCATCATATATAAATTGTAACGTATCACCCACCTGAACTGTTTCTGGGTTAAAAGTCACTGTACGTGTCGCGGAATTAAACAAATAATCTCCCCTCCCACTAATATATACGTACTCATCATTTGTGGTTAAACCACTCTTGCCTTCTTTTAAAAATATTCCATTTGCTGTAACTAGTGGTCTTCCGGTAACTGGGGATTGTAATGTATAAATCATGGTTGCAGCACTAAAGGTACTCGCACTACTGTCGGGAATAGCTCCTGAACCTTTTTGTATGGTTGTTGTTTCTGTTATAAGTTTGGTTGGTGTTAATACTGGAATCTCAAAATCATTTAGGTATACCTGAGGTATTGGAGGATTTTGTACTACTACCATATAGAAATCTTTATTATAATCTATTGTTGTTGGGGTTGGGTACGTTTCTGTATCAACCCATAGGTCAGATATCGCATTTTTATCTTTAACTAAATAACTTGGTCTAATAATAAATTCCCAGGCAGTATCAGTAGATAAAGCAGATAATGGAATAAAAGTGTCCGCACTATATATAATAGATTTAATATTTCTATCTAGATAGGATGGTGTGGTGTCGAAAATAGCTTCGTAATCTGGAATTTGTGCAACTTCTTCAGTTTGAAATACGTAAGGATAGATTCTAAATTTAGGATATTGATTTTCAAAAATCATATCTTTATTATTCCCACCAAAATAAAATTGTACGTTCTTACCTTTATATGTATCCAAGTTATACACATCTAATGCTGGTATTTCTCCTACTTGTGTTTTTATAGTGGTACTAGGTTTACTTAACCCATTTATTGTTAAGGAAGGATAAACCATGTCTTGTAATGTAACATTAATTACTGGTCTTATGTGTGGTACATTTTTTTGAGATGACCTATACTGTCGTTTACATTTATTTTTTATTGTATTCGCGGTAGTCCCTGTGGTTGCTGTAATCTCAATAGTAGTACTAGCACCATCTTCTTTACCACATGATGGGCTTTCTAAATATTGATTTAATGTACTACCCGTAAATTGTATATGGTACCACATACTATCATCTTGAGAAGACGCCCAAACACCAATCCTTCTTGAGCCTAAAAATTTACAAAGCCCGTAATTATCTACCCATGCGGATGCAGAGTCGCCTGAAGCACCACCTCCTACCCATGTACTTTTATCTAAAAGATTCAAATCTATAGTGAAATTTGAATTATAGGGGTTAGCGTCCGTATTACCTTTAGTAATTGGTCCTGATGCAGTTGCTCCCATTGTGTCAGTTAATTGTATATTTAAAAATTCTCCAAAATATCCAAATCTGCTTATTTTTGCTCTTGTAGCTCCAACAGCACTCCAATTATAACCACTAGCAAATGGTGATGCTGTTCCTGTATTTTTTAAAACTAGAGTTTGTCCAAAGTCAGGGTTGGGGGATGCACATCCACCGTTACAATCTCTGAATATTGGTGTTGTGTATTTGTTAAACCCATATGACTCGAGAGAAAAATTATTACGTACACTAACACTACCCTCCGATTGATTAAATATTAAGTCAAGTGAATGAGTGGCTCCAGAAACTCCATATTTTCCTTTATCGTCCCTAAAAGAAGCCAAAGTAAGAGCTATATTATCATTATCCGCGCTCGATGACCTAAATGTCACCTCCCAAGTATAATTAAAATAAGAGCATACACTTAGCCTTCCAGACGGGACATTATTATTTCCATTACTTTGTAATTTTTGGTTTGTTCCTCCTAAATCTACGATTGTATTAGCTTGTCCTACTGTTCCTCCAGAAGCAACTGTATAATCTGATGTAGTAACGTTTGTATTACTAATTCCGTAAGTTGTTCCTGTAGTTGCACTTGAAGCTACTGGATTTCCGTACAGTCCATAATCTAATCGTGGGTCCCAAGTTAACCATTCATACCCACTAGCAATCCCATAATACCATACTAAAAATTTATCAATAGTAGTATTATAATAAAAATACCCCACATCTCCTGCACTTCCACTAGGCCCAGAAGGACCTAAATTTCCTCCTTCCATTATATCAATAGATGAGGTTCCTAAATACCAATCCTTAGAAGTATCAGTTTTTCTATTAACTGTAGACCCCGTATAAAACCACACATAAGGATTGCTACTATATATTTTACCATCTAAACCTAATCCCGAATCAAAATTCATCGTCGTGTATAAAGAAGAAGCGTTAGGTCCGTAACTAGCTCCAAATTTCATATTATATCTACTTTGTGGAACGTATGCTTGCCACCCAGAAAAAAGAGTAGCTACATCCCAACCCGCAGTACTTAAACCACCATTTCCATCATTGTAATTATAGCTAGTACATCCCGTATTATCTTGTTTTATATTAGTAGAAAGTGGCCTATCTTCTATTACACTTACCGTATACATCCCATTTTCTATATCAGTAAAAGTATGAGTTGTATCTGCACTGGTACCAAAATGAGTATTGATGAGTTTGCCGTCTTTTATTAATTCATACCTAAAACTAGATGTTTCAGTTTTTGAGGTCGTAACACTAATGGTACCTAATTTATTTGTATTAAGTACACAAATATCGTTAGTTAAACTCGCTTCAATTATAGGTACTGTAAAACCACTTATTTGCATAGTAGTACTTCCAGTATTTCCAGAAGAATCGGTAATAGTTGCTTGATATTCTCCTTCACATAGATTTATAATATCAAATGTATCCGCAGTATAACTACTTATACCTGACCAAGCTACACTATATGGTGGGATAGCATTTGTAGTTCCAGAAACATCCACAGATGTTATATACCCATTACATCTACCACTTAAAGTATGTTGTATGTTGTACCCAACTAATTTTATATCTCCGATTGATGAAATTGCCATATTTTATTTTTTATCTACCTCAGGACACGCCGTAGTTTTATTTATGCATTGACCTAATGAACTACACCAATAGGTACCCTCCTTACACACGCCTCCGCCTCCTCCTCCTCGGCCTTCTTCAGTACCTCCCTCTACAGGTATATCTTCGGGGTTATCAGGCTTATCCTTCACCTTCTCACAAACTGCTAAACATTGGTCTATGGTCATATACCCCATATCATCGATGACACATAACCCATCTACACAGGAATAATAAGATTCTATAGAAGGATTCGAACCTCCATCATGTGTTACACCACCTGAGGTACCACCATTAACTGTTGTCCCTTTGGGTGGTACAACATATTTGTTAGTATTCCCTACTGTATTAGCAGCTATTAGTTGTTCTAAGTAAATGTTATTATCCTTGCAATTTCCAATTAATATTGGTTTACATTTATTATTTAAACTATAACAATAGTTATATGCTTTATCTAGACAATCTGTACAATCCTTAGATTCTAAATCACTAAATATATTAGTTATTCCATAAATTGGGTCTAGGTTTAAACTACTTGCTAATTCTTGTCCACACTTGCAATAATACCTACATCCTGTTTTACTTTGTCTTTTTTCTGGTTCCGGGTTATAATGTGAATGAGACGGTATAATAGTGATTTCTTTACCTTTAATTGTTAACTTTTTATTCATTCTTACAACTCTCCAATCACATGGTGTAGTTTTATGTAAAATATCATAAGCTGATGCAACTTTTACCCCAGAACATGGTTTATAGAAACCACAATGTGGTGTAACAACAATATAGTGTGTTAATAAATTTCCAAAATAATTTTTAAAAGTATTAACTATCACGTATGATTGTGAAACTTGTGGAAAAGTAAAATCACATTTTGCTCCGTAATCACTATTATATGTTGGTATATGGAAGGCAAATATTCCATTGTCTTTCATCGTTGTCATTTTATTACCTTGATTCAAGGTATAATCTTTAATTACATTATCTTCTATCATTCTTTGCCAATTATTGGATGGTGTGGTATTATCTATATCCCAAATTAACATATTATCTGGAGCTGTTGTATCTAAGAATCTAAAAGTATTAAAATTATTAGGTGTTATTTGAGGTACTAGGATATTGCCACATTCACTCTCAGAAATATATAAACTGCCGTCTAGGGTTACTTCTTTAGATACTCCACCACTATTCATTTTAAATGGAATAGATTTTTTGGTTGAGTCAAAAAATAATTTTTTCTGAACTAGATTACTAGACGCTTTTATTCCTCTGTAGTATGGGCACTCTAATGTGGTTCCACTTACATCTAACTTATGACCCACATTTATATCTATATTAGCTTCTCCATTACTTATCCTACTATAAAATCCACTTTTAGATGCTGCAGACCAAATACTTTCATATCTTAACTGTATTGTGTTTCCAGATACCAAATTTATAAATCCGGTATCTAGTATTATTGGTATTTGTTTATGAAAAATCGTAGATGAAGTTACTGAACTTAGAATACAACTATTTGCACCACTAGATGTCATATCGTTTTGACTTACATCTAAAGTTAAATAATCGTTTGCGGTACCATCAATAGTACTTCTCAATATTTTAAATTGTGTAAGTGTTGTTCCTGTATTTCCGGTAGTGGTTCCTTTCTGAATATACGCATTAAAATTAAAATTAAGTATACCAGTATTAGCGGGGGTATCTCCACATACATATCTTTCTTTACCCTCACCACAATCTCTATATTTTATTCCAGAATTATATTTAAATTTTGTATCTATTGATACTACTTCCTTTTCTCCTTTCCCTGATTGAATTATTGCGGTATTAATTAATCTTTTAATTTCGTAGTCGTTAGTGGGGTAATTATTTGTAAATCCGGATGGGTAACTCGTAGCGAGATATTCACACCACTTAGTGTCTGTATATTTTATATTTAAATAGGCTTTATAGGTAAATCTATATATTCCGTCAGTTACAGCAGAATAAATCAGATAAGTATCTGCGTCATTATTATTGAATACTAGTGACCCCATATTTGTACCACAATTATACGTATCACTAAACGCATAAGGTCTATATTCCCCAGTAATATCGTCAATTAATCTCATCATTTTTCCTGTTTCTATATTACTTATAGGGATTATTGTATCCGCAGAAAAAGAGGAGCCACTTAAATGTAAGTCATAAGTTTTATTAGGGGTGTTTGGGTCACTAGTCGTTGCAGTAAATCCCGAATACACCTCCGTTTCATCTTTTTTATTGTACGTTGAGAAACAAAAGTCTGTTAATGTATTTGCACTTATAGGAGCGGTGGTATACAGGGGGGTAAGTATATCGTGGGGTTTTGTGGTGTGTTCTTTACCTACCATAAATATACTATCATTAATGTGATAATAACCTATATATTCTTTGCCGGTAGGTAGAAGATACTCATTACCTTTAGTATAAAGACCATTTTGATTTCCATCCTGTTTTGGCCCTATAATAGATTGTTTTTTAGGGCAAATTAAAATACTGTTAATATCGTTATTATAATCATAAGTAAATCTAACATCATTAAAATCATTTAATTTAGTCCGATTAATCCATTGTGATATTTTAGAATAAGTTCTAGGTGTGTTTTCTACTGTTCCTCGTTCATTAATAGTTGGGTATGTTTCTACATTACCTATTTGTTGTTGTTTCAATTTTTCAGTAAAAGCATTTAACTGTTGTTTTGTAGAAAATTTAAGTGATAAACATTTATTTGCTGACGAAAAAATGTCATTATCTCTTATCTCATTCACCCAATTTAAAGCGTAGATGTATTTTCCATCTTTAAAAATTTTATTACTTTGTTTTACTTCGTTATCTTCAACATAGCGAGCTATATTATAAGGTACCTCAATATTATTTTTATTTGGTAGATTTAAATCACTTAAATCTACATTAGTCGATAATGGATTTTGTATGGCATAAACATTGCTCTTTATTAATTCAAGAGACTCACTTTCTACATTTTGTGGTGTTAATTGTTCTTTGTAATCATATAATAGTTCTCTAGATGCTAAATCCTTTTGATGTAAAGTTAAATAGGTGGGTTCTAATTTAATTACTGATGGTGTGTTAATTATTTGCTTTACGGGCACCCCACTAATAATATGTCCTTTTAATATTTTATTATCTTCTATATTTAATTTAAATTTTACACTATGGTTATATTGTCCACATTTATTAATGAATATATCCATATCAAAAGAAAGAGTATTCATTAGTTGTGGGCTTATTATAAGGTCAGGTAATACCATTTGGATGGAATGCTTTTTACCACCACTAATCTTATTAAATGGTTTTAAAGCTCCATCTGAACCTATATTAAAATAATTTGGGTGAGATAAAAAGGCTCCCACATTTTTACCAACCACTTTTTCAAAACCAAAATTACCTTGTTTATTTTTAAAAACTTCTAATATAAGCGGTGTTTTTATTAAACCTATCCCTTTTGCGTGTTGGGTGTGGGTTAAAACTTTGGAATCTAGATATAAAAATAACCTTTCTACATTATCTTGTATTTTTAAAATTGTTTCTACCGGATATAATGTATTATAAGTAAATTCAAGACATTTTCTTTTTGTGACACTTTCTTGTTTCTTAGTATCTACATTTCCTGACATAAAAAAAACAAATTTTATTTCATCACCTAAAACTCTAAAATCTATTTTTGTTCTATATACTTTTTCCACAATATTATTTTTTAGTAACCACCTCCCGATGGCATTCTACCTCTTCCTGCATTTATATTAGGTGAAGATGACCTTGGACTTCCACCTATTGATGGCGTAGTAGTTGGTATACCTCCACTATTTAAATTATAACTATTTAACCATCCTAAATTTGTTGTTCCCATTTCTTTTAAACCATACACACATAAAAGATTATTAGTACTTCCTTGTTTTGTAAATAAAGATTTCATTGTAAATATTCTTTTATTAGTATAGAATTCATTTGCTAATATTTTTACTTCTTCTGCTACAATTTTACTACCACCAATTAAAGATTTATTATTTATATCGTAAGAATTTGCATAGGTTGAGACCGGATTGGTGGACTGTCCACTTATTATACTATTATAGTATAGTGTATTTTGGGCTGGTGCTGCTGGGGGAGCACTAAAACTCATCATTCTAGCCTGGAATTGGGGTGCGGGATACGAAGTGTACCCAGTAGGATTTACAGTGAAGGTTGTTGTGTACCCACTATCCCAATTACTACCACTCATACTAAAACATCTATAAACAAATTTATCTCTATGGAAAACTGAATTCTCTATTTTTACTCCACTTGTCCATAAAGTTGTAGATGGTATCATTTGTTCTATTATCCTAATCCAATAGTCTCCCATCGACTGTGCATAATCAATCATTTTCTTGTAGGTATATTGATTATTTGCCCCACAATTATGTTGTAAATAATCTAGATACATTTGTTGTAATGTAGGGTAACCACCCGTTTTTCCATCATTAATTGTCATTCTATTTTTAGTATCTATGAATACTTTCCAGAAATTATGATGAAATATTTTAAAATCTAATTTTTTTGCATTAATTTGTGGGTTAGTTGAGTCCCATGTGCCTCCACTTGATGGGTATGGTGGGGGTAAAGTTCCACCACTGAACATACAGTTATACAAACTAGATTGTCTCCATACATCATAAACTAGTCCTTGACCTATATTTAAACATAAGTCTACATTTTTTACATTTAAGACTAGTCTTTCGTCTGTGGTTTGATAATAACTGCTGCGATTTTTAAAATTATATTCTCTTGTTTCTAATTCTTTTTTACATTTGTTGGCCTTAACCATATTAATGTAAGTTATTCTAGACCTTATTTGTTTTTGCCAATTTGGGCTGATTCCTAGTTCTTGTAGTTCATAAAGTTTATTATTTAGTATTATAATTCTCTTATCCAATTCACCACAAGTTTCTATTAGTACATTATCTTTAAACTTTACGTTGTCTATGTGTGGTTGTGCTTTATAAAGGTCTAAACTATAGTCTATTGGGTCTCCATCAATCTCTTCACCAATTTCTACCCACGATTTTTTATCGTCAATAATCCTTTCTAAATGAAACCCAAAAGGCATATGTGGAAATCTTCTAAATCTATCTAAATACGGGGCATTTAAATTATTAGAGTATTGCCCTACCGTCCAAAATCCTCCCCATGTAAACTCAGCAAATTTAGTTACTATGTTTGGTGTGCACCCACTTAATACAGAGTCTTCTTCATTAATAATTAAATCTGATTTATGTTCTTCAGTTCTTTCAAACCAACCAGCTCCTCTTTGGAAAAAATAGTTATTGGTTACTCTAGGTTTATGAGGATAACCTTCACTATCTATCGGATAATCTGATAATACAAATGGGTGGGTTGTTGCTCCTGTAACATACGTAAAAGAGGAAAATGGAATACTATATCTAATTACTTTACTGGTGTAGGCACCTCCGGATATACTTTGCCATCCTTCATTAAATTGAGCCATATTAAATTTAGCGTCTGCTAAAACCACATACTCGTTAAATTCTACTAATGCTTGAGGTGCCCCTACTAGACCTAATAAAAATTCTATAGATTTTCTAGTTCCTTTAGATTTAAACAAATAAGCGGTATTCATTAATATACGTCTATATAGTTCAATATCTAACTCTGCTGGTGTTTTACTTATACTAGTACCAGAATATAGAGGTTCTGTAACACCTAATACATTATTTAAAAAATTAGTATTAGTTAATGTATTTGGTGTTGCCCAACCTAATGTTCTAGCAAAATTCTTTATTAATTGGTTCGGTATATTATTTTTACTATCATAAGTTACATTAGTCATATACGCAATTCCGTCTACAAATGTTTTGATGCTGTCGAAACTTCTTCCATATATTTGTAAGGTTTTTTCTACCTTTTGGTCGTTGGTGTCAAATTCTTTAAGAACTGGAGCTGTTAAAAACCTAGAAACTAAATTTGTTTTTTGGGTGTCTAATTCGTCCCCTAAATCGGATAAAGAAGTTAAATACTTAGTATATGCACTACTACTAATATCTAAATTAATAGAGTCTTGTAAAGGCCATGTTTCATTTTGTGTGGTGTAATAAGTTGACCCGTCACTTGATTCTTTTATGAATTTAAATGTGGCTGTATATTGGGGTACAATTTCTCTATTAGCTAAAAATGTCTCAACATGCCCAAAACTTTTGAACGCTTCATTACCTTGTCTATTATTAGGTTTTATAAAAAATGTAGTCTTAGTAGTGGTTTGAGTTCCAAAAGGTTTACCTTCTACACTAAAAGTTATAAAAGTACTATTAAGATTTTGTGGTTTAAAATCTATTACTTTATATTCAGTATCTCCTAAAGAACCACCAAATGTTAATACATAATTTTTATATTCTGTAGTTAAATTTCTTAATTTAGATATAGTACCATCTGCTACTTTAATTAAAGTATCTGCACCATAACCAAACATTTCTAAATTATTTAATATTTGTTCTGGGGTAATATTAGTAGTCAGTAATTCACCGTTGGTTGTAAATTCTATAACAAAAGGATTAGATAGGTGGTCTACACTTACATTAAATGTGGTTAAATTAGTAGATAAATCATAAGATATATTATAAGCTGTAGTATTTCCACTTATATTATTATAATTTACGCCGTCTATAAAAAGTGCTGCTGGGAAAAAATTTATTATATTCTGGGTTGCAACACTAAGTCTTTTCTTTAATGACCCATATAACACTAACTCGGTTATATCACTAGTGTCAGTATTAATAAAAATATTAAAATTATTAGATGAAAAAGCTTGAGCGTCCTTTAAATTAGTAAAATCTAAAGATTCTAAAGTAATAGGGTTAGAAAATCCTCCTAACACCGAAGTGGTGCCTATTGACCGTGTATAATCTTGGTCTATAGAAAAATTACCCATTGTCATCTGTGATGACCCATCCGTAATTTGATTACCTACAAGATTATCACTAAACGTATCTCCTCCGTGTCCTGGTGCTGGGGGGTATTTAAATCTATTGCTAGCCATAATACTTAAGTTATTTGATTAAAGGCCTTACTAAAGTCTATATTATTTCCTCTATTTGCTCTAATTTCATATAATTGGTCATTAAACTGGTCTCTAACTTCATATAAATCATATTGTTGATATATATTTGGATTGGGTGAATTTAAATCATATAGGGTATATATTCCGTCATCTATAGATTTAGATTGGTTACCATAAAGTGCAATTGCTAAAGTATCAAAATCGTGGTCCACCATTTCAATATCTAAGACCAATGGATTAAAAAATGTATTTGTTATAATAACATTTTGCCCTGGTTGGCCGATGAAGGGTATAGCATTTGGATTATTTGATGGTGCACTGGTTGGGGTTAGGGTACAAAAAACCAAATTTGTTTCTGTATTAGTATAAACATATCGTGGAGCAACCTGATTAGGGTTGGTTAGATTAGCGGCTACTGGTTCACAATAAAAATTAGAAGTTACTATACGGAAAAAGTTATGTATTTTTTCTCCGGTAGTTTGTAAATATTCTATTCTATAACCTACTAAAGAATGTGGTTTAAATCTACTTCTATATGCTGCGGGTACATTATTTAAATCAAATACAAGTCCTTTTACGTTTGGTAGTGATGCTAAAATTCCACAATCTATTATATTTGTTCTAATCTCTACTGGTCTAAGATATATTGTATAAATTCCTTTTGCTGCAAATACGTTTGATGGTAGTTGTAAATCATATAGTCCTCCTAAAATTTCTACACCATTTGCCCCTCCGGTATTACCTTGGTGATAATGTGGGGTTAACAGACTATTGGCGGGTAATTGTGAAACTACAAAACTTGTAGTTGCATCTCTATTAGCGGAGTAATGTACAATAATTTGTACATCATCTGGAAGTACATCCGCTGGTCTTTTTATTCCGTATGCTCCTAATGCCATTTTTTATGGTTGTTTATTTATTTTATAAAACCCGTATCCGTGTAATCCTAACTCCCCCATATTTGGGGTTTGTCCGAGTCTTTGGGGTCTTTCAAAGACGGTTATTTTGCCTCTTTCAATAAATATATTAGACCTTGTTTCTGGCCTTTCACATACATTCATTAAAACTTCCTCTTTTGTTAAAGGAGGTATGCAACCATTACTAAAAATTTTTTTATATGACATATATAGTTTTATAATAAATATCCAATTAATGATTTATTTTATTGTTTATAACATATTTTTCATTTTAGTTATTTTGGATATTGGGTGAAGCACTACAGTTCAGACCCGTTGAGTCGTACCCACATGGTACCCACCCAGTCCAACTTCCAGGCAGGGGAGGGGAAAAGCCACCGAACTGGTCAATCTCACAAGGAGATGGTGTAACTGGGCCTGATAGTGGAAGTCCTCCCATTCCTTGTAGTGATGTTGTATTAGGTCCCTGCATTGCCGGACCTAATGGTAGACATATTCCGTCTAACTGGCTATAACCACCCGGACATGCACAACACCAACAACACTCCTCTCCAGCCTGCAATGGGTCTACGTCATATATACACTCCCCCATTTGAAAACCCATTATAGCCCCCCACCATGGTGGTTGGTATGGGAAAGTTACATTGGTTCCTTGCGGTAAATATTGTAAATTAACTAAATCAATTGAACAAGAGGTACAGGCGTTAGATACTATAGGAACACAAGATTGTGTTGGGTTCCCATCAGCGTCATAACCACATGCGACCCACTGTCCTCCTCCACTATTTATATTTACATTTAATGATGGGGTAAAACCCACGTCACAAGCCCCCGCAAATTGACCAGGGATAAATGGAACACAACAATAACAACAACCAAAAATTATACTTTGGTTTGCTGTCGATGTATCATACACACAATCATTTATATCGTAGGTTACATTATTTTGCCAAGCTCCCATTTGGTTGGATGGAATCATTGTTAATTGGTTGGTTCCTCCCGGTCCTAATGTGGTATCACAGTCATCACAATCAGGAATTGGCCAGATTTGTACACAAAAGAGGTCACATGCAGTTTGTGCGGCACTTGAACTTCCGTAATTAGCGATAGAATATTGAGCGATATTAGGTGCGTAGACAGGAACACATGGAGCTCCTAGGTTAATACACTCCCAACCATCTAAAGTTCCAGTACTTGCACTACAACAATTAGTTGCTAACTGACACTCAACCTTTGTTCCCCATATCCCCGATGCGTCTTCTATACAATGACATTGACAGTAACATCTACAATGTTCAACCCCGTCGGTCCACCAGAAAGACCCTGAACCCCAACTAGTACCTTCATTAATACCCATTTTTACATAACAAGTCGCTACTGCGTCATTATAGTTGGACAGTAGGCCCCAACCTTGGTTGGCATTTACTGTATTAATGTGGTCAATCATATCTCCCCAACTATAAAAATTGGGTGCGTTATATAGAGAAGAACCTCCATTATTTATGTCACAGTATGTAGGGTGTACGGCACAATAACCTTGGCTGTCTGCACACATTGTATATTGATATCCTGGAGATGGTGGACATGGAGAAGGACATGTATTATTCAAATCTGACCAATAATAATCTTCAAATAAGTCATAATAAGTGGCTGCATTAGCTCCTAAAAGTGTTGTGAGACCATTAAATGCTTGTGTGAAGCTAACGTAACCTCCTAAATATATTTTATTTTGACCACAAGAACTTTGTGCTAGAGTTTGTGTCGTACCACTTGTATCTATACACTTCCATGGGAGTGGTGGTGGCATAAAACAACACGTTGTGTCTCCTGTGCAAGCGTGTATATCTATATATCCAGATGTAGCAGCTGCGTCATAAATACATGGGCATATTCCAGTACCCGGGTTTGGACTTCCAGTGTCACAATACCAGAATCCTGTTACTGGTGGTAGTACACAGCATGGATTAGCGTTTGCTGCTGCATTACATCCTGTTGGCCCAGTTAAAGTTGTATATACACAATTAGGGCCACTGTTACAATATTGGCAAGTACATGCTGCTTGTGTACACCAACAGACATGTGAATTATAGTAAGCGTATCCACCCATAGGATGAGCGACTGATTGCGATTCATTATTAGATTCCCCACAATGAGTCTGGTAAGCTAGGTTATTTTGCATATGTGTGTTGGATAGGGTTACTCCGGGTATACCTAACAATGTTATTTGGTTCACAAAATCAGCCATGGAAGTTGTGGTGATAGGGGATGATGTTAGTATTGCGTCTATTGCTGGGTCATCCATACAACCAATCAACACCAGGTCCACCATAAACCACATTGACATTGGACCTATTGGCCAACAAGCACCTATAGCTCCATATAGTACTACTCTAATACCTGAAAATGGTGTTGACTGGAATCCGTTTGCTGCGTCCTGTAAGTAAATCATAACATCACTCATGTTTGGTGCTATCCCAGTCCACGGTACTGATGGGTAGTTCGCTTGTGTTAAATATACAACTGACCCATCACAAGAGTTTGAAGTAGCACCAGAAACACATTCATACATAACTGTAGAAGCTGTATTTGGACAATTTATATCACAAGGAATCCAAACAGCTCTATCAACAGTATGTGGTGATGTAGAGACCATTAATGCATTTGCATACACATTATAAAACTGTATAGGTGTAGTATTAGTTGGTGGTGGTGTAGGGTAATTTCCTGGAGGCAATACCATAACCCAACAACACCCATCATCAATTGCCACATCACCTTGTGAATAAGTAACATTAATATCATATGGGTCTGCTTGTAAAATATTACCACTACTTGGTGGTGTAACAGCTACTGTCACTAAACTCCATACATCAGATTGTACAATAGGAAATGTTACACTTCCATTATATAAACACATATGACAAGGACAACAACTTGGCCCAGTGCTGGCTAATGTAAAGTATTGTGATGTTTCACATAATGCCATCGTATTATAAACTATAGGACAACTAAATCCAACAATACTCATATTAAACACATCACAATGACATGGGTCAGGTTGTAGTGCTGCTCCTAAATCTACTCCACATTCACCACATAAAAAATGACAGTGGTCTTGGCAAAGAGCGGGGTCGGTAAATGGACCATTTAAACCTAAACAACCAACTGGCATTGGTAGCCCGGTTACACTTGCATAACTAATACACCCATCTGTTTCGTGACAACAATACCATGTAGATGTCGGACAACAAGGATATCCTAATGTTTGTCCTTGATTATAAGTTATACAATCTCCTATGGCAATATGACAATTAAAATCATAAGGTACCAAATCACAAGTACATGTAACTGCTGGGTCACAACAAAATCTACAAGCTTGTTGACAATCTGTTTGACTTGCAAATGGTGTTGGACTCATAGGATATGGCATCGTTGTCCCTTGTTGACCATAAACCAATGAAGGTGTCCAACTAGGGAAAGGTGGTACCGATACCCAACTATCAATAGTTGTTTGTGAAAAACAGTTTGATGTGCTAGCTGATTGTGCTGGATTTGTATCACAAAACCAAGCTGTAGAAACACCAAAACAATAGCAGTGGGAAGGGGATGTTTCATTTTGCCAACAATCCCAAGCAGAACTATGTATTGGGCTATACCCTAATGGGTTATTAGCTACAAATTGACATGCACTACCATTTACACCTGGTTCACATGCCCATAGACAATTATTCTGACAAGTTGATAAATCAGGCCAAGCCCCAGCATAAGCTGGGTGACCAGGAAATATTTCTACACACCCACAACCATCTGGTGGAACACACGGGTTTAATGAACTACATGGTTCACTATCATCACACCACCATTTCGATAGTTGTGGGTCACAACAATCTAAATTAATTGGGGGTGGAAGTAGAATTGCTTGGTCACATAAGAACGTACTTGGGTAAAAATAACTTAGAGATGTCCATGTTGTAGTACCATTAAGTACATCTTGTAACATAACACACGCGGTAAAGTCATCTACTATTGTAGTGGTTCCTTGGTCATCACAATAACAACCAGCATAACATTCGTTTTCACATGTACTTGCGGTATAACAATTTTGTGCTGTTTGTAAGGCAATTCCCGGATAGACACATGGGATAGAATTAAATTGGCACCCAATAGGGTCACCTGGTGAACCATAATAACAACTATAGGTGTCTCCAGTTGCATAAGTACATGGGTCACAATTATATTGTGGCCAGTTTGTACTATCACCACTTGGTGTTTTTTCACAACTTACCCAACAATTTGGTAAGCCGTCAATATCAGGACCTTCACCGGGTGTAAAATAATTACAATCTCTTGCATATGCTGGTGGGCCTGTTGTAGTATTACTGCCTATCACACAATCACACATATAACAACAAGTGTGTGCTATTCCCAATTGCCATGAAACAACCTCATATTGGTCATAATTAATGCCCGTTGGTTCAAATTCACTATCATTACCTGCAGGATATGGTGGGTTAGCTGGTGGTATGGCTCCATTTAATAAATCTTCACATGCACATTCACATGTTACACCTAGGTCACATCCTGAAGAGTTAAATGAAACACATTGAGCAAATGTTTGGAAAACAGGCCCTGTTGGAGATGGTGGAGGGTTAGCTCCAACTATAGCAACGTAAACACATGGCCAATATGGATATGCTGGATTATATTGAGTACTTCCTGGATTAAATATTTGACTGTCCTCATCACACATAATATCACAACATCCGGTTACATCACAGCACTCTTGGTAGTTTGCATAAGGTCCGCCCGGTGACCAACCCCATCCGGATGGTAATGACGCAGCGTTAGGCCAATTCTGACAGCCACCATATACTGAATAATTACCATATGGTGGAAAGAAATTAACTAAACAGTCTGAACCGCCTGATGTAATGCAATTATCATCACAAAGTTGGGCAGTTAGATAAGTGGGGCCCATTGTGGGGTATACGGAGGTAGGAAAATTAATATCGTTAGGTCCATAACCACTTAAAGGTACTAATGCTGGGTCAATCGTCCATTGGCTATACCACGAAGGTATTGGTGTGGTACATGGATTTTGTGATTGGCATGGGTTAGAAGAACCAGATAAACACATCCAACAATCATATGGGTCTGGTTGACAATTATCACAGCATTCACCTGAAGTTGCAGATGTACCACAACCTGGAGTATAACAAGGGATACATGCTGAAGAACCCATAACTCCAGTACCACCACTACATGGAGTATACCATGGGTCATAACATTCCCAACCACATGGGCCTGGTAACCCATTATTATTTAATGGGGCATTATTACATGCAGATTCTGTGGGGTATGCTCCTCCTACAAATTGTGTGCATCCTGAATTACAAATATAACCCCAACCGGTAAAATCACAACATCCGGTATATCCACCTACTCCAAGTTCACAATTACTTTGGGTATAATCAGGATGTAAAAATAAAAGATTATTCGTTGCTGTTAATAGTGTGTTTGGTGGTCCTGGAAATGGCATTACTGGTGTAGGCAAAATATAGGTCGTCATTATATCATAATAATCTACTTGGTTCATTACTGCACAAGATATTTCCTCACAACATGGGGTTTGTGAAGGGGTGGTACAAGACCAAGCTATTGGATTACACCATTCTTCACAATCTGTCATAGATGAAAATGTAACAGCAAAAGGATAACCAATATTATTATATTCGTCATGGGTATAATCTATTGAGTCACATCCTGGAATCTCACATCCATATGGATTAGTACAATGCCACCTATCTTCTACTGGACATTCACCATCGTTATATGCTGTAACACAGCCTCCAGGTCCAGCGTAAAACATAAAACTATCTAGTGTACTACCAGAAATTAATTCACAAATATCAGAACCAACATTTGTTAAATCCTGTGGACAAAGCCAACTTGCACATCCTATATAATCCCAATATGTATTATTGGTACTTGCTGTGGGAACTATACCACTTGGTACATTTTGTAAAGCTCTATAGCAATTTCCATCTTGACCAAATATAAAGTCTCCTGTATTAAAGGTTTGTCCATTAGCCCACATTCCTGCAGGTCCTGGAGGACCCATAGTGGGGTATGCATTAAATGGGTTATATGGGTCTTGACATGGTAAAGCACTACCAGTAGGACAAGAAACACAATCAGGGGTACATCCTTCCCACACATGAACATTAGTTCCGGTTGGGTTAACCCACACTCCTTGATATAATTGAGAGGGCTTTATTCCTGCAATAAATGGTGTAGGTGAAGAACCGACTTGAGTTATATCTACGACTGCTATATAACAACAACAATCATGAGGAGAAACATCATAAACAATGTCTCCTATTACATAATCCACAAATGCGGACCACATTGGTTGTATACTTGGGGCTGGTGGAATAGGTATAATTGTGTGTGGTAATAATGTAACTCTGTCTATATATTCGTCTACCACTAAACACGCATCACAGAAGTTTTCGGGACATTCAAAACAATCTTCACCACCAAAAGCTAATGAATTTAACCCACAACTTGTTGCAACAAAAATAGTTATACCATTCGGAAAATCATAAAACTGTATAGGTGTATTACCATTAGCTGACGAAATAGTATATCCTGTATATTGTGTGTCTGCCCAAGTTATAGTTCCTACCATCCCTGGTGTTATTGTATTTGTTATAGGGTCTACCACATCACCTCCTATTGGTACTACCGTGGTTAACGTATACCCTGGTAGTAGGTTGGGGGAATTTGAAGTTGTATAAGTTTGGAATGCTCCTAATAAACTTTCAGTAATTCCCGTGACTTCAAAACAAGGAAATGGTGTAGTTCCAGTATATTGATTGATATGTGTACCAGAATCTAATGGATAGTAATTGGGCGTTCCTATAGTACCATAAGTACCATGATATGCTGTTGAGGTAAATAGAGGCGGTAGAAAAACCGAAGGAAACGGATTAACAGTTAGATTTCCGTCTATGTTTACTTGATAGGGATTTCCCCCTGGAGTTAGAGGAGATAAAGCTGCTCCCGCTCCTAATGCAGCTCCCCCCATACCAGTTCCTGGGTTGGGAGCTGGAGTTGCCACGAATGGTTGAGCTAATATTTGATTATAGGTTAAGTTTGGTACATGTATAAAATGACTAACTGAAGTTGGCCCCCATGGTGCGTCATGAGTAATTGTAATTTGATGATATGATGGTGAATTAGCATATTCATACACACTCATTAGTGTGGGGTAAGATAAGGTTTCACAACAAGGATAAAACGGTACTACCGTATTAACTCCACCACAAGGACATTCCCCCCAATTTATTGTATATGAAGATTCTTTAAGAGATTTGTAATTACCAAAAGGCGTCGTATTGGTGATTTGTATTTTATATCCATTTCCAGTAGTATTTGCGGTAAATACAAAATTAGAAAATACTTGTTGTTGGTCTATAAGCCCATCCCACACACTATAATGTCCTATGTCATTAAAGTCTTGTGTTAAAGTTACTGGTATTTTATATAATATCTCATCTAATGGGTTATCACACACACATAGTTCAGGTAATACTTCCCAGTGGCCCGTTACACCTTGTGCATGTAAACATATATTTATGTCTGTTTGAGTTATGTCATATATAGTAATTAATTCATTATAACTACCTGTAGTAAAGGTAGGATTGTTATCATAAATTAAGCCTTTAAATATAACGTATGGATGCCCCGTAGTACTAGTACAAGTAGTGCTAAGTACTCCAAGAGGGTCGTCCCACAATATAATACAGGGATTAGTGGGTGAACAATCTCTTAATTCTTCGGGAAAAGCAGACATAACACAACTATCTAGTGCGTTCATAACTTGAGACCCAGTAGAATTATACATGGTCTTGCCAGAACAATTAAAACTTAAATTTATTGGATAATAGTCTGTTCCTCCGGTACAAGGTAATGACCATGTATTTCCGGTAAGGGGAGCACTTCTTCTTATAGTAATTTTTTGTACTTCCATATATTAACTTATTCTATATTCATAAAATTTTATTGGCCCTAAATAGGTTTCCCCGATAGCGGTTCCTGTTATTCCTAAATTTCCTAATACCGAATTATAAACATGTACCTTATAACTATATTTAGGATTATTATTCCCTTCTTTTATATCTAATATAATTTGATAATAAAACCAATCCTCAAAACTATATTTCCCTGGAGGCGGGTCAGGGGCTGGTTGATTTAACATTCTTGTAACTTTTCCGTTTTTGCCATTAAAAAATTTACAAGACATATAAAAAGTAGTAGCAGTAAATAAATCTCTATCTTTTAACCATTGTATATAATAATTCTCATTAACTCCTGATGGTGAAGCTGCTCCAGAAAATGCGGGATAATATATATTATAAACAGGTAGTGCTATATCTATAGCTTTTTGTGCCCAATAAAATTCCGGGTCTTCGAGGGGATTTACGGGAACATCTTTTTTACTACAATTATTAGTAGGCATTACCATAGAAAACATTAATTTTTGTTCTTCTCTTATAGGTGAATCAAAAAAATCAAATTTAAAAAAACTTTTTATAAAAGAGGCTGCATCTTTTGATAACTCAGCGTTACTATACCCTAGTACATTGTAATTCATCTCATAAGCTGGAGTTGAAGCGGTAGCATTCCAAAATTCAAACTCATAATATATTTTATATTCAGGTTCATAATCTGGAGCATATCTAGTAGTTTCATAATCTTGAATATAGTTTATATTATCTTGTAACTCTACTTCATCATATGTTTCTAAAAGCTGTTCACGCCCAACCTCATCAAACATTTGTCCAAGAGGTAAAGTGATTTTTTTATCACTTAATGATGCTTTTATTTGTATTCTATTGGCAGACATCCACAAATTCTGATATTATATTTATGCTACTAGAGCTATAAGCAAATAAAATAGGTTCTATTTTAAATTCTAAGTTTGAGTAAGGGTAATGTGCGTCGTTCAGATAGGGGTATTCTACCCCATTATTAGTGTCTTCAAAATAATTTATAGGTAAAATCCCTCTCCATCTAAATGTCTCCTCTGATAAAGAATAAGTCGCATATGGTGGGGATGTAAATAGAGAATCCTCATAACTTATAGTATTTGATAATTTACGAATAGGTATTCTATGATGTGGTTGGAATTTATAAATCGATTGTGTAAAATCGTTACCTCCACTTCCAGGTTCATATAAACCATTTTTATTAAATTTTAATGAATGTCCTATTTCTGATATAATTCTTTCTTTTAACTCAAAAGGATTATATTCAACAAATGCTCCTCTATATGTTGTTCCACTAAGTGGTAGTGGGTCTACCCCATTCAAAGCGGTAGCACCTCCTTGGAATACCGCTGTTGGGTGTGTATCATTATCTACAAATGGGTCTATGTACCCATTTTTTCTAAAATTCCATCTCCAACCATATCCTGTAGGTGAATTAGCTGTGCCCGCATAATGCCACATTAAATTCCTGTTTGTCTGAAAAATTGTTAAATATAAATCATTTAGTGGTCTATTTAAATTATCTTTAAGTTCGTCAGTATCTATATCTAAATTACTATTCCATAAATACGATTTAAATTCTTCTAGTATAACTGTTTTGTCTCCATACCCATCTGGTGTTTTTTTATTTTTAAATACCCTACCTTTTTTATTATATATCCCTACTTCAAATCCTGTTCTATCTAATGTATAATCACTAGAATTAGTTATTAATTTATGTGTGTGTGTATAGTATTGTGACCTTGTTTCTCCTGTATTATCTATATTTATAATTCTCTTTATTAGTCCTACTGAATTTTGTGGTATAGATGGTGGTGGTACTGGTCCTGGGTCTAACCCTTTAGTGTGTATATTTATTATGTAATCCTCTGAATTTGCAAATTCATTTCCTAAAAAATCTACTTTAAATATACTCTGTACATTAGTATAAGTGATAGTATTAACTTCATAATTAGTTTTTACGTCAGTTAATATATTTATATTTCCTGCATTTATTGGTGTTACTGTTGGGGATGTTTGTAATTCTACATACTCGCCCTCAGAAATACCATGTGGTTCAGGTGTTGTCATTCTAATAACTTCTTTACCTTCAATTGTTATACTCTCTATTCGGCAAGGCATTCCGTCACCACTTACAAATTGTACTCCTGTTTCTGGAGAAGTCGTATAATCAATATAAAATTCCATTGTTTCTCCTGTATTAGAATCAGATACATAAGAAATGTAGGTAACCCAATTATCTTGGTACGCATCAAAACTATTGTATTGTGAAGCGGTGCTCAAACCGTATCTTAAAGGTGGTATAAAATCAAATATATCTGAAGGGGGCATTCCGAAACAAGGTGGACCAGCAAAAATTATGGTAGGATATTGTACTGGGTCTGGACACCCAATATAGTCAGGTGTAAAATACATATATCTAAGTACTCCAGATTCGTCTGTTTGCCCAGTAATTATATTTTCATATAAAATATCTATCTTACCATAAGGCCTGTAGGTTGTTGAGTATTCTCTTTCTAAACTAAACTGGTCTCGTAAATTTAAAACTAAATTTCTATCTCCCTCTATTAAATTTCTTTGGCTGGCATCTAATAATGGTTGTAACCTAATATCAGTGTCTTGGGAGCCCGCAAATCGTGCTGCCCCTCGTACAATTCTTATGGGAGTTTTATTACTCATTATACTACATTTTCACTTAATTCCGCATCTATATATAACCTAATAAATGTATTATAGGAAGTGGCTCCTGGTCTCAACCCAAAATAATAAAAAAGTGGTTGGGAAAATAATACAACGGGCCCAGTATTTTGAGTCATGGGTGGATATGCGTTTGTCCCCATCTGATTTAATGCTCCCACATCATTTTGGTAATCTCCCGAATTAATAAGAAGTGTCCCACCTGTAATTGTCCAACTATAGCCTGGTGGCGTAGGATAACCACCCCAAGTAAACATCCAATCGTTAGCACGACCACCAAAACCTTGACTTCCAGGTCCAAGTACCCATAAATAATAAGGTACCACTTGAGAACTTCCCGATAATTCATAAGATACACAATCTATTAAATCTGCCCCCGTCATAATGGTTGGTGTGGAGGCGGTAAATAAATGGGGTTCCCATTGTATTGTATATTGTCCATTTGCGTTTATTGCGTACCGAACATATGGGATATTGGTAGCATTACTATCGTTAATTGGTGGGTATTGTATATCATCTAATGTTTGTACTACTGTTCCAGCTGGAGTATCACAATCACAATTAGTACTACTCATATTTGTTTCATAACCATAAACCCCTAACATACAATTTTGCATTAAAGCTTGAGCGACATCTCCTTCTATTTCTTTTTCTGGTCTTACAAATAAATCATTTAAAATGGTCCCTACTTTACTTGCTTTTAAATTATATATATCCGAAACTAAATCAGTAATGTCTTGAAAGGATGTGCTTCCTATTTGGTCTGTAACTGAGCACTCTTCCGCAAACTTTTCATCTAGACATATTTGTTGTATACACTGATTTCGTGAACCCATATCAACCATTGTTGTGGGAAATAGTATATGCCTGTCCATATCTCCTGATGAATGGTAGTCATCACTACTACTTCCACCTCTTACCCCGTCTGTATCTCCAATAAATCTTCCTCCGGTTGATGAGGTATATTTAAATGGAGTACATCTATAATAAAACGTATGGTCCTGAGGGTGCATATATACTACTTTTTTACAATATCTAGTTCCTGATGTAGCGTATGTGTCATTTGCTGCATCATATGATAACTTTGCTTTAAACTGGAATTGGTATAGGAATCCATTAACCCACGCATTTTCCCAAAAATAATTCATTATCCCGTCACATAACCCTGAAGCTATTTTTTGTCGTCTTGCCCATTCACTTATAACTGTAACATCTACATTAAAATCAAGGCAATACATATTTACACACATTGGTTTTACATAACATCCACCACCTGCAGCATAATCATTACTAGTATTAGTGCTCGACGAATTAAAGCCATAATCATCCGGACAACAAACCACATCTCTTTCCTGTCCTAATAATGTAGTTGAAGCGACACAATCATCACCATTCCACCCATAACCCGTAACGATATCCATCATCTCCGATTGGCCTCCGGGGTTGTTGACATTGGCTACATTTGTTCTACACATACATTGTTCACATTCAGGATATTTCTTTTGTCTTAATGTAAATAAAACAAATCCCATAGGTAATCCAAATAATAAACACGATGGTGCACATTGATTTGTGGTAGATAAGAGGTCACAAAGAGATGGTACTGGTGGAGCATTTAACATACTGGCTAACCAGCCCCATGCATTAATTGCTTTCATTATTAAACATATAATAGTGAATATAATTACAAATACTATCATAATTATACCTAATACCGACGCTATTAATCCTAAACTTGCGGTTAAAGAGACATAAAGCATTTGTAAAAATGTAATAATAAATTGATTTAAAATTATTATAGCTTTAACTCTTCGTACTGCACTATTGATTGGGAAAAACATTGCAGTGGTTGAACATTGTTGGTCTTGTTCTGGTAATATTTCTTTTATCCCTATAAATTGTCTTCTGCCTTGATGTTTTGAATGGTCATGAAATTGGGACATTGTATATACCCTATTAAAGTTTAAATCATAAAAAACGTCTTTTGCTCCAGGAATAAGGTTTTGTTGAGCCCACGGATGGTAATCACTATATTCTATAGAAAAACAATATGGGTCATAATATTTAGCGTTTCCTTCTCCGTCTCTAAGGTGTTCTCCAATTCCAGGCCAATCGCCATTACTATTCCCAGTTTCCATATTAAATTCTCTTATCTGAGGTACTAAGTGGGCTCCAATTCTTCTTAAACGTGCACTTCCTGTTGATTGTTCTGGTCTTATTCTAAATCTACATCGACTTCTTGTCGCTACCCCTTTAGTTGGGTCACCTGATTTTACTAGATTGCCGAACTCATCTGTAATCATATGGTCCAAATTCATAGGCATATGTAATAAGAAAGCACCACTATCATCAATTACCCTTCCTCCATTATCAAAATAATATCTTTCTATCACAGGTACTCTCCCTCCACCGGTAACTGTATTAAAATTATATGGCCAATCTGGGAAGGATTTTGGGTCGTCTTTAAAAAAAGGTGTGTACCTAAGACAATCCACAATACCTGGTACTGTAATTAAACTACATAGGTCTCCCATATGTTTTTTAGGTCTACATCTAAGATTAACAGAATCTTTACCAGTATCAGTTGCAGTCCCCCCCATAAATACAGCGGTTGGGTCTATCCTTATACCTGAATTATCTAAATCAAAATCTGTTCTAGTTATTGCCGCTCTACAAAATTCTTCATCACCCCAAAATGGTCTTACGTCTACTACTTTTTGTTGATTTACTATCTGGGGCAGTAGGTCTATTGCTGGGTCATCCCTAAATCGTGGTCCATCAAATAATTGTTCTGCAAATCCCAATCTTTTAAAATCTTCTGGTAACATAGAAAAACACCCTATATCACTCATATCTACATCCATCACTACATTTTGAGACCCGACTGGAACACCATATAACATAAAATCACCAGATTCATTAGTTTTAGCTGTTAATTTATAATATTTATCATAAACATATTTTACTTCTTGTTTACTTAAAACATCATTTAATGTTGGGAAGGTTCCGACTGGTATATGGCAATCAGAATTCCTATCAGAGCTTAAGAGATTATATCTTTTCCCATCTTCATTTTTATCAAAAGATTGTTTGTAGGGGTATAAAAACTTAATTACTTCATTTTCTTCGTCTGCACTATCTAAAGGAATGAATATAGAAACTTTTGCATTAGGTACTCCGTAACCACCGTTAGAGAGTACTCTTCCTACTACAACACCAAAATCAGCACACATTCTAGTGTATACTTCATTTTGGGATAGTGAAAGGCTTAAAATCTCTAGTAAATCAAAATCTTGTTTTAATTCAAAGGTTACCTTTTGGTCTTTACCGACCTGTGTTCTTACTCTAATAGATTTTGACATATTTTATATTATCTGGCTTATAACATAAATAGTTTCCGCCATTAAAACTAAAAGTAAGTTATGGGGCAATATAGTAAAGTTTAGGTGAATGTGGGCTTAGTTAGTGTTTTAGTTCTAACCGCTATATCTTTTTCAGGAAATTTAATTTGTAGAATCTCGTCTGGTTGAGCAAATATTGTGTCTTCTATTAGACCTATTTGTTTAGTACTCATATCTATATATGGTTGAGTCGTAACAGATTGAGAGTAAGGGTCTCCTACCTTATTATAAACCCTTATTCCCACTATATTAACCACCCCTACCTGACTCATTACTTGTTTTCTTAACTCTCCTAAAGATAAATCTTCTCCCATTTCTATCTTATCTGTTTTAAAATATTCACTTACTATGGTAATAACATTAGTAATAACTTCCCCTTGATTAATAGATTTATCCACTACTAAATCAATTTGAAAACTTAAATCTATAACTTTTGCGGCCCCTACTACTATGTAATCGTTTAACATTCTATGATTAGACAAATAAGTAGCTATATTATTTTTTAAGGTAGAACTTACATTGGTCGTTAAACTTCCTTCTGGTGTATAAGATAAGACGCTTAATTTGACTTTATTTTCTATCTCCGTTACCCCTACTTTAGCTGCTGCACCAAATGAGGAGGGCATTGTTCTTAATTGGGATACGTAATCATTAATTGTAACGGCTCTATTTTGTGCCGCGAAATTAAAAGCTATATAATTTCTAATTTCATCTTGATTCATTGGGTCGGCTCCTCCAATAGCGGATGTTACATTATTTACTGCCAAACTATTGACCACTGATTGATTAATTTGAGCACTTGGTCCAGCTACTATAAAATCTATTGTTCTAACACTTCTAATAGCTCCAGCTCCAATATTAGAAGCTTTACCACCCCCTACTCTGTATTGAATGAATAATGTTGTATTTCCCTTAACTGTGTTTCCTAAGGCTATATTATTCATAAACCTAGACATATTTAATTTGATTCCTTTAGATGCAAAATCGTCTAGTAAATCCTGTGAAGTTTCATTCCCACCACCAAAAGTTAAAAAGAAAAATCCTTCGGGCGTATATTCTGTAATAAATCTTTGTGGTACTTGAGTGTATTTTCCTACTTTTATACCCGGTACGTCCGCTGGTGTAGATGGGTCGACAACAAATACTTCATCTTGTGCTAATGCTTCTACCTCATACCATTTATCAGATAAAGTAGAACTAAATTCAGAATTTTGTGGTAATGATTGATACCCTACTCCGTCTTTTTGGATGGCGGCAGTTACTGATATTATATTTTTTTCTGGTAAAAATAATTTAAAGAATGGTTTGCTATCAGTATCTACAATTTCTTTTTTAAATATTTTTGTGGAACCGTTAACTGTTACTTCTCTCTTGGTGATAGTATAATTAACAAGAATACCGTTGGAGTTAAAATTTGGTATTTTGGTTCTATTAGGGATGCCTTCCGTACTATAGGGTGATGAAAAATCACAATCGTCTATTAATTCAAATAATTGTCCACCACCACCAAATTGAGACCCTGCTCTTAATATTCCTAAATATTTAAAATCTTCCTTATCACCTAGGGGTGGTACTATAACAGATAAATCACATACTGTTACTGATGGTCTATTTCCTGGTACTTTTAAACCGTATGTTCTTGCTAAATTATATAATGAACTTCTTTCTTCTGCAAATTCTAAAACCGTTTCTTGAAATGTTCTGTCTATTTGAAAATTTAGATTATCGGTTATGGCCGCATTCATGTCTAGAAAGACCGAATAGATAGAAGCGTCATTTGCATTTTGGATTAAATCAGGATAATAAGTGTTAGTTAATCTTAATAATTCATTTCTTATTCCTAAAAAATCTCTTTCTGTGTATGATATTTGTTTCTCCGCCATTTTATAAATTAATTATTACAAAATCTCTAGTTTGGAAGACATTATCCCCAGAACTGTAATCTATTCTAATTCTCATCGAGTATTCCCTTTCTGTTGCTCCAACAAAACTAAAGCTATTATCCTCAACATCAGGTGTATTTATTTCTTCTTTTTCTTGATTTTTAACATCTTCCGCTGTTTGTATTTCTATTTCTGTGATAGTTAAATTAGGAATAAAGTTATCTACAGCTTCTCTTATCTCCGTATCTATAGATGTTTTAGTTGCACTATCTATGGGTTCAAAAATATATCTCATTAAATTAGTTCCAAAATCAGGTAGAAAATAACGCGTGCCTTTTAATGTTAATATAAGATGAATTAAATTAGACCTTACTTCCTCATCAGGAATGTTATTAAGGCCAAGAAAAAATCCTTCTTGACTATCAACAAATGGAAATGTTATACCGTATCTTTGGTTAGGCATGCTTTTTTATAATAAATACTTCAAAGATTGGTTTGGTGGGGATTTATAGAGTAATAGATTCTTCTCTAACTTCTTTATTTAGTTTTTGATAATGTTTCTTCCTCTGAAATCGGGGTTGCGGGGTGTCCACAATGTGGACAATTAATTTTGTCAGATAACTCTATAGATTTATCACTTATAATTGCTCTATCCCCAGACAATAAATGGTGGTCAGAAATTGACCACCATTTATTACACTTACCACAATTAAAATGGTATAATATTTCTTTACTAAACTTGTGGTTCAATTACTTCTTTTTCTTTAATAACTCCATTACCATTTAATGATTTTAAGTCAACATCAATTTCACAAGTTCCTCCAGCACATGCTAATTCACCAGATAAATCTGTATTATCTTCTAATTCTACTACGTGTGTTAAATCTATCTCAATTAAAGTTTTCATCATTTTATGATATTGTGCTTCTACTATATCTTCAAATGGTGCTTGTATATATGTTCCACCATTATAAGGTAATACTGATAATCCATTATAAAATTTTCTATTTTGCCACATCCATTCTCCAGCTTCATCCCATTCGTCTTCTTTTAAACTTATTGTTGCAGACACGTTATGTGAATTTGACCCTTTTCTGTGTCCACTTCTAACCCATTCTTGTGCTACTTTTTTTACTCTTTCTAGAAGTTGGAATGGTGACTCGGTTCTCATAATAGAGCCTTCTGGAGCTTTTTGTGGAATACTAATTACAGCGGTATCGTGTGGTCTAAAATAATCATCCTCTAGTAATTCCTGATGATTTACCATAAGATAATGGTATATTGCTTCATTTTTACCAACTCTTAATCTTCTTATATAAAAGTCATTATGCCAAGCGTGAATGCCACTACTAGTTCCTAATGTTAAAGATGTTGTTCCTGCAGGTTTTACTGTTGTACATCGTGCCGCTTGATTGATTCCTAATAATTTAGATACTCTAGTATTTTCTCTTTTAACTAGACTAGCTGCTTTCTTCATATCATAACCTAACACTACACCACTTCCAATTCCTGTCATTGATACACCAATAAGTGCATCTTTTTCTGTGGTTTCTTGCCAAACTTCTCTTAAATAATGAAAAGAAGTGTACCCTGCTTGTAAGGTTCCGATATATGCTGCTGTTTTTACTCTTTCATTTAAGTCTTCTTGTGATTCTATATTTGAAACATTTACTTCACATAGGTTACAGAACTGATATGGTCTTAATGCAATTTCACAGCAAGGGTTTGTTCCCCAATCTTTATCGTTATTCAAATAGATACCGGGTTCTCCTGCACCTGAAAGTTCAACTCTTTTCCATAAATCTAAAAAGAAGTCTTTAGTTATTTTATGTCTCATTAAACATGCTGAATTATTAGCCCTACCTCTCTGAGGGTTTAGTTCCCACCAGTTTCCAGCTTTACATGAAATCATAGAATCGTCATCTGCGGAAAATAAACTAATTAAGGCAGCTCGTCTAATACCCCCAGCTAATACTGCATCCGCGATATAACATATAATATCATGTACTTCTAAAGTTGTTAAATGTTCACCGTTTTCTTTTTCTGACAATACACCTTCAATCTTCACTAAACATTCTTTCAGTGGTTGAGGCCCTGGAGCTTTACCTCCTGAAGTGATTAGTCTTGCACCTTTAGCTCTAATATCGGTATAGTCAAATTCTACTCTAGAGCCACCACCATTCATATATGATTTCATTAATACTTTAATCGAATCTGCCCAACCTTCGATTGAATCTCCAATTAAGAACCTTCTTTTTCTTTTAGGGTATGGGTGTTGTATTGGCGGAAGCTTTTCAACATGATGTTTTTGTACTGAATAACCTACTCCAGTTCCACCTAGTAATAAGAACATTGTTTCACTAAAAGAATCAATATGGTCTATTGGGAGGTACGCACAGTTATAAATTCTATTTGGAGATATTTCAATTGGTTTTCCACCAAACTGCATTGACCTCATAGATGGAAGTACTTTTTTATCGTACACTAATTTATATTTATCGTTAATTTCCTCTCTAAGTTCTGGATATTTTTTAATATGCATATTTTTGTTTCTGGTAACTAATTCATCCCACGTCTCTCTTCTATTTAATTTTGGTATATATTTTGCGTACTTCATGTAGACAGTAATATCCGAGAGAATCTTATTTGATACTTCCATATTTTTATTTTTATTAATTATTTTTGTTTATTACTTGTTGCCTTCTATGTAGAGCTTGAGCAACTCTTTCTCTATTTCTATCAATTTTTTCTTTCTCAAATCCTAAAAATGTTTGAGTGGTTTCTGTATCTATTTCTAAGGTAGCGTTATCAAATTTACAATTTTCAAAAATAATACCGTCTTTTCCTAATCTAGATTTTACTACAGCAATTGTAGCTAATCCCATTTCTTTTTGTTGTAGTGTTTTTGCTACAGATATTATTACGTGACCAACTTGTGCTTTTTTAATGGAACCACCCATCATGTCAGTTGTTACTACATCAGAAGAGATAGAAGTTCTATTTCCTTGGGTCGCGGTCCACCCTACTAAATTTAATTCATTGCACATTGATTCAAATTTTCTCATGGTAGAACCTTCACCTTTCCATTCATCATCAAAATGACGGTCCGCTAATATACAATCAATATAATCTACTAATACAATATCTAATTTATTTCCTTCAGATATTATTTTTCTTATCTGATTTTTAATTTGTAACATGGTCATTTGGTCAGATGGTAATTTTTTAAGTATTAATTTACCTCCAAGTTTTTTCATTTCATCCGCTTTATCCAAAACTGTTTCTTTATGTTCGGATAGTTTATCATTGGGGATTCCCGTCCAACATGTAAAATGTTTACGTTGTATTATTTTTGGATTATCCTCAAAAAATATTTGTAAAACATTATACCCCATATTAAAAGCGGTATTTGCAAATCTAGTTAACATAGTTGTTTTTCCAACACCGGTTGGTGCTAAGATAACACCAATCTCTCCTTTTGCGAGACCACCATTTAGTATATTATCTAAACCGTCTACACCTGTAGGTAACGGATGTCTATAGTCCTCCTCTAATAATTTATCTAATTCGGTAAAGATTTCAAAACTACCTATATCACTATCCCCTATTTGTATTGCGTCTCTTATATATTCTTCACACTTATCATAACTTTCAAAATCACCTTTTTCCATTATATTCTCTACTTTACGAATAGCTTTTTTTAATTCTTGTTGTTTACAAAATTTAATAGATTTTTCTTTAATAAAAAGATGGTCTTCAAAAGAAGCCTCTCTTATTTCTTTTAACATATCAAATATATTTTTTCTTGCCATTTCTGATGATATATCTATTCTGGTAAGTTGGTCTATCGCGTCAAAAGATGGTGAAGTCTGGTATTTTTCATAATATTCTTTTATTAGCTGCATAATTAATTTAAAATATTGGTTGTCAAAATATTTTGGTTGTATGGCGTCTATTATTGACTGGAAATAATTATTATCTGTAATCATCAAATTCAATAATTTTAACTGAAAGGTATACCCTAAGTATCCGAAATTTTTTCTATCGTTCATCTATAAATTCATTTATTAATAAATACATCACTAATCTACAATTAGACTATAATCTTGGTAGTGTGTAGTAACTTTTTTGCTTGACAAAATGTCAGTCAATTCTCGTAAAATAGAAGATATTTGTGGTCTAATATCTACAGTATATCTTACTTTTGGTGGGTAGAGGTCGGCACGGGTAATTCTAGAGTAAATAATCTTATTACCTTTTTTTATTGTTATCGTAAAATGTTCTTCTTCTTGTTGTGCATCCATTACACTATCTTTATAATTACTGTCTAATAAAAATAAAGTTTTAAGTTTTAAGCCTATAACTATGTCCTGTACTATATAAGTAACTGCCTCATGTAGGTCTAATGATTGTGTGGCTCTATTATTAAAGTTCCTCACTGAAAAAAACCTTTGACATACTATATTATCTTCTAATTTTAACAAAAATTCACATTTTTGTGTGTTCTCTATTCTTTGTTTCATTTTAATCATTTTTTTTATTTTTATAAAAATCTTTTTCTATTCTGGTTAATCTTAAAAATGGCCTTACAAAATCTACCCATGCATCATTTTGCTTAGGTAAAATATTAAGAATTCCATCTGACATCATCAAGTCTAAAG
>TARA_R110000824_G_scaffold11585_3_pt1 | contig 50858 bp, 45 predicted proteins | sample TARA_R110000824 | Tara Oceans TARA_R110000824 (sample SAMEA4397747) | marine metagenome | biome: Polar Biome; feature: [MES] marine water layer (ENVO:01000295) within the mesopelagic zone...; material: water (ENVO:00002006), including particulate matter (ENVO:01000060) such as......
CCCGGACGTGATGTCAGTGCTGAAGTCTATGCCCAAATCCTCGGCGCTTTCGGCAAATAGCTCTGCTATTTCGGTTGCAATCTCCGAAATATCGCATTGTGATAATCCGCTCCGGTCGCCTTTTTGAGCGCGGCTCGATGCGATGTCGAGCAGCGAGTCCAGCATGGTGATAATGTCGCGAATATCCTGTCGTGCCCGGCCGAGAGTTTCGCTATGCAAACCATCTTTGCTCTGGCGCATCGCGTCGACCAGACGATTGTCCAGATGCATGAGCGGGGTGCGCAGTTCATGCGCAGTATGGTCTGAAATATCCCGATGTGCGGCGATAAGGGAAGTCAGGCGCTTGGTCATGGCGTTGCTGTGTTGCGATAGTTCGTCAAGCTCGTCGCCCCGTCTATCAACCGGGACTGTGATCGCCAGGTTCCCGGCACCAATTTCGCGAAATGCATCATTCATGGCTTCGATCCGGTTCTTCAACCGACGGGTAGAATAATAGCCGATTATAAAAAAGATCAGTACCAGCAATATGCCCGCGATGACAAAAGCGCTCCTGATCCGGTTGAGCAAAGCCGATTGGGCCGATGTGTCTCGGCCAACAAGCAATTTGAGATCCGGGTTCAATTGGGTGGCCCGGGCGAAAATTTCCCTGCCATCATCCAGCTTGATATATCCAGCCTCGGAATTTTCCGACGACAATTCGGGCCAAGATTTGACATTGCCCGTGATCGCGATGCCACTTGGTGACGCCAGCAGATAATAGCGCTTATCATCGGTCGACTGCAATTGTAGCCGGTCCGTCATTCTCTGGCGTAATTCGGCTGGACCGCCAGAGATATAAATGTCAGCCAGACCAGCGATATCCGTGTCTACGCTGCGCGCAATCTGCGCCTGGGTTTCCGTTCGCACGATCCATTCGGTCATCGCGAACAAGGCAGCTGCAGATAATATCGACACAATGATGACGATCAGACTCAATCGTCCGAACAAAGAAGAGAAAATGCCCATGGTCAAACGGCGTGCAGCCGGTAACCTGCGCCCCAGATGGTTTCCAGCACCGGCTTGTCAAAATCTTCTTCCAACTTGCGCCGAAGCCTTCCAACGTTAACGTCTATGACATTGGTTTGCGGATCAAAATTGAGGTTCCAGACATTGTGCAGCAGCATTTCGCGGGTTACAATTTCACCGGCATTTTGCATGAAATATTTGAATAGTTCAAATTCCTTGGGGCTGAGCGCTACATGCCTGCCCTGCCTGTGCGCGGTGCGCGCTTTGATATGGCATTCCATATCACCGAATATGATAACAGCGCTGTGCGCCTGACCGGTTGCTCGCCGGTGCAATGCGCGGACCCGGGCGACCAGTTCCTCATCCTCGAATGGTTTCGCAAGATAATCGTCTACCCCTGCATCCAGACCTTCGATCCTATTTTCCGTTCTACCCAGCGCGGATAGCATCAAGACAGGTATGGCAATCCCAGCTGCGCGCAATTTGCCAACAATATCAATCCCGGTCATATCGGGAAGCATGCGATCAAGAATGACAAGGTCGAAAGGCTCTTCAGATGCGCGGCGCAGACCTTCCTTGCCATTGGTCGCGGTCGTCACGCGATCACCAGTGCGCGACATGGTTTCGGTCACCATTTTGGCGGTTTGGTGATCATCTTCGACATGCAAGATGCGCAGGTTGGTCATGGCAGGATTCTATCCTATTTATTGGCGACAATTGAAACATGTTCTAGCCGTTGTCGACCCAGAAAACACAGTTACAAATGCTGTTAGTTTGTGGAATAATTTTCTGCAGCCTTGGATATTAAATCCCGCTTGGAATATTGTGATTACTGGTTTAGCACTTAGCAAGGGTCGCACCAAAGTCTCGATTTCGGGAGTTTAGCAATGATGCGTGCTTGGGTTGTATTAGCGGCGTTTATAGCGGTTCTGCCTTCCTGTTCAGCATCTGCTTCGACTTCAGGTCCCAATCTACTGTCTGCAACTTCGCTGGCAAATTCCATAGAAGAGGAGTTTCGGCTGCTGCTTCTGCGAGATCGCTTCGATAACCCCAAAAATGAGCGAGATGTCTGGTTGGATTTCTCAAAAAAAATTGAGACCGATCCTTCCGTTTCTCCTACGATCCGGGCGCAAACCTATAAAAATCTAGCGGTTGCCTATTTCTATACCCAGGAGTTTGAAAAGGGGTGGGACAACATTGATTCTGCTTATACCGTCGTTTTTTCAAACGGCCTGCAGGATGCAGAGTTTATATATGACCTTGAAAGCTATGCTTCCTTAATTTCGACAGACCTGAAAGAGATTGCGCGTGCCGAACTTTATGCGGACAAAGCTATTGCTAGAGTAACCAGAGTCTTTGGTGAGGAAAGCGGAGAAATGGCTCTGGCGCTGAACGCACTGGCGTATTTGGGCTTCAAACATGGAGATCGAGCCGAAGCGATGGCAACCATGTGCCGCGCCGCCGAACTGGGTCGCCAGAAGCTGTCCGAAGCGGATCGTCTCCGGCACATCAATGCGATCAATTGCGGGGTACATATGCATTATATGGATGACCCCCGCGCTGGAGATGTTCTGGACGAAGCGGCTGTGGCTGCGCTGGCGGCTTTGCCTCCCGATCACGCCCTTGTCGGATATGCCTTGAATGCTTCGGGAGCAGTATTATTCCGGAACGGCCGCTATGCGGATGCCGAACGGATTTTCCGGCGACAGATGGAAATCGAACTAGCCTTACACGGGCGCAACAGTTCATCGGTTTATGAGCCTTTATCAATGCTTGCTGCGGCACTCGTCCTGCAGGGAAAGTACGATGAAGGCTACACCTTGCAACGCGAAGTCGTAAAAATTGCCGACAATATGAGTGGGATTAGCGACTTTAGAGAGAAAGGTCAGTCTCGGGTCTTTCTTGCGACGTTGATGGATAGAATCGGAGAGTCTGAAAGCAGTCTTGCAGTATATGATCGCGCAATCGAAGAATTCAAGAAAGCCAAGGAGCCAGGTGAATCCTCTATCAGTCGCGCGGAAATGAGCCGTGCTTGGCATATCTATGAATTTGGCGATGTCGCCGAAGCGCTCACCGCAGCTGAAGCCCCGATGGCCAATCTGCTCAAAACATTGCCTGGAAGCCATCAGGACCGTTTGAAAGAGGAGTTGCGCTATGCCAACATGCTATCGGCAGCGGGACGGAGCGACGAAGCTATGCAATTGGCCCGAAGCGCGTCTGAGCGTCTGGAAAAGCAGATGTTCAATATCACTGCGGGGCGCCCGGAGATGGTGTCGCTTTCGCAAGTGATGAAAGTTGGCTTTGGCCTGTTTTCGAAAGTTGCTGTCGAAGCTGGTGCGAAAGAGGAAGCTGTTCGCGCCGCACAACTCTCGTTGATTTCGGAGCTTGCACAGGCGAATGCCGATTTAGCAGTGCGGGCAGCCGCGCAAAATAGCGAGGTTTCAGCGCTACTGGTCAAACTGAAAGCAAAACGGCAGGATGCGTCGGGGATCAGATCGAGAGCGATCGCTGCCGTAACGGATGATGAAGGAGAGGCCAGAAACTTAAACGCGACCTTGACTGGTTTGCAAAAGGAAATAGATCAAATTGACGATGAAATCTCTCATAAATTTCCTGATTATATTTCCCTTAGCCGACCATCGCCGATCCCGTTAACCGACTTGCAAGCCCAATTGAACGAGCATCAGACGGTAATTTTTCCGATAGAATTATCGACCGAGATATTGACAATTGCGGTCTCCAAGAACGCCGTTACGTGGGGTGTTTCCAAAAGTTCACCAAGGGAAACCTCTTCACTGATAAAGCGCATCCGATTGAGTATTGACGAGGCGCGAGCCAGCCCGTCTACGGATATTGCCAGCTTTGATCGCAAAGCAGCCCATCGACTTTTTACGCTGGTTTTTCCGAAAACTCTCTACCAAAGTCTGGCGGATAAAAAGGAATTTCTATTCCCGGCCAGCGGCCTGCTGGCATCGATCTCGCCGGCGTTATTGGTGACAAATGGTGCGGAAAGCGATCAAATACCCTGGCTGGTGCGGGACAAGTCAATCTCCATATTTTCCGGATTCAACAGCGCGCGGCCGAGCAAAAAAAATCCGCAATCCATACGTTTTGCCGGTTTCGGCGATCCTGCCCTTTCCAAAACCCGGAGAAACAAACTTCAGATAGCGAGCCTATTCAGGGGTGGAGAAGTGGATGTAAAATCAATTGCAAATATGCCCAGCCTTCCTTCGAGCGGAGATGAGCTGCAAAAGTTACGGGCGGTATTTGGCAATGACAATTCGACGCTCGTAACAGGTTCTGACTTGACCGAAACTTCAGCGAAATCATTCGATTTTTCTGACTATGCCGTTGTCGCATTCGCAACACATGGATTGACCAGTGGCGAGATTGACGGGCTGTCCGAACCGGCGTTGGTCCTTACACCTCCCGCCAAGGCAAATGCGCTGGATGACGGATTGTTAACCGCCAGCGAAATAGCGCGGCTTTCTATCCCCGTGGATTGGGTAATATTGTCGGCGTGCAACAGCAGCGGTGGTCTCGATGCAACGGCACCTACCTATTCCGGGCTTGCGAAGGCATTTCGCATGGCGGGTACGCGGTCGCTATTGCTATCCCATTGGCCGGTTCGCGATGATGCGGCGGCAATCCTCTCTGTAGAAACAGTCACAAACGCGAAGAACGGTATGGATCGGGCTGAGGCGCTTCGGCAGGCACAACTTAAATTAATGAATGATCCTGTCGTCCCAGGTGCGGCCCACCCGGCGGTCTGGGCGCCGTTCATTCTAATCGGGGATTAAAGCCAAGAAAAAAGGACGCCCTCCGGGGTGGAGGACGCCCTTCCCTATCAGCGATGCCGCTGCGCTCGGGTCGCAATTAGCGCAGGTCTTCGACTGAAACCCATCCTTTAGTGCCATAATTGTCGGTGACTTCGACAAACAGGCCGTCTTTGTTGCCGGTCGGAGTCAACTTGGTGTCAGCCCGCAAAGCGCGGACTTCGCCACCAGATTTGCTTGGCCCATCCAACATTGTGGTCGCAACTGCCACTGTGTAGCTGGCTGCTGCCACTGGCGCGGCGGTCTGCTGCACAGCGCCAAGAGCGCCTGCTTGCGATACCAATATGTTAAATGCTTCGATAAAGGCGCTAGTCACCATCTTGCCGTCTTTCGAGCTTCCATATTGCCCGAACTGCCCTTGACTGGCGGCAACCCAATCGCTTCTGCCCAAAATTTTGATGGTCGATTTCTGGCTTTGTCCGCTGCCCGCGATCAATGTCTGACCATTGGCAGGATTCATCAGACGCAGGCCGGCTGTAATCGTCTTCTTCTTGCCGCCAAGGCCACCAAACATGCCGATTAATGCCCCGCCCATGGGCACGCTGCTCAGAACCGAGCCGGCGGCTCCGGAACGGACCAGGCCCTCGGTTAGTGCGCTTTTTGCGACATTCATCGTCTGGTCAACCTCTTCCTGAGAACCGGCAATAGCGGACATCAGATAATTGGTGGGCTCGCCATCTGCGCCCGTATGCAGCGTGAAGCAGCCTGACTCCTGCACGATCGCGCCGAGCATGCCACGCGGACTGGACAGGCCGAATTTACTCCAGCCCTGGGTGTCGCCGTCTGTGATCGCAATGGTTCCATATGATGCATCGCATTTCATTACCGCGGCATCTTCGTTGCTTGCGGCCTGCACCGGCGCGGAGGTCACGCTGACCAAAGCGGCCGCAGACATTATCGCCGAAATTAGTTTGAAATTATTCATGATATCCATTCCCCTTGTTCTGTTCGCAAAGGGAAACTGGCGGTTAGCCGCTCTAGTTTCCAGTTACATCTATTGTTAGATATATGACAGAGGCTGTTAGGATCACGATATACCTGACCCTGTCGGCTCCAATCCCTCCTCATGCAGATTGCGTGAAGCAAGACGGGAGCCGATAGCGACCAGATTTATTGAAAAGAGAAGTTGGGGCCGAGCCTCTCTTTGATTGCGCCGATTGTATCTGCGGGGTGCAGACCATTATTCAACCTGCTCCCAGAGCGCGGCCCGCTGCCCAGCCCGATGCTGTTGTTTAAACTCGCGCTAATATTGGCATTAGCACCCGTCCAGCTCGACCAATCGCTAGCAGCAGCTATTTTACTGTCAGTAGCCGTGAAACCGGGAGTGCCGAATGCCGCTACACCATCGACGCGCTGATCAAATGTACCATTGCCAAAGGTGTAGCTGACACCGATATGGCTGGCGCCGTCCCCGGCGAGAAAGCCTCTGAAGCTAGCGATACAATCGCCGCTGCCGCCGCAAATCGGCCCGTTTCCGGTGACCAGAAACCTTTCCTGACCGGATCCGAACGTATTGGCATAATCACCATCTGTTTCGACCGGCCGGCCGCCGTTGGTCGGATCCGCTGCACCTCCCGGAGTGCCGAAACTATATGAATTTCCGCCAATATCTATGTTAAAGTCCATTCCGACGAGCGGTATCGCTCCAAAATTGACTGCAAGATTGCCGCTGAAAGCTCCCGGGGCAATCGAACCGTCGCGGATCGTCGGGTTGGTTGAACCTACGAGTTCATAATTGACCTGACCCGTAGTCGGCAAGTTGGTTGCCGGGGCTCCCGATACTATGTGGAAACCCTGATTGGACCCAAATTCAATGCCGTTTTGCTGTCCGTAAAATCGTCCCCCGGTCTTGCCGTCAGCCCATCGAGACCAGCCAATGATATCCCCAACGCTGCCAGCTTCATTCTCCTTTGCCGTACCGATATTTGGTCGTTCATTTTCAGTCGTGAAATCGTTGAGTTTCCAGATATAGCCAATTGGTCCCCCGGTGGTCCCAGAGTAAGTGACGTCGACCATATCGCGCGCATCAATGCCGATATTCGCACCGGCTGCATAGGCAACAAACTGGTTCGAACGGACAGTCCCTGATGGTGGCGTGGAAATCGGCGTTTGATATTCAAACCCTGCAACGCCGTGAATGGCTCCATAATCTGCGGTTCCGATTTCATAGGCAAAGCCAATATATTGACCATCCTTTCCGCTGAGAAAGCCGCTGGCAGAACCGGTACATCCTTCACAACGACCCAGTTCAGATATGACAGTACCGTTCCCAGTGAAATTATAAACGCCACTACCAGCATTCATCACAGTGACCGACAGATCATCCAAACCGCCTGCGGAGAGAAAATTAAACCGGTCGTCACCCATGCCGATGATCGTATCCCAACCCATTTTCAGCGTCGCAAAATCAACGGCTATCTCGCCTTCAAACGTGCCTGGATCACCCAGGCCATCCACCCGGGTCGGTCGTGTTCCACCCGCGACGGCATATTCCGCCCGTCCGGTGGGCAAGTTGCCTGACGTGGGCTCGCCCCAGATATAATGGATCGACTCGTTCCCAGCCAGGACCCGCTTGCCGCCTTTCAAATTGTTAAACTCGCCATCGGTCCAGCGAGTCCAGCCCAGCACGTCGCCCAGCGCGCCATTATCGGCATTTGTCGCCGTTCCAATATCGCGAAATGCACTGCCGACACCACCCTGCACTCTTACCGAGGATAGAGCCGACTTATTGGTCGAGCCGCCATCGACATAGCCATTGATCCGGATCGTTCGGCCTTCGTCGGCGACGATCTCGCCTCGCGTGAGGAAATTGACCGATGCATCGATCGCCGAGAAGAAATTTCCCGCAACCGGTTGGGAAAATGCCTCATCAATCCGAACGCCGCGAAATGTCTTGGTGATCGGATTGGGTACTCCCCCGCTATTGTCGCCTCTGGCAAATGCAGCGGTACCGTCGATCCATTTGAAGACCGTGTCGGAATCGTCACGAATAGTGTAAGAAAATCCCGCATGGCTAGCGCCATCACCAGCCAGGAAGCCGTTGAATATAAAACGGCAGTCACCGACTTTGCAGGCGATGCCGAAGCCATCATCAATATCGATCGTTCCGCTAAACCGCCCTTCGCTTAGCAGGACAGAAATGCTCGGATCCATGATACCGCCGGCGGACGTGATATTATAGACCGAATCCGAGATTGAAATAATTGCCTCCAGCCCAGCCAAAATTTGCGTCGTCCCAAAATTGACCGCAAATTTTCCATCAAATACACCTGGTGCCACACTGTCGTCGCGAAGCGTGGGGCTGGTATAACCGATCAGATCATAGCTCAGCAGGCCGCCACTTGGCGCATTGACCAATGGCAGACCGTAGACAAAATGGTCGCCGCTATTCGGTCCGCGAGGAGCACCCAGTGCCTTGCTTCCACCAGCCAGTCTTGACCAACCGACAATCCCCTGATCGCCGCCTTTTTCCACTTCGTCACGGTCACTGAATTTTATTTCAAAACCACTTTTGAGCCGATATCCAACAAATTCTCCCGCGTCGAAGATCAAGGTCACGGGACTATCCTGACCCGTTTCAGTGATCTTCGCGAAAGCGAGATTGATATCATTACGGCTATCATCAGGCCGTACACCGTCTGATGCGGTTAAAACCGGAGGAGGTGTCGGTGTGGGGGTCGGAGTGGGTGTCGGTGACGGCGTTGGCGTTCCGCCACCGGTACCAAATTGCGGCGGAACGGTATAGCCTGCCAAACGGAACAGCTCTGCAATCTCGTCAATGTCCAAGCCGGGAGGAAACGGGTTGGCGAACAGTAGATCAACCAATGCCTGCACCGTCGGATCACCCGGCGGGATCATGCCGCCAGAAGAAACCAGAGCCAGCAAGTCGGCGAGCGAACCAAAATTTGGACCGCTACCGGTTATCCCGGTGATCGTATATCCTGCGGCACCCAGAGCGCGGAGGAATTCTTCCAGCTGGAACTGGGAAATACCGGACGGTGCGCCAAAGGTCTGCAGATTGAACAGCAACGCCTGAATTTGGGCAGGCGTGAGACCGCTGTACGATCCCAGAGTGCCATTCCGCGCAGCCGTCAGAATATCATTGATGAACTGGAACGCGACAGCCGGATCTAGCGCGCCGGTCTGGGCCTGGACTAGCGCCTGGAACTGAGCAGCTGTCGTGGCCGACTGCAATGTGCCCGGAGTGAAGTTCTGGGTTTGCGATACGCCTGCAAAACCGAGTGACGTCGGCGTGGTCTGGCTGGCATTTGCGAGATATTGCGTAGCTGTTTGTTGTGCTTGATGCACTTGCTGCAAGACGGTTCTTCCGCCGCTACGGTTGGGCTGTGCGCCAGCGGTCACAGCGGCGGAGGGTCCTGAACCCGCACTGGAACGGAAGGCATTGCCGGCGCTGAAACTGCGACTTTTGCCATCGCTGCTAATCTGCATCGAACCGGAAAGCGCGAAGCCGGAAAAACTACCGTCAGAGGCGATTTTTCCGCTGGCACTGCTACCGGAGCGCAGGGAAATCTCACTACCATTGCCCGCCAATATTGCTTTGGGAGAGCCGCCTTTGGGAGCGGATGCCGTGAAACTGCCGCTGGCAACTTTCAACTGACCATTCACATCGATCGAATAGCTTGCCGGGCCGACGACACTGACCATTGTTCCATCATCAAGTTTCAGTTGCACAGTGCCCGACGAGATCTGCTGCTCACCACCACCATTTTGGGCGGAGGGATTCCCGGCATCGGCAGATGCAAAGACCATTTCGGCGCCCCATACCGGTGATCCGGGAATAAGCAAGGCCGCGAGGGTGGTCACCAATGCGCTGGCGCCAGCCAATTTCACGTCGGTCAGCAAGCTGGTATTTCTTTGTTGATCATGGGTCATGGTTTGTCTCCCAAATATTAGTCTGTTGAAACTAGAAGCTCAGGCGGACGCCGACCGAGGCGGTCCAGCGGTCATAGTCATAGAGTCCGATATTGCTGTCGTTGCGCGTGTAGGTGACGCGCGGACGGACACTCAGGGCGTCGGTAAATTTGTAACGGAGACCGAGCGAGGCGTCATATTGCGTGTCCTTGCGACTCTTGAGGAAAAGCGGGTCGCTGGCATCATAGTCGCGGTGTTCGACACTGGCTCCGGCGATGATAGCGGCCTTGTCGCCCAGAGCAATTTCTCCACCGAGTTGCGCGTTGACAAAGGCATAGCTGAGTTGATCAGCACCGGCCCGGCGTGTTTCCTCCTTGCCGCCACCAATGCCGCCGTAAATCTTGTCGTCGGCGTAAGTTATGCTGCCAGAGAAACGCTCGGCATCCTGCAGCGGATTACCATCATAGTTGAGCCGGAAATATTGTCCGCTGAGCGACAATGCACGGTTGTTCGAGAGCCGCTTGGTATAACGCACATCGCCGCCGACGCTGGTCCGGTAGCCGTTATGACCAAGCCAGAATCTCTGTCCTTGTCCGGACAGGGAGACAACATCGCCATTGGCAAGGCTATGGGCGATACCGATTGTACCGACCGCAGATGCCTGATCGACGAATCTTGTATCGATATTGTCGCGCCAGTTGCCGAGCACCGAGCCGAATAGGCGTGTCTGCCGACTGAGCGGTGTCGAGCCGGACAAGCCGCCCTGGATCTGGTAAAATCCGGCATCCTGCTCGCGCGCTGCACCGTTGAGCGTGGCGGGTCCCAGAAATGCGAATAGCGGCAGAGTAATCGAAATGGCATCGGTCGCGGTATTGATATTGCTGTCATAGCCGCCTTCGATGTCGAAATAGCCTGTGATCTCGGTTGCGCCGCCAGCGATCTGCTGATCCAGGGTCCGGACCAGACCGTCGATCCGGTTGCGCACGGGGTCGGGAATGGAGGGATCCCCGCGGACGGTCGCGAATTCGGCGCGCGCCGTATCAATGTCACCAGCCGCAGCGTAGGCCCGAGCCAGTTCGGCTTGTGCTCGTGCATTATTCGGTTGCTGCGCCAATATGCGCTGGAAGGCGATGATCGCTTCGCCATGGCGACCGCTCTCCAGTGCGGCCAGACCGAGCGCGAGGTCATAATCCGGCTCCCCGGCGCGATTGTCTTCCCAGACCTTGAGCGCGGAATAGGCTGCATCAGCCTGCCCTGCTTTCAGTTGATCCATGGCATTTGCTACATCTTGATCGCTTTGCGCCACAGCCGGCGTAGAAGTGAACGCAAGCAGGCAGGTGTTCAAGGCGATCGTCGAAACCGCGACAACTTTGGAAAAGCGCATTCAGGCCCCCTGTAACTTCATTGAATATGAAATTTGGATAGGGCAGCATCACGCCATAAGCTTGTTACAAGCACCGACAGGAACATGACAAAATAGGTTAGTTATTGGCGCACAGAATAATCCGATCTGACAAACGGGTTTGATCCGATTGTCTGGCTACCCTTGATCAACCGGCAAGTTTCTGCGACGAAAGCGGATCGATATGCCCGTTGCGAGCAATTTTTCGGCACGACTATATTATACTCACAATGTTGTGGCTCGATTGTCGCTGGCCGAGATCTGCTCATATCAATTCGCAGCGTTTGATTTCTCTGACCGCTCGCAAAATCGACTATTTGTCAAATATCGGGGAACCAACCGGAAGGCTTTCGCGTTGTGGTTTCAAATACATTGCAGCGGACCATTTTTATGACTTCTCAGATTATGATCGTCGAAGATGAATTTCTCATTGCCATGGAACTCGAACAGATTGTTGGCAATTTGGGATATGATTGCATCGGTGTCGCCGATGACACGGTTTCCGCGATCAATCTGGTCGCGAAGAAACCGGACATTGCTCTAGTCGACGTCAATCTGAGCGACGGCCCAACGGGACCGATAATAGGCGCACGCCTGGCCAATGAATTTGGCGTAAAAGTTGTTTTTATCACCGCCAATCCCAAGCAATTGGGTGACGGCGTCGAAGGAACGCTGGGTGCAGTAACCAAGCCTGTCGAAATCGAACTGTTGAAAGATGTCCTGAATTATCTAGTAGAAGTGTCGAACAACAATGATGATGTGGAACCGCCGCCACGGATGAAGACGTTCGACTGATTGGGCTAATTCCCGGTCAAACGGGAGGCCTGCACTTCCATATCTATCTGCAAACCTGTCGAAAGCCATCGTCTTTCCAGCCTTCCACCTAGCTGCTGGGTAACCGACATCTCGACAAGTTTTGATCCGAAGCCGGAATGGGACGGCGGTTCGGAGATCGCCTGGCCTCCTTTTTCCGACCATTTAAACGTCACCAAATCTCCGTCCGGAGAAATCACCAAGTCGACCTGACCATTATCTTCCGCGAGCGCACCATATTTCATGGAATTGGTCGCCAGCTCATGAAACACGAGTGCAATCGGTGTCGCTGCACGGTCATTCACAACAATGTCTCCTCCGGAAATCAGGAGTCTTTTTTCGGTAAAGGCAGGGTAGGATGCAAATATCTCTGAAAGCAGATGATGAATGGTGACTTCGCCAATTTTAGTCTGTTCTTTATCATTATGAGGCCGGACATATTCGTGAGCACGCCCTAGCGCAGCAATCCGTCCCTTTAAGGTTTCCGCAGGTTCCCGGAAATTCTCATCGCCGCGTGCGGTCATGCTGATTAAGCCGGAGATGATGGCGAAGATATTCTTGATGCGATGGCTAAGCTCTTGGCTAAGTATTTCATTTTGGTTCGCGGTCTGCTTGGCATCTTCAATATCGGTGCATGTGCCAATCCACCGCTGTATTTTGTGATCCGGTCCGATAATCGGGAGCGCCCGCCCCAAGACCCATCGATATTGCCCTGTGCGATGACGAAGTCGATATTCGACTTCATAGGGATCGCCTGTTTCCAGACTATGTTTCCAACGCTTCCACGCTTCTGGCTGATCATCGGGATGAAACATATTAGCCCAGGCATCGCCATCGGTTGAACCGGCGGGAACGCCTGTAAATTCATACCAGCGCGCATTGAAATAATCATGGTGACCGTCCGGGAGCGTCGACCAGACCATCTGGGGCATTGTGTCAGCTAGCGCATGAAAAGCATCGCCGCTCAGTTGCAGGGCACCCTTTTCCTGAAGCCGGGAATCGCTTAGCCGTCGGTCTTTATATTCGTGCAACCTGAAGTTTTTGATCTCGCTACGGGTGGGCATGTTCAGCTTTCACTGTTTCTCGAGACTCTGAAGACTGAGGCTCAGGTTTTTCGACGATATGGAATAAGGCAAGGCAGCCTAGCAATTTAGTTGATTTTTTGGAAATGTAACCAAAAGTTTTTAAGGTAGAACGATTTTGCCTGCTTTGCCTAAAATCAACGGGAACCGCCAAAGCTAAGTGCAACATAGCAGGCGCCTGCTATGCTCGTCATCATAATGCAACGTACCAGCGTTGAAGGAGTATCACCATAGCATCGCATTTGGGATGTTTCGGCCATTATCGCTATCGGTTGTAAAGCGCCCTACCGACCCGCGCTTTGCTCAGTTGAAAGGGACTATTTCGTGCGTGCGATTGGAATTGTGGGCAGCGGCCCCATGGCAATTTATCTTCTGAAGCATCTAGCTTCCAGCGATGAAAGGCTTGCGATTACCATTTTTGAAGCCTCGCCAACTGCAGGCCTGGGCATGCCGTATGATCCTGCCCTGAACGCAGATTACATGCTCTGCAACGCCTTTAGCCGGGAAATCCCTGCGCTCGACCAGCCATTGATAGACTGGCTCAAGGACCGTCCGGCCCGCCAACTCAGCGAATGGGAATTGTCGGCGCATGATCTGACAGCTCGCGCTTTCTATCCACGCGTGCTGATTGGCGAATATCTCCATTCGCAATTTGAGATTTTATGCGAAAATATGCGAGCTGACGGGCACAAAATCAAGGTCCGTACCGGATGCCGGGTCGAGGACATTGCCGTTTCCGATACGAAAAGGGCGACGATCCACTACCGGTCTGGGCAGCTTGTTGAAACCGCGCCGTTTGACATAGTCGCAATCGCTTCGGGCCATAATTGGCCCGAAGTTCCCGAAATCGATGGTGTGAAGATAATATCGCCTTGGCCCTATACGAATATCACCGACCGGGACCATGACAATATCGGCGTGCTTGGCTCCTCTCTGTCGGCAATCGACATTGTTGTGGCCATCGCTCATGCTCGGGGTCAGTTTGAAGAAAGCGGGGACCGGATCAACTGGCTGCCTGACGACGCGGAGGATGCACTGCGGATCACTATGGTGTCGCACATGGGAATAATGCCCGAAGGCGATTTCTATTATCCCTTTCCCTATGAGCCGCTGATCTGCCTTACACAGGAGGCAATTGATGGCGAGATCGCCCGTGGATCTCAAGATCTACTGGATCGCGTGTTCAAGCTGCTGTGCAGCGAACTAGACGCAGTTGACCCGGATTATCTGGACAAATTGCCGCAATCGGCGAGAACTGTAGAAGGGTTCGCGCCTGCTTATTTTTCTCGTCGTCGCGAAGTCGGCGGACTGCGTGCGGTAAAACGCGATTTGGCAGGTGCGCGCGAGACCGTTCGGCGCAAAGAGACGATCCCCCATCGCTATGCCTTGCTGCGCGGTCACGAGGCGTTCGATCATGTGTTGCGAGAACTCACGCAGGAAGACTATTCACGTTTCCTCGAGCACCTTATGCCCGTCTTTGCCGATTGCTATGCTGCAGTACCGCACCTTTCTCTGGCTCGCATCATCGCACTTTACGATGCTGGTGTGCTTGAACTGGTGGCAACGGAGGATGGCGCTGAATTTTCGCAGGCGGGAGATGGTCGCATCAAGGTAAATACTGAAGATGGGCCCACAGGATTTGATGCCATGGTAGATGCACGCGGACAGGCTCCAGCGAGTTTGACGGATCTGCCCTTTCCGGGACTGACCAAGGCCCTGCTTAGTCCCGAAGAGCCCGTGCTGCAGCCATTTACACTGGAATTTGCGCATGAAACGGCAAGCCGGATATACTGCCTTGCCCTGCCGCAGCTTCTGGAACGTTATCCGTTCTCGCAGGGATTGGTCGAATGTTCCCACCATGCGCGCCGTGTCGCGGACGACATATTGAGCGCTCAATAAGGCCAGTCCCCAATCTTGCATAGCCACCCTCCCCGACCTATTTGGAGACGGACGGGAAGCTCGGACTATCTGTCGTTAAGAGAGAAACGCAGCCCGATGCGCCCGACAAAGCCATCAAAATCACGAACGGGAACATTTGACGCATTGCTGACATATCCGGCTTCGGTAAATATCGAAACCCGATCCCAAGCCTGATAGTCCAGACCTGCGGTCGCCCGTATATGCGTATCGGAACGATGCACTGGATAAAGCGACGAAAAATCATCCTCGTAATCGCGCTGCACGACAGAAATACGAGCCAAGCCGGTAAGTTTTTCCGCCAGCGGCATATTAGCTAAAAAGCGTACGCCATATCCTGTATAGCTGAACCGATTGTCGTCCGCGTCATGTTTCAATCCAAATATCGACATATCGAGGGAAGCAGGACCACCATTCGGACGCCAATTATGGCGCAATTCGGCAAGCCACTCGGATTGATCGAAACCGCTAAAACGATCGTCCGACTGATTGCGGAAGCCATAGCGCAACCGTCCTGTGGTCGTATGTTCTTTCGAGTGGCGGTGAATAATCTGAGCGTCGGCCCGCGGACGATCAAACACCCGTCCGTCCTCACCCAGAACATATTGATATTCAGCGCCGAGCCGCAATCGCGTCGCACCGTTGTTTGCCAAGGGAATATCGCCGCGAATGCTCGGGCCGAATGCATAGCGATTGAACCGGCTGTCGTCCGGATAAAGGGCGATATTTGCGCCAAAATCGAGGAGCAAAGGTCCCAGGTCATAGCCAAGCCGTAGCTCACTCTCGACGACGCCAGCGATGCGGTCCTGATCAATGCCATTTTCGATGATATCAGCCGGAACGACATCTCGTCCTGCCGAGAATTCTGCAGTAGCAAAAAACTCGTTGTCTTTCGCTGCCGCTGCACTGCTCGCGCTAGCCGCTATGGCTATAGTCATTATTCGAACGGGTATCTTCATTGGCTTGCGTCGCTTTGTGTCGAGAGTGAGGGTTGTCGGAAGGACTTGGCCGTCCGGTTTATGGGAATTGTCAAAACGGATTCCAGAGTGAACCATGCGCGCATGGCACGAAACAGGATATATTCCGGAATCGCCAATAATGCATCGGGTCTCCGGTTGATCAAGACAGCCGCGACTGCGACCAATGCGGGAGCGCCGATGAGCACTGCAGCAATAGCCTGCCAAACTAACGGGCTGGTTGGGTCTGTATCGGTAAAATATTGGAATATGCCGAACAGAAGTATGGGAACCATCATCGCACGGCGAGCAGAATTCAGAAGCATATAGGGTAGAATGAGTTTTCCGCGAATGGTCAGCGAGGACGAGGTGATAATGTCCTGACAACGTGAAGAAACATGATAGACGGATCGGAACCAGCGAAGGCGTTGCTCTCGCAAATGGGCAAAGCTGGTCGGCACTTCCGAGACATAGCTTACGCGATGGTCGACAATCGCCCGATAGCCCATTTCACCGATCCGCAACGACATGTCGGTGTCTTCGCCGTTCATGCCTGCCGCAAAGCCGCCGATGCTTTTCAACGGCGCTGTCCGATAAACCGCGAACATGCCGGGCACGCCGACAAGTCCCCACAGAGAGCTGAGTGCTGGTGAATAATAGCCATGTTTAACCAAGACCTCTACCAGCCGGGCACGGTCGAATATTGCGCCTCCGGGTGGCAAGGGTATGCCGCCAACCACGCCTATTTCTTCGTTCGAGAAATTCTGCACGGCCAAAGTGATATTGTCCGGCGCTATAAGCGTGTCCGCGTCGATGCGAATTGTAATCGGATAGCCAGCTTCCTGGATCCCGCGATTAAGAGCATGGGCTTTTCCGCTTTGCGCGACATGAACGATCCGGCCCTGCAAAGCCTTGGCCTCGTCAATCGCCTTTTGCGCGACCATCGCCGTATCGTCGGTCGAGGCATTGTCCAGCACGATGAGTTCTACGGGTTCGCCATAATGTTGAGCGGCCTGATCGATATGGCGGATTGTTTCTGCAATAATATAGCGTTCATTATAAGCCGGCACGATAATGCTGACGGGCGACCGAAAATCATCTTTCGCATCCAATCGCCTTTCGATCAGACTGATCAGGTAAAGTTGCAGAAAAAGCAGAGGCAAAAAGAGAAGTACGCCCGGGCCAATCCCGCCCAGCAAAGTGATATCCCGCAAGCCTTCGACGACTGCAAAATTGGAATAGCCGACAAATCCGGACATTGCCGCGGCAATCACTGCCGTGGATGCCAAGCGCAAAACCGGACGAAGGTTTTTATGCTCACCGATATCCATGTCGACTTTCTCCGGCATTGAACCGCGTTCCAGCAACATCAGCGAGAATAAGGCGAAACCAACCAAGCCAGCGATGATCTGCACGACGGCCAATGCATAAGGGTCGCCGACCAGCGAGAGGAAAACCGTATTTGCCAGATCCAGCAAGCAACAGATCAGAAGAAAACGCAGCACGAGATCGAAACCGAAAAACAGGCGGGCAATGGCAGAGCCGCTGCCGTAGCAGGCAAAAGCGATGTAAAAGGAGACGATATAGGTACGGATCGCTATCGAATGCTGTCCGGTATAAGGCGCAAATATATAGTCCCGCTGGGGAAATAGCCAATCGATCTGACCGGTTCCAAATATCCAGAGCTGGAACAGGGCCAAAAGGCAAAAAGTCAGCAGCATAGCCGGCACACGGAGAGGCGATACCGAAGCTGCCAAACCTTGTGGTCGACTATCGACCGATCCATATTGGGCCTCGCGCCTGGAATCATTGGATTGCGGATTGGTCAATCAGCATTTCCGGACGCGCTAGCACTGCTGTCACTATCAGATATGGAAATCAGCAACGCTACAGCGGGACCGGTCAGCGCCTGGATTTCGCCAACTGGCCGAGCGACGAACCCGGTGTTGCGGTCCAGAGATCTGTAAACAATCCAGTCAGTGGGCCGAGCGCCTTGTTTACTGATGGCAGCACCAATATCACCGATAATGATACGGATGCTGGAGGCAGTCCTTCCCTTTACAAAGGAGAGACCGCGAGGCTCTAGCTGCCCCAGCAATTGCGCGACTGCCTGAGCGTCGACGGCTGTGTTAATGTCGCCGATTAGCGCAATCGTGCCCACAGCATGCAATTTCGTCCGCAGAATAGAGAGATTGTCAGAGGCTCTTTGTCCTCCCCCTCTCAGCACCGTTTCCGGCAATAGTTCAGCAACTGACTGCGTGTCCGTACCGCAACGATTGAGATTCGCATCCGCCGTGGCCAAGGAGATTTCTACCTTATTCTCCGATTGATGAAGCGCAGCAGGCAGCAAAATTGATTGGCTTATGCGTTCCGTTTGAGTCGTCAAACGCCGTGACAACAACATATGCTCATTAAGCGTGACGGTGAGATCATAACGCGCATCATTCCCTGTTGGTCCTACCGTTAAACGCATATCCAAAGCTGATGGCAGAAGCTGATCAGGAAGGTCTTTTACATTATAGTGATAGCGCCAACTGGTCTGGCGATCGAATTTACGTACACCGCGATTGACATTATTACCGGTAATCGGGATCGGATAGGCTGCCCCGACAAAGGCTTCACCATAATTTTTCGCTTCTCCGGACAGTTTGTTCAAGGCGATGCTGTCCAGACCATTTTTGCCAAAATGGAGCGAATAGCCTTTCTGCACCAGACGGGCAGCGTGCACTATTGTCACCAATGAATCTGCATTGCCTTTGTTGTTCCAAAGAACCGGGACCCGCCCCCCCCAAAGAGCGAGCCTGTCTCTTGTCGTGTCGACCGGCTTGGCAAGCTCAAGCCGCAAACCACTTTCCGGCTTGATCTCGACAACTGCAGCGATGGAATCATCGGTCGAACATTGAGCGATTGGACCACGGCCTTGCAAGCTCAGGCCCACATCAAGAGCGGCTGATGAGAGTTCACTGGCGGTCAGCTCAATTTCAACTTTCTGCTGAACCTTGCTCTGATTCAGCAGAATATCTGCGCGCTTGATACCATTGATAGAGACTCGCAACACGCCTTCGACGCCGTCCGCAACACGACTGGAAAATACCAGTTCATAGCGTCCTTTAGCCGGGCGGGAATCGACCGGCAGACGAAATAGCTGCCCGGCATAAGACGGTAATCCGCTGAGTATAAGAGGCGTGTCGGTATCTTGTCCGGTAGTGAAAACATTGGTTCCGCTGGCATCAGAGCCCCGTTCCTCAGTGCCTTCATAATCAGCAAATTGTTGTTGATCGTTACCGCTGAGCTTGTTCCAGCCGGTTTTGAAAGCTCCGCCCTGCCCCAACAGGATAAGAACTCCTGCAAGCACAAATGCCAGCAAGCCTACGCCAATCAATCTCATTATATTTTTTCTTTTCGCTCTGTTGTTACGCGGCTTGAAGGCTTTGCTGCTTTTCCCGAGGGTCGACAGCCACACTCTCGACGCTCATTCCGCTCTTATTTCCCAGCGCATTTGACCGGTCTGCGTTCCAGGCTGTCCGGGCCGGGATTTTTGCAAGGTTGATCCGGTCTTTATAACGCGATGATATTTCTATCGTATCGTCAAGCAAACCGGCGGCGAGCAATATCGGATCAAGGCCCAATGCCCGCAAATGCCTGTTGCTGACATTCAGGTCATTCTCTTCCGCTTCCTTGCGTGGGTTGGCTACATAAGCAATTTCAGCGCCGGTGATAGCCGAAACCAGCTGTGCCAGTTCCTTGACCCGCAATGTTTCGGCAACCTGGTTGAGGATTTTCACCGGACTACCGGCTTCCGGAGGATTGTTGACGGCTAGTTCAACGCAGCGAACAGTATCCTGAATATTGATGAAAGCGCGGGTTTGGCCCCCGGTGCCGTGCACTGTCAGCGGATGACCGACGGCAGATTCAACCAGGAAGCGGTTCAATACCGTGCCATATTCACCATCATAGTCAAACCGGTTGACCAGCGCGGGATGGCGCCGGGTCTGGTCGGTCTGGGTACCCCAGACGATGCCCTGATGCAGATCGGTAATGCGCATTTTGTCGTTGTTTGCATAGAATTGGAACAACAGCTGATCCAGAGATTTGGTCAGGTGATATACACTGCCGGGACTTGTCGGATAGAGAATATCGCGCTGATGTCTTTTTCCTTCATCATCAGCCACTTCTACCGGAAGATAACCCTCGGGTATTTCAAAGCCCGCCCCGGAATAGCCGTAAACACCCATAGTCCCGAGATGCACCAAGTGGGTGTCCAGTCCCAGATCGTTCAGAGCCACGAGAACATTATGTGTCGCTGAAATATTATTGTCGACGGTATAGCGTTTTTCTTTCGCGCCACGCATCGAATAAGGTGCCGCTCGCTGTTCGGCAAAATGTACGATTGTGTCTGGCCGAAGCTCTTCAAGAAAGTCGGAGAATTCCTGATATTCCTTGGCAATATCGATGACAGCATAGTTTATCCGGTTTCCGGAAACTTCCTCCCATGCCTCCACCCGGACGTCGATTGGCTCAATCGGCGTCAGGCTGCGGATGCCGAGTTCAAGATCGATCCTCCGACGCGACAGATTGTCCAAGATGGTGACATCATGACCTAAGGATGAAAGATGCAGGGCTGTTGGCCAACCACAGAATCCGTCTCCACCGAGCACAAGTATTTTTTTGCCGTTCATAAGATAGGGCCCTATTCTTCAAATATTATTGTTCAATCGGGCTAGCATCCCGGCCAGTTACTACTGGAGCGCAACAACTCTTAGCGCACGGTTGATGTGTAGATTCTCGTCGGCCACAACAAGGGCAAATTACACTCTGTTAGACTTGTTTACATTTCAAAATATTGCCGCAATGCGCACTTAGCTGCTCGATACGATGGTTAAAACATTGTAAAGCTTTTATAATTTATTGAAAAGCAATAGCCGTTGACTTTTCACGCCCAGATCAGCTTAACGCCAAAGAAATGCAGCAAGCTTATCCATTGATCGGGCCATGTTTGACACGCAGGGACATGTTGCGTGCTACAATCCATTCAGGATTCGCACTTGGGTTCCCTTGTTCGGCTCTGGCCGCTGCCGAACCAGACGCTTCCCTTGCTGCCATTGCCGCGACGCGCGACATTTCATTTGGTAGCGCGGTATCGGAACAATGGCTGGGCAATGAAAAATTCACTCGCCTGATTGTTCGCGAGTGCGCAGCGATCACCGCTGAAAATAGCCTCAAATGGAAATATCTGGAACCCGAACTGAATATTCGAAATCACTCGTCGGCAAAGGCCGTCGCCAAATTTGCCAAGCGCCACAGTCTTGCCATGCGCGGTCATTGCTTCATATGGAACCATGACGAACGGATGCCTGTCTGGCTTGTGGAAATGATGGATGGATTGCGTCGTGATCGACCGCGGCCTTTGACCAGACGAATGTGGCGACATGCCGCTTATCTTGGCCGGACATTTCCGGATGTCACATCCTGGGATGTCGTGAATGAAGCGATTGACCCGAGCAGGGGTGAAATCCGGGATTCAGCGTTGAGCCGATTGATGGGTGAGCGCTTCATCGACCTCGCTTTCGACATGATGAGAGCAAAGGCGCCCAAGGCACAGCTTGTTTACAATGATACAATGGATTGGGAAGCATCATCGCTGCATCGCAATGCAGTGTTGCGTTTGCTTCACCGGCTCTTGTCCCGCAATGTCCCGATTGACGCCTTGGGCATCCAGAGTCATCTCGGCAATACTCTGGGCAGACCGAGAGATGAAATTGCATGGCGGCTTTTTCTCGAAGAGATCGCGGCGATGGGGCTGGAAGTCATAGTAACCGAACTTGATTGCAGCGATCGGAATATAGAAGATCCCGACCCTGTGCTTCGTGACGAAGAAACCGCAGCCTATACCAAAGCCTATCTCGATCTGACGCTGGACTTTGCCAATGTGAAGCAGGTCACATTATGGTCGATGGCGGATCGGGTCAGCTATATGAACCGACCAGGCTATCCCGACTATAAACGCAGGGCCGACGACTTCGCATTGCGCGGCCATCCCTATGATGACAACTGGCGACCGAAAAAAATGCGCACCGCAATAGCAGAGGCCCTATTGTCGGCTCCACAGCGTGGGTAATTCTTCCAGTCGAACCATGGCCTAAAAATTCCGGCCCAGTCGTTTCGCGCGTGGTGACATATGTCCGTCGCGTGAACCTCAAGCAATATTGTGAGGAAAAAAGATCGACATCGCCCAGGAACCCCTGCGCGGAGATGCTGGAATTGGTGAACCAAGCCGCAGTCACACTCCATCCCCGGTAGCAACGCAATAGGTAACTCTAGGCCTGATTGCGGTCAGCCGGTTGACTCTCCTCTCAATGCTTATAGGGTGAAGCCGTTGTTAAGTCTTGTTTATCGACTCAACCGGAGTGGGGGCTCCTGATAAAATTCATCATGTGGGTGAAACAAAAACCCTAAATCGTACGGCCTTTTTATAAAGTTTGTCATACGTCTCAGGGGGATTTGAAATGAAGTTCGGTCATAAAATTGCCGCGTCAGCTATGCTGACCTTTTTCGCAATCGCGATTGCAGTAATCAATTTCCAACCAGCACCAGCGAATGCTACGCCAGCCTATGCAACGGTTACAGGCTACGCATGTGGGTCCTGTCATGTAGCTGGCATTGCTGCGAGCCGATCAAGCGTGAACCCGTTTGGACAGAAATATGCACAATGCGGCTATCAATTAAACTGCGCGCTGGGACAGCAACCGCCGCAAGTTGTCCAACAGCCGAATCCCTACCGCCCACCTCCGGGCAATTATCGGCCGCCAAACGCACCGGCGCGTTTCGATGCCGGCAAGATTTGGCTGGTACAATTGCGCGAAAATAACGGCAAGTCAGCGGATGTGATCTGGAAATTTCGTCCCAATTCAAATGTTGTCGACGCCACCATGTATATTGATGGTCGCCATCTCGATGATATTCTGACCTACGAAGGATATCGGAACGGGGTGGTGAGCTTTTTCAGCGCCAAACTGAACATGAGATACACTGGCATACCATCAGCAGACGCCAATCACATATTCAATGGAACCGTTGCGGGTGCCAATTTCGGGCAAGGTGACAGCTGGACCGCTTCAATCTGGGAAGGTTGAGCGATGGACTGGAAAATCAATATTAATGAACGGGATGCGGGCATGAAAAAATCGGATAGATCAACGGCAATTGCATTAGCGGGATCTTTTTTGACTCTCGCGATTGGCGCAAGCTTTCTGGCCCCAGCGCCTGTTGAAGCGAATATAGGCTTTGCTCGGGATTCAGGTCTCTCCTGTTCGGAATGTCACTCCACACCTTCCAATCCCACGAAGCAAGCGCTGACCAGAACGGGTCGACGCTACAAGCTTTGCGTATATAATCCGACGCCTGGAACGCTGGATTGTAACACTCAGGCAATTTCAGATTCGAGTATTGCTGCACGTACCGGCAATACTTCGGTTTATACACAGCCCGTCGGCGCGCCTTATCCGGCCCCCGTCGCGAACCCCGGAAATCAAGCTCCGGCGACCAACCCCGGCTTTCTGCAAACACCCAATCCGGGCTATACCCAGACACCACAAGCAGGCTACCCTGGAACAGTGCAGCCGGTTACCCCGGCCCCAGCGCCCCAGAAGAAAAGCAATGGTGTTCGCGATTTCCTGTTGGGACTGCTGGGCGCTCCGGCAACAACAACGCAAAATCCGTCGACTTCAGGATATCCTCCACCGACCAATTATGTCCCTCCGCGGACAAATTACACCCAGCCTGTGGCAAGCTATGATCCTGGACAAAGATGGATCATTGTCGAGCGATTGGGAAATGGCCGGGTGTTGGACTCCAATTGGAAAAGACGTGCGGGCACCAATTATTTCGATGCCATTTTCATGGACAGCCTAAATGGTGCGCAGAGCAATGACGTGGTCATTTACGAGCAATTTCGCAATGGCCAGATCAATTTCAGACGCCAGGGCACCGGAACGATATACAAGGGCATATTGTCACCGGACGGAAGAATGGTGCTCGGTGGGACGACCAACAAGAGCCCGGCCAATTTGACCTGGACCGGCACCCAGTTCGACCGGTAATATTCCCATCAGAATATAGATTGCAGCGAGCCTGACCCGAGTTCAGGCTCGCTATTGAGCTGGCGATGCGCGACAGGTTACGACGTCTAAGACTATAAACGATCTGGAATATTTGATTTTCTAAAGGAGAAAATGGCAGGCTTTAGACTCCTGCAGCACGATTCTAGTTTACGAAAATAACCAGCTTTCCCAAGAATTTGCGCAGATTTGACTCGGCGTCCGGTTCCGACCAAAGCCGAGCTTTCCGGATCAATGGAACGTGCTGGCGATCAGTAACCGAGAGCCAGGTTGATCTGGTCAGTTGCTCCATTTGTCGCCATATATTCAATTTTGTCTTTGGCTTCTTCGACGCTGCCCAGGTCCCATAGATTGGCAATTCTTACCGCATCGTCATAACCAAAGCCGGTTTCGCCCCAGGAGCATTTATTTCCATCATTGCGGGACATCGCAAGCGCGTCAGGGATATTTTCGCCGATCCCCATGAGAATTTTTTCGCCGATGCCAATCTTGCCCTGCCAAATATCCACATTCCATAAATCAGCTATGAGCTTCGCATCACAATAATAATATTGGGACTGGGAGAAGGCATTGATCGCCTGATCTTCAGAATATTGTGCCAGTGCCGGAGAATTTGCTGCCAGTGTCACGATTGAAGTGGACAGAAGTAGGGCTGCTGCAAAGCTTTTCTGCCGCATATTCTTTGTGTACATAAACATTTGAAAATCCCCCAAATTATTATGTCCATGGCTATCAGACAGATGGCGATATGGCCAATTTATTCTGTTCCTGCAATTTGCCTTGCCAGTATTTTACGCAATTGGGCGGCATGGGAATGGAGATTAGCAGTGCCGCAAAATCTCCAAGCAAAATATCATCGAGCACTGTTGGAGCACAGCAAATTTCCAGCAGTCCTTCAAACAGGGCGGCTGCATGCAATATCTCGTCGACTTTCATTGTCGCGGGCAATATCCGGAGTTCGAACGTATGTTTCTTCTCGTCATCATTTGCAATGTTCAGCAAATTGAAATCGCAATATTTTGAAAGTTTGACGGCGGATAGCGCCGATTGAGCCTCCGGCCAGGCCATCGCCAGAAATTCCGGACTGTCGGTCAGTTCTTGGAGTTCCTTTGGCCAGCCCCCCAGACGGACGCAGTTCGGGTTCGAGCCGACCAGCTGCTTTAAGTCATCACCAAAATTAGCCAGCAACCGTACCAGCCTTGCGAGGGTCAAGGCGGAACAAAGCGGGGCGGCATCAAAATGAATATGGGTTGCGCCTTCACGCGGAATGAAAAAGCCCAAATTTTTGGCGTTGTCGAGCAGATCGGAAAGTCGGCGATGATGGTCCGATAGAATTGGTGCCGTAATGATTTCACAAGGGCGTTCCCGCTCTCCCGGCAAAGGGGCACAAATCGCTATGGATTGACCACGATCATCGGAGACCCGGAACATGTCCATACCGTGATGATCAATTTCGGTGCCAAACAGAGAGGCAAGCGGTTTCAGAACATCTTGTGGCGAGTCATTCGGGTCGCACTGTAACATCGCCAGACGCAATAGCCGGCGATCATCGGAGACGATCCGGCACCAGCCTGGCAAGGATTTTATTTGTTTGGTGAAATCTGCCTGCAGCGTGAGGTCATCGACAAAACTGGCTATCCACTCTCCCTCTGCATCCTTTAACCGAAACCCGTGGGTCAGGTTTTCAAACGTCGGCCGATCAGGATGTTTGCTGGGCTCCGATTGGGGATGAAAGAATCGATCGACGGTACCGCCATTTTTTTGAGCCAGATCTTGGGCCAGATCTTCGCGCGTCAGATTTCGGGGAGCGGCGAGTTCAATCTCAAAACCGGTCTTCCAGTTGATTGCAATTGTCATATAATCCCACCCAAATATTGCCGCAGAGAGGTCAACGGAGGTGAAATCGGTCCAAACAGCCGCCCTCTCGTACCTGATGCCTCTTGGGTCATCTGAGTTGCCAACAGAAATTCCATGCCCGGAAACTGATACACGGTTTCACGAAAAAAGCATTTAGTCAAAATAGTTAAGAACTGAAATCGGAAACTTGCTATGAACCCATTTGCAGTTCGGTTCCTTGTGCAACCAATTCGAGGTCTGTTCAAAAATTTCTGACGAACGCCGCTGAACGATTACGCTTCAGTGATCGGCCTTTTGTGATGGAACAAATGGAAGCGCCATAATGGGGGGATTATCATGATAAAGACCAACAAGCTGAGCCAAGCCTGCTATCCAGCGCTATTTGTAGCAGCGGCAATCTGTTCGATGCCGGCTATGGGGGCCAATCCGGCGCATGTTCAGCAACTGAAAGACACGCGCTCCTGCCCCGATTGTGATCTATCCGGAGCCGAACTAACGCTGCTTTTTGCCGATAAGTACTTTAGCCTGGATGACCCCAAGGTGAATCTGGACGGAGCAAATTTGACCGGTGCGGTTTTGAAAGGCGCGTTTCTCTATCAGGCCAGTTTTAAGAACGCACGGATGCACGGCGCTGATCTGCGTGGCAGCAATCTGACGAGCGCCCATATGGACGGTGCGGACATGACCGGCACCAAATTGGAAAATTGGGATAGTCACTGGACCAAGTTGAATGGCACATATTTGACCGATGCAAATCTGAAAGACGCCACCGGCGCTGATCTTGAAGACTCTAATCGCTGTCGCACCACTTTGCCGGACGGCAGTGTCGATGCCGGCTATTGCGATTGAATGATCGCGCTAATTCATGATCGCCACAAGCACTGCACGCGCCGGAATATAAAAAAGTCAGGCGTAGCCTTATGGCTAAATGGGGGCGGTTAGTAACGGTGGAGCGGGTGAAGGGAATCGAACCCTCGTCGTAAGCTTGGAAGGCTTCTGCTCTACCATTGAGCTACACCCGCATGTCCGGATCGACCGGATGCGCCGCTATTGCCACCGCTTTTGTGGTGCGTCAATCACGAAAGGTCGAGATTTGGCTTTGATGTCTGGCTATGTTGATCAAACCATAGTTCCACAGCCTGTTTCTCAGCGCTGCTCATGTGCAAACCCAGCTTTGACCGGCGCCAGAGAATGTCTTCTGCCGTGCAGGCAAATTCCCTGTCGATCAGCCAGCGGATCTCTATCTCATAGAGGCCAGCACCAAATAGCTGGCCCAAATCCGCGATGGTTTTGACATTCTCGAACATGCAGGCGGTATCGGTGCCATAGGCCCGAACCAGTCGGTGCACGGTTGATCTGGCGATAAAGGACCAGCGACTTGCATATTGATCGACCAGCGCGTCGAAACCATCGGGTTCAAAATCACCCCCCGGCAGGTGCGCCTTCTTGGTCCAGTCATCGCCGTCGACATCGAGCGCGTCCGACAGCGTCCGGATCGCCTGGAGCGCCAGCACCCGATAGGTGGTTATCTTGCCGCCAAAAATCGACAGCACCGGGGCGCCATTGTCGTTATCATAGTCGAAGACAAAGTCCCGGGTAACCGTGGCCGCGCTGCGGCTGTGGTCGTCAAACAGAGGGCGGACGCCAGAATAGGTCCACTCGATATCATCCGGACTGACCGGATTTTCGAAATATTCGCTAGCGGCATCGCAAAGATAGGCAATTTCACCATCACTGATTTTGGCGTCGCCTTCCGCATAGGTCCAAGGCTCGTCTGTCGTTCCAATGAGCGTGTGATCCCCTTCATAAGGAATGGCAAAGATGATGCGGCCGTCCTTATTCTGGAAAATATAGCTGTGATCGCCCTGATATTTGCGCTTCACAACGATATGGCTGCCCTTGACAAGACGCAATTTTGCTGCGTGGTTGCTGCGATCATATAGGGCCGTGACCGGATCAACCCATGGCCCCGCGGCATTCACCAGAACCCTGGCCTGCTCGGTCTTAGTTTCGCCGTGCTTGCGGATTTGCAGATCCCAATGCTCTGCACCGCGATCCAGTGCGACGCATTCCGCCTGGGTCCGTATGTCGGCGCCCCGGTCTGCGGCATCGCGGGCAGTGAGGGAAACGAGACGGGCATCCTCGACCCAGCAATCGCTATAGGCGAAACCTTTTTTCAGGCGTTTCTGCAGCGGATCGCCGCGATGGTCCTTGAGCAAATTGACGCTCTTTGTTCCCGGCAATATGTCGCGGCCACCGAGATGGTCGTAGAGGAACAGGCCGAGACGGAGCAGCCAGGCCGGGCGCATGCCCTCATCGACGGGCAAAACAAAGCGCATCGGCCAGATGATATGCGGAGCCGCGCGCAGCAGTACTTCCCGTTCCTTGAGCGCCTTGCGAACCAGGTTGAATTCATAATGTTCTAGATAGCGCAGGCCGCCATGGACCAGTTTCGTGCTCGCCGACGATGTGTGCGAGGCGAGGTCATCGCGCTCGACCAGCAGGACCTTCAGCCCCCTGCCCGCTGCGTCGCGCGCAATCCCGACGCCATTTATACCGCCGCCAATGATAGCCAGATCATACATCCCAGCATCCATAAAGATGCCAGCGATTTGCGCAATGCTGCAATGCAATATAACTGACTTTTGCGTGGCTTTTGCTTGCCTTTTCGATGCCAGCTTATAGCGTGCGATCAGGATAAGGGAGCGGACGATGGCGACACAGCAAATATTGGTCATCGATGAAGGGACGACATCGACCCGAGCGATGCTCTTTGGTAAAGACGGCAAATTGCACGGATCACAGCAAGAGAATTTACAGCAATATTATCCCGCTCCCGGTCTGGTCGAGCATGACGCCAGTGAAATATGGGACAAAACCCTGCGGTGCTGTCAGAAAATGATTGAGCAAGCCGGTGGCACCGACAAGATCGCAGCTATCGGCATTACCAATCAACGGGAAACTGTGGTCGCTTGGGACAAGCGCACGGGCGAACCTCTGGCCCGGGCGATCGTCTGGCAGGATCGTCGGACAGCTGAAAAATGCGATAAGTTGAAGGCAGAAGGTCTTGAGCCGATGATACAGGCAAAAACCGGTTTGCTGCTCGATCCCTATTTCTCGGGGAGTAAAATCAGCTGGATGCTGGAAAACTGGCCCGAGGTTCGGGCTGCAGGAGACAATCTCGCTTTCGGCACGATCGAATCCTATCTGATCTATCGCCTGACCGGTGGTCAGCATGTTACCGATGCCAGCAACGCCAGCAGAACGATGCTGATGGCACTGGAAGGCAGTGATTGGGATGATGACCTTCTGGCGCTGTTCGACATTCCCAGACAGACGCTCCCGCAGATTGTCGACAGCGCCGGCGAGTTGGGCAGCACGGCAGTGGAGCTGTTTGGCGGAGCCATTGCGATATGCGGCGCTGCTGGTGACCAACAAGCGGCAACGATCGGCCAAGCTTGCCTTGATGTCGGCCAGACGAAAGCGACCTTTGGTACTGGCGCCTTCATTTTGACCAATAGTGGAGACACACCGCCACGGTCAAATAACCGCCTGCTATCCACCATACTCTATCAATATCAGGGTAAACGTATCTATGCCCTAGAAGGCGCTATTTTCGTGGCCGGCAGCCTGATCCAGTGGCTACGCGACGATATCGGTTTACTTAAATTTGCCGGAGAGAGCGAGGAACTGGCCCGTTCGGTCGAGGACAACGGAGGAGTCTATCTGGTCCCAGCCCTGTCTGGTCTTGGCGCACCCCATTGGCGCGCCGATGCGACGGCGACCATCTCCGGCCTTAGCTTCGCATCGAAAAAGGCTCATATCGCTCGGGCTGCACTGGAATCGACTGCTTATCAAAGTCACGATCTAAAGACTGCATTTTCTGCCGATGGAGTCGACTGGCAAGGCTTGCGGATCGATGGTGGAATGGTGGTCAATGACTGGATGGTACAGGATCTGGCGAATATATTGGATATCACGGTCGAACGGCCGGAGTTTTTCGAAACCACAGCACTCGGTGCGGCAATGCTCGCAGCAGTGGGTTGCGGCATCTATCCATCACTCGAAGCTGCCTCGGTGATGATATCCGGGCTTGATGTCCACGAACCGGCGATCGATCCGGACACCAGGAGCCTGCGTCTTGCGGGATGGCAGCGGGCAATCGGCTCGGTCTTGGCAAGCTAGGTCGATTTCCTGGGTTTCAGACAGACATAAAAAAGCCCGCTGAAAGCGGGCTTCTCTAATTGTCGTCTGCGATGAAGATTAACCTTCAGCAGCTTTCTTTTTCTTTTCCGCTTTCACGTCCGCCCAGATCGTCTGGTAAGATAGATAGGCCAGGATGGTGGCGATCAGCAGGAAGGCGAGAACCGCCCAGCCAGCCTGATGCCGTTCTTCCAGCTTGGGTTCCGCGCTCCAGATCAGGAATGCAGAAATATCTTCTGCCATCTGTTCGACGCTGGCCTTGGTGCCATCGGAATAGCTGACCTGATCTTCCATAGTCAGCGGTGGTGCCATCGCTAGGTTCAGGTTGGCGAAATAGGGATTATAGTGGAGTCCCGGTCCTGGCTTGTTTGCGTCAGGCAAATGGGCTGGTGGATCCTGATAGCCGGTCAGCAAGGAGTAGACATAAGGTGCCCCGCCTTCGCGCGCCTTGGTGATCAAGGACAGATCCGGTGGGATTGCGTTATTATTCGCAGCACCGGCAGCGACATTATTGGCAAACGGCTTGGGGAATTTGTCGGCAGCGAGCGGCGTACGTGTCGACATTTCACCAGTCGCCGGATCGATATCCGGTGTCTGGATCGCCCAGTTGGCTGCAATGGCTTTCACTTCATCTTCATTATAGCCTATTTCTTCCAGGTTACGGAAGGCGACGAGACGCAGAGAGTGGCAAGCCGAACAAACTTCCTTGTAAACCTGAAAACCACGCTGCAGTTGCTGGCGATCAAATTTGCCAAGCGGGCCATCAGACGAGAAAGAAATATCTTTCGCTTCTCTGTGGAACTCATGCTCGGCGGTTTCCGCTGGCGGGTTCGAGACATATTCAACCGCCCCCATTCCGAATGAGACCAAGAGCCAACCTGAAAAGAACAGGCCAATCAAGATTCCGATAATTCTAACCATTACGACAGGTCCCTAATTCTTAGCTGGCAGTGTTGAGTGGCTTGCCGGTTACCGATTCCGTAATACTGTTCGGCAATGGCTCAGGCTTTTCCAACCGCGACAACAGCGGCAATATGATGAGGAAATGCGCGAAATAATATGCGGCAGCCAACTGGCTGATCATCACAAATGGTTCCGCAGCTGGCGCACCACCACAATATCCCAGAACCAATACATCGATCACAAGTATGCCGAAGAAGATCTTGAACTTGGGACGGAAGCTACCCGAACGAACCGGCGATTTGTCAAGCCAAGGCAGAAAGAACCAGACCAATATGGCGGAGAACATTGCCAATACACCAAGCAGCTTCGCAGGAATGAAGAAGAAGTCGAAGGTGAAGGCGCGCAAAATAGCGTACCAGGGCCAGAAATACCATTCCGGAACAATATGGGCCGGCGTTGAAAGCGGGTTGGCAGGGATATAGTTATCCGCGTGACCAAGCGCGTTCGGCAGGAAGAACATAAGTGCGGTGAAGAAAATCAGCGCAAGTCCAACCGTCCAGCCGTCTTTGGCGGTATAATAAGGATGGAACGGAACCGTATCCTGTGGACCTTTCACATCGACACCGGTCGGATTGTTGGAGCCCGGAATATGCAATGCCCAGATATGCATGATGACGACGCCGACAATCACGAATGGCAGCAGATAATGGAGCGAGAAAAAGCGGTTCAAAGCAGCATTATCAGGAGCAAAACCACCGAGAAGCAATTCCTGGATCGGCTTGCCTACCAGAGGAATGGCTTCAAACAGGCCGGTAATCACCTTGGCACCCCAGAAGCTCATCTGGCCCCATGGCAGCACATAGCCCATGAACGCAGTTGCCATTGCCAGCAGATAAATAACCACACCGAGCAACCACAGCATTTCGCGCGGTGCCTTGTAGGAACCGTAGAAAAGTCCGCGTCCGATATGGAGATAGATAGCGATGAAGAAACAGCTCGCGCCATTGGCATGGGCATAGCGGATCATCCAGCCGCTATTCACGTCGCGCATGATATGTTCGACAGAATCGAATGCGATTTCCGCATTGGCTGCATAATGCATGGCGAGAATGATGCCGGTAACGATCTGGACAACCAGAAACAGACCGGCCATCGAACCGAAGTTCCACATATAGTTCAAATTGCGCGGAGCGGGATATCCTGCACCAACGCTGTTATAAATAAAACGTGGCAGCGGTAGCTGCTTGTCCATCCACTGACCGAAATCAGTCGTTGGTGTATATTGTTTTGCCCAAGGAAAGCTCATTTTTCTTCTGCCCCTTAGCCGATTTTCACGACAGTATCTGATAGGAATTCATATTCTGGCACATCCAGATTTCTCGGAGCCGGGCCCTTGCGAATACGCGCGGCCGTATCGTAGCTCGAACCATGGCAGGGGCAGAAATATCCGCCATATTCGCCCTTGTTCTCGCCTTCTGCTGCCCCGAGAGGAACACAACCCAAGTGAGTGCAAACACCCAATGTGATCAGCCAATTTTCTTTGCCGACCTTGGTCCGCTCTTCCAGCGTTTGCGGATCGCGCAGCGATGAAATGTCCACCGCATTGGCTTCACCAATTTCCTTGTCAGTCAGATTGCGAACGAACACGGGCTGTTTACGCCACAATATCTTGATCGCCTGTCCGCGTTCAATGGCAGACACATCGATGTCGACCGAAGCGAGAGCGAGTACGTCAGCGCTCGGGTTCATCTGGTTGACCAACGGAAAAACCGTCGCCACCGCCCCGGCACCAGCGAAGCTCACTGCTGCTATATTGATAAAGTCCCGGCGGCGAACGCCGCTTTCTTCTGCGACTGCCGTTTCAGCTGTTTCAACCGTTGCCATGCAAACAAGCCCTATAGAATAGTTATGACCCCTGACTGCCCGGATGTTCGATGCTGCTTAGCAACAGTTTGAACAGGCAGTGAATTGCGCGCCTGATAGCCGCGAAGGATAGGGTTTGCCAACAGGGAATTTTCGATTGACCAAACATTCACTTCCCGCTCAAGGTAACAGACCCATGAGGATAGCATTATATCAACCCGAGATAGCGGGAAATTTAGGAACGATATTAAGGACTTGCGCGTGTTTGAACGTCGCGGTCGATATCATAGAGCCTTGTGGATTTCCGTTTAGCGATCGAAGTTTGAAACGCGCCGGAATGGATTATTTCGAGCATGTCGAATATACGCGCCATGCCGACTGGGATGCGTTCCGCGCGAGCGTTGATTCCCAGAAAGCCAGGATTATCCTGCTCTCCAGCAAGGCGGAAGCGCCGCATTTTGGATTCGCATATCGTGGAAATGATATATTATTGTTCGGATCGGAAGGATCAGGAGTTCCCCGGACTATACATGACCAATGCGACGGTCGAATAACTATCCCGATGAAACCGGGCATGCGTAGCTTGAATCTCGCGGTATCGGCTGGCATGGCCTTGGGCGAAGCACTTAGACAAACAGGACAATTTCCGGAATGACCTCAGGATTGGATGATCAGCAGCGCACGACCCAGACGTGGTTCAAGCAACTACGCGACCAGATTTGTGCGGAATTCGAAAAAATTGAATCGGAGGCGGATAGTGATGCCAAGTTCGAATATATCCCGTGGGATCGGCTGAATCCCGATGGCAGTCCCGGAGGCGGCGGCACTCAGGGCCTGATGAAGGGCAAGATATTCGAGAAGGTCGGAGTGAATATTTCTACGGTGGACGGCGTGTTCAGCGAAGAATTTCAGGCCCAGATAAATGGCGCGGAAGATGATCCGCGATTTTTTGCCACGGGAATCAGTCTGGTAGCGCATATGGCTAATCCTCATGTGCCCAATGTGCATATGAACACACGCTTCCTGTGCACGACCAAACGCTGGTTTGGCGGCGGTGCCGATCTCAATCCCGCGATTCCCTATGACGAAGATACCGAGGAATTTCACGCGCGGTTCCGATCTGCCTGCGCGCCCCATAATCCCGAATATTATCCCCGATTCAAGAAATGGGCGGATGATTATTTCTACATTCCCCACCGCAAGGTACACCGCGGTGTTGGCGGTATATTCTATGACCATATCGAACTGGACAAAGAATCTGATTTTGATCGCCATTTTGCCTTCACCCAGGACGTCGGGCGAGCTTTTCTGGATATATTTCCCAGCCTGGTGCGCAAGCGTATGGCAGCGGAATGGAGCGCCGAAGAAAAGCAGCAGCAGCTGGAATGGCGCGGGCGCTATGCCGAGTTTAATCTGGTCTATGATCGGGGCACCACCTTTGGGCTCAAGACTGGCGGCAATGTTGATGCGATATTGATGAGCCTGCCGCCCGAAGCCAAATGGGTCTGAATAGCTGACAATGTCGCTGCAGGACGTTCCCAAGGGCCATGTCGCTACCATCATCACCCATTTGGAGATGGACGAGAAACCTGACCTGCCCGCAGTCGAATCCGGCCTGATTCTGGAAAGCTGGTCAAATCCGCCGGTCTCGGATTATTGCGCTCTTTTCCGCAAGGTTGGAGAGCCGTGGTTGTGGACATCGCGGCTATTGATGGATCAGCATGAGCTGAAAGCGATTCTTGATGATCCGGCGGTGGAAATATCGATTGTTCGCGATGGCGCAGAGCCAGTCGGCTTCATTGAGCTGGATTTTCGGCAGCCCGGCCAATGCGAGATTGCCTTTTTCGGGCTGGTTCCCGCGATGAATGGCAAGGGCCAAGGCCGCTGGATGATGAATCAGGCGCTTGAACGGGCGTGGCGAGCCGGAATCAATCGTGTCTGGCTACATACTTGCACGCAGGATTCACCGCGCGCCCTGCCCTTTTACAAGCAGTGCGGCTTCCAAATCTTCAAACAGCAAACCGACATGATGAAAGATCCGCGCCTGACCGGCCATTTGCCGAAAACAGCCGCGCCGCATGTGCCTATTATCAGCTAGAAGACTTCGCGGACTTCGCTTTTCTTGCCCGTCAATTCAATATAGATCGACACAATCACTGCCGACAGAATGAGCTGAAACGCCGTCCCTGTCAGCGATGCCACCAGATTTTCGACAAACGGCCAGCCCGTACCACCGGTAGCCAAACCGGTGATGACGCCGGTGACCGCTTCCAGAACGCCAATGGTTATCGTACCAACGACCGCAATGATCAGAATGAACAGCAAGATCGAAAAGCCGTTATCTCTGGTCAATGCCCAGCTTTTTTTGAGCAATTCTATCGGATTGCGCTCGCCCTGATCGGCGATGACGACCGGTATCAATATGAACCGGCAGGTCAGGTAAAGCCCCGGAATGACGAACAGGATAAAGCCTGGCAAAGTGACCAAAGCGCTCAGCAGATTGGCGATCAGATAGATCAGAAAAACTTTGAGCGCGGCGATCAGATCTTCCCCAACGGTGCTGTTTCGCGAAGGCGCAATGGCGAAATAGATCGCGAGACCACCGAAACTGATCACAAGATTGGATATCATGATCGGAAAAGCATTCTCGTTGAAATAGGCTGAATAAATTGCAAAGAGCGTATTCATATCCTCATCACCCGTCAAAACGGGACCGGTGACATATTGGGCAAACAACAAGGTTGGCAGAAACAGGAAAACCCCGGAAATTGCGAGTATTGCCTCTTTATGCGCACCGAGCAGGGCCATCGCTCCATTCCAGCTTTGCATGTAGTTGAGCTTCATGTTTTCGTTCCCGGATCCATTTCTCTATTGCCAGCCCTTGCCACCCGCTCAGCAAAAGTGCACGAAATTTCTATGAATAGCCCCAATGATATAGAATGGCGGTTTTCGTCCGAAAAGGTCGATTATCCTCAAGCTCTCGCCGATATGGAGCGACGCAACGCTGCGGTTCAGGTCGGTGACGAGAAGGAACTGATCTGGCTGCTAGAGCATCCACCGATCTACACGGCTGGCACCAGTTCCGACCCGGCCGAGCTACTCAGCGAAGCTTTTCCTGTCTATGATACGGGCCGCGGTGGCAGGCATACCTATCATGGTCCAGGCCAGCGGGTGGGCTATGTGATTCTTAACCTGAAGAAACGCAACGCCGATGTTCGCGGCTTTGTCCATGCAATGGAAGACTGGGTGATTGCGGCGCTGGCAGAATTCGGAGTGGCTGCACGGGCCGTGGAAGGTCGTGTCGGCATCTGGTGCGATACGCCGGATGGCCAGGAAGCGAAAATTGGCGCGATCGGGATCCGCATTCGCAAATGGGTGACGATGCATGGCTTTTCGGTCAATGTGGACCCTGATCTGAGCCATTTTGGCGGGATTATCCCCTGCGGGATCAGCGAATATCCTGTGACCAGCCTTGCCCAACTGGGTATCGCGATAACGCTTCAGGATTTTGACGAGGCGTTGCAGAAAACATTTGGCGGTTTTCTGAAGGCGATTGATCAGGACTGATTGCAGCCTATGACGTTCCGGTTACCCATCAACGATGAGAGAACAAGATCATGATCAAATTTACGAAAATTGCCGCTGTCGCAGCGGTCGCACTGACTATCTCTGCCTGCTCCGGCAATGACGCACCTGATTCCGGTGAAATCACAGAAACCCAGATGGACGATGTCGATGTTATCGACGGTACGATCAGCGACGAAATGGTAGATGTTGATACGATCAAGGAAGTTGATGCGACTGGCGAAGAAACCACCGATTCGTCGGACAAAAAAGCAGAGTCTACATCAGCGGATAAAGCCGACTCGGCTGAAAAACCGGCTGAATAATATCAGGCCAGACCAAGAATTTTGTGGGTCTGTAAGGACAAACGCCATTTCGGATGGGCTTGCACAAAGGCAATAGCCTGTTCGAGATGGTCCTGACTGGCGGCTGGATCATCGATTGCATCTTTCGGTTGCACCAGCAGGTTGGAGAAGTCCCAGCCTTCCATATCCTGCCAATCGCTGCCATCCTGCGGCCAGACCAGTTTCAGCTCGTCGCCGGATTTCTGTACCGTATCGCTTTGCGCTTTCGGGCTAATACAGATCCAGTCGATCGTACGCAGAACCGCCAATGTGCCGTTCGATTCGATGGCGATGAAAAAACCTTGTTCATGAAGGGCATCGATCAGATCCTGATCGACCTGCAGCATTGGTTCGCCGCCGGTTAGAACCACGAAGCGGGATTCCCGGTCGCTGCCCCATTTCTCTGCGGCTGCCGTAGCGAGATCACTGGCCGTCCGGAAGCGTCCTCCACCTTCTCCATCCATCCCGACAAAGTCCGTGTCACAAAATTGGCAGATAGCGGTTGCGCGGTCCTTTTCCAGACCGGACCAGAGATTACAGCCGGCAAAGCGAACGAACACTGCCCTGCGCCCGGCATGGACTCCCTCGCCCTGCAGCGTGAGAAACATCTCTTTGACCGCATAGCTCATGAGTTAGCGTATCGCGTCGTGTCGACAATGCCAGCTTCTTCAAACCCTTTTTGCCGCAACCGACAGCTGTCGCACAGACCGCAGGGCAAATTGTCCTCGGTTGGATCGTAACAGGACCAACTCCAGGCCGGATCAAGATCAAGCCGGATTGCTTCCCTGGCAATATCTGCCTTTGTCATGTGCTGCAGAGGCGTGTGGATGCGAAAGCCGCTGCCCTGATCTCCAGCTTTGGTCGCCAGATCGGCAAGTCGTTCGAACCCCTGGATAAATTCCGGGCGGCAGTCCGGGTAACCGGAATAATCCAGAGCATTGACCCCGATAAAAATGTCGCGTGCGTCTCTTGCTTCGGCCAAACCGAGGGTCAGCGACAGGAAAATCAAATTGCGGGCGGGCACATAGGTGACCGGAATATCATCGGTAACCCCGGACTTTGGCACATCAATATCGGCGGTTAGCGCCGATCCGCCAAAGCGGCTCAGATCAAGCGGCAAAGTAATATGCTCTGCCACGCCTAGATTGGCGGCGATTTTCTGAGCCGATTGCAGCTCGATTTTATGGCGCTGGTTATAGTCTACGGTGAGCGCGATAAGCCGATAGCCCTGCTCTGCGGCGATGGCCGCAGACACCATAGAGTCGAGTCCACCGGACAATAATATGATTGCTGTTTTTGATTCGGAAGTCATGATGCGCCCCGCTAATGACCTTGCCCGCGCGGCGCAAGTCTTGCGCGCAGCTCACACTTAGCAAGGGCCAGTGCGACGGCCCTCAACATTGACAGAAAATGGTGCATTATTGCGGAAGCCTTGAGAAAAAATCTGCACCAAGCTACTGGATTCCTGTTTTATTTCAGTCACCCCTTGGCCGGCACCGCTGCATTTATAGCTGACGCGAAGCTTCTTCGGACTATTTTCGATCACGTAGCGCGTACAGGATGCCTTGCCATGCTGTATTTGCAACAGCAATTCCGGATTTCCGAGACAGACTTTCTGGCCAGGTTCGCTGGAACCACGTTCTTTGAGGGTCCACTCGCCAGGCATCAGCCCGTCCAGTAAAGTCAGGTTGGGGGCTTGTGCAGGCGCCGCTATCGCAAAGCCCGACAGAACAGCGGCTGTTGCGCTGATGATTTTGATCAGTTTCAAGCCTTTCATTGATATTCTCCTGTCATATGGGTTGCGTGAACGATTTGGACGAGTGCCGTGATATTCCGGAAATACGGCCAATATCGTGATCAATTGTGTCAATCGATAGGATTTTTTGGACAATTCTGCCTGATTGCCATATTTCGATGGCGATCAGTTATTCAGGCTCGTGCCCGTAATCGTGAATGTCTTGCTGCAAAAAGCGCAATCAATCGCGATATTACCCTGTTCGTCGACCATATCGTCCTTATCTTCTTTCGGGAAGCGTGCGATTACGTCCCTGATATGGTCTTCATTACAGCGGCATCCCTTAACGCACGGTTTACCGCTCAAAAGCCTCACCTCGTCGCTCTCGCTAAACAGGCGCCACAAAATGTCCTCGAGAGGCAGCGTGACGTCGGTCAGTTCCGCGGGTCGGATACTGCTGCCCATGATCTCGACATGCTCCCATTCCGGGTGATCGAGCTGCGCATGGAGCCGTTCGCGACCTGTCTCCCCTTCGGGAAGATGCTGGACCAAAAGTCCACCCGCAGAGATTCGACCATCGGACTCATCAATAGCAACGCGGATTAGCGTCGGAATCTGCTCTGACTGCAGGAAGTAATTTTGTACCGCTTCCGCCAAGCTACCGCCTTCCAGCGGAACGATGCCCTGATTGCGGCCACGTGGTGCTGGCTGGTCGAAGGTGATCGCGAGATAGCCTTTGCCAAATAATGCCATCAGGCTCGGTTCCAAGGGCTGAGATGCAAGCCGTTCCCGATCAAATTCGACATAGCCGCGCAGTGCGCCGTCCTTATAGTCGCAAGCGAGAAGGCTGATCACGCCAGCCTCGGTTTGCGCCTGCAACGTCAGCTGCGCCCCTTCGTCCTTCAGCAGCGCGCCGAGCATGGCGGTCAGACAAACCGCTTCCGCCAATATGTCCCGGATCATTGGTGGATAGGCATGCGCCGCCAAAATGTCATCCAGCGCGGGGCCGAGCCGAACGACACGTCCACGACAATTTTTCGCTGGGATGGCAAAGGATAATATGCTGTCGGTCAGGGCGATCTCGATCATCAGATCTGGCCAAAACACCAGCGAAGAACGGATTTCTGCGCGTGGACCCGGTTTTCCGCTTCATCCCAGATTACCGACTGCGACCCATCGATGACCGAAGGCATGACTTCTTCTCCGCGATGCGCGGGCAGACAGTGCAGGAACAAGGCATCGGGTTTCGCCTGCTCCATCAGCACATCATTCACCTGATAGGGCATCATGGCGGCAAGTTTTTCGTCCGCATGCTCCTGCCCCATCGATACCCAAGTATCGGTCACGACAACATCCGCGCCTGCGACTGCTTCATTTTCGTCGCGGTGGATCGAAATATTAGCGCCCGCGGCTTGCGCATTTTTGATAAACTCGGGATCGGAATCATAGCCTTCAGGACAACCGATCCGGACATTGAATTTCATCAGGCCAGCGGCTTCAACGATGCTGTTGAGAACATTGTTGCCATCGCCCAGCCAGGCAACTTCCAGACCAGGCAATGATTTTCCATGCTCGACTAACGTCAACAGATCGGCAACGATCTGGCATGGATGCGACAAGTCGGTCAGCCCGTTTATCACCGGCACGCTGGCACTGGCCGCCATTTCCTCTATTTTTGCATGATCATCGGTCCGGATCATGATCGCGTCACACATCCGGGACAGCACCTTGGCAGTATCCGCCACGGTTTCTCCGCGCCCGAGCTGCATCGAGCCGCTGTCCATCACGATACTGGTACCGCCAAGCTGGCGGATCGCGATATCGAAGGACACGCGAGTCCGCGTGCTGCTTTTCTCGAAGATCATCGCCAGAACATGATCGGCCAGCGGTTTGTCCGCATCCGGTTTGCCCTTGAGCCAACCTGCTCGCGCTGCCTTTCGATCGATCGCATCATTGATCATGGCTGCGATCGCATCGCCGCCCGCATCGGCGAGATTGAGAAATTGCCGACTCATGATTCAGGTGCCTGATAATCAGCCGCGCCAGCAGAAAGTTTCTCGATGAATGTCGCAATATGGCCGTCATCGATATTCAGCGGCGGCAATATCCGCAATGTATTGTCCCCTGCGGCGACGGTCAGAAGACCGTGATTGTCGCGGAGATGCGCGACGAAGCTGCGCGCCTCCTGCGTCATCATGATGCCGAGCATCAGGCCCTTGCCCCTGACACCGATGAACAGGTCGGGATAATTGCCAATGAACTGCTCGATCGCCGCGCGCAGTTTGTCGCCGGTCGTCCGGACATTTTCGAGGAATTCATCATTGGCGACCACATCCCAGACCGCATTGCCAGCAGCCATTGCCAGTGGATTGCCGCCATAGGTGGATCCATGCGTCCCGATCACCATGCCGCGCGCCGCTTCTTCGGTCGCCAGACAGGCGCCGAGCGGGAAGCCGCCGCCGATGCCCTTGGCGGTCGCGACAATGTCCGGCTTGATGCCATAAAGTTCATAGGCATAAAGCGCGCCGGTGCGCGCTACGCCGCATTGCACTTCGTCGAGCGCCAGCAAGATGCCGTGCTTGTCGGCGAGATCACGCAAACCCTGCATGAACGCGTCCGAGGCAGGACGTACACCGCCCTCACCTTGGATCGGTTCGACCAGAAACGCTGCTGTTTTGTCGCTGATTGCGGCTTCGGCGGCTGCCAGATCATCAAATTCGACATATTTGAATCCGGCGAGCAAAGGCGAAAAGCCGTGGTGCATTTTTTCCTGATTGGAGGCGGAGATGGTGGCCATCGTCCGGCCATGGAAGGCATTTTTAAACGTGATAATCTCGAACCGGTCGCTACCAGCCGATTGATGATAGGCGCGAGCGGTCTTGATCGCGCATTCCACCGCTTCCGCGCCGCTATTGGTGAAGAACACCGTGTCAGCAAAGGTCGTATCGACCATGCGCTGGGCAAATTTCTCACCCTGCGGACTGCCGTAGAGATTGGACACATGCATCAGGGTCGCCGCCTGATCCTGAATAGCCTTGGTCAGATGCGGATGGCCGTGGCCGAGCACATTGACCGCGATGCCGCTGGCAAAATCAAGTGCGCGACTGCCGTCTTCAGAAATAAGCCAGGCGCCTTCGCCTCGCACAGGACGAAAACCACACCGAGGATATACGGGCATGAGCGGGGTAATCGTCATCTTACTTTCCTTCCAACAAACGGGCATTAACAAAAATAGAAAAGGCGACCCGATTGGCCGCCTCTCGAAATAGCCTGCTCTTATATGCCGCTTCGCGAAGGCGGTCAATCGTGGTAGAAGACAGCAACCGAGATGCTGCAAATGATCGGCCTAATTGACTATTCTGATCACAGAGACAGGGATAATTCGTTTAGCACGCCCATTGCCATAATGTAGATGATGGTATCGGTGACTGGCGACAGAGATCCAGCGCCAACAAAGGAGATGTTCACATGGATATGAAAACAACCGGTTCCCCAGATGGCTGCCCGATGGGTTTTGATGGCGGCGTTCGCGGCCTCCTCGGACGGCAGAACCGCGACTGGTGGCCAGATTCCCTCCAGCTCGGAATCCTCACGCAAGGCGGAACCTCACCCGATCCGATGGGACCCGATTTTGATTATGTCAAAGCTTTCAAGGCACTCGATTATCAGCCGCTGAAGAAAGACCTGACCGCGTTAATGACCGACAGCCAGCCCTGGTGGCCGGCAGATTACGGACATTATGGCCCGTTCTTCATTCGCATGGCATGGCACGCAGCCGGCACCTATCGCACCGGGGACGGTCGTGGTGGTGCTTCGAGCGGGCAACAGCGTTTCGCGCCGCTCAACAGTTGGCCGGACAACGGCAATCTCGACAAGGCGCGTCGCCTGCTCTGGCCGATCAAGAAAAAATATGGCGAGCATATCAGCTGGGCTGACCTGTTCGTCCTCACCGGCAATGTCGCCATCGAGTCGATGGGCGGACCGGTGTTCGGCTTCGGCGGTGGTCGCAAGGATGTCTACGAGCCTGAGACCGATGTCTATTGGGGTTCGGAAGAGCAATGGGTGAATGAAGGCGTCGCGACGCGCATCAATCCCGATGAAGGCAAAGCAATGGAGAACCCGCTCGCGGCGATCCAGATGGGCCTGATTTATGTCAATCCCGAAGGGCCAGGCGGAAACCCGCACGACCCCGAAGGCATGGCGCGCGACATGAAGGAAACCTTTTTGCGCATGGCGATGAATGACGAGGAAACCGTCGCTCTGACCGCTGGCGGACACGCTTTCGGCAAGTGCCATGGTGCGGTTCCGCCCGACCAGCTGAGCGGAGACCCGGAATCGGGCGACCTGCAGCTCATGGGATTTGGCTGGGCTACCGACCCCGAGCAGATCGGCGAAGGGCATATCACCACGTCTGGTCTCGAAGGCGCGTGGACGCCTAATCCCACCGAATGGGGTGGCGACTATTTCCGGCTGCTGTTCAAATATGAATATGAGCTGGTCGAAAGTCCAGCAGGCGCCAAGCAATGGCAGCCGATCAACCCGGACCCCGAGGATATGGCACCCGATGCACGCGATCCATCCAAAAAGGTCCCGACGATGATGACCACTGCCGATATGGCGCTGAAGCGCGACCCGGACTATCGCAAGATTTCCGAGCGCTTCCGTGACGACCAGGCAGCGCTGGACGATGCCTTCGCTCGCGCATGGTTCAAACTGACCCACCGCGACATGGGCCCCAAGGTCCGTTATCTCGGCCCCGAGGTACCCGCCGAGGACCTGATTTGGCAGGATCCCGTTCCCGCTGGAACGCAGGCGTCCGAAAGCGACGTGTCGGACTTCAAGTCAAAGGTTCTCGATAGCGGCCTTTCGGTTTCCGAACTGGTCAAGGCGGCATGGGCTTCGGCTTCGACCTACCGCAAGAGCGATCACCGCGGCGGCACCAACGGTGCTCGTGTAAGGCTCGCTCCACAGAAGGACTGGAAAGCTAACGATCCGGAAGAGCTGGCGAAAGTGTTGTCGAAGCTCGAGGAACTGCGTGGTTCACTGTCGATGGCCGATGCCATCGTCATTGCGGGCAGCGCTGCAATCGAGAAAGCGGCGAAGGATGCCGGCTTCGATATCAGCGTTCCGGTTACGACCGGGCGTGGCGATGCGACGGACGAGCAGACCGATGCCGAAAGCTTCGAACCGCTTGAGCCATTTGCCGATGGTTTCCGCAATTACTTGCAAACCAAGGCAAGTGTGAAGACAGAGGACATGCTGGTCGATCGCGCCAACCTGCTCAATCTCTCGATCCCCGAAATGACTGTACTGGTCGGCGGATTGCGGGCGCTTGGCGCAAATAGCGGCAATAGCAAAGCTGGCGTACTCACCGATCGTCCGGGCCATCTGACCAACGACTTTTTCGTCAACCTGCTGCACATGGGCACGGTATGGGAAGTTGTGGACGAGACAGGCGATGAGGAATTTATCGGCAAATGTCGCCTCAAGGGTGAAGAGAAATGGCGCGCGACGCGGACCGACCTCGTCTTCGGATCGAACTCGCAGCTACGCTCTGTTGCTGAAGTCTATGGCGAAGATGGCCATGAACGGAAATTCGTCGACGATTTCGTTGCTGCATGGACCAAGGTCATGAATGCGGGTCGCTTTGATCTCGCGTAATATTATCTGAATACCCGCAGAAACGGTCCGTTGAAAAAAGTCAGCGGGCCATTTTTGTGGTATTTTGCGACCATTGTTGAGCTATTTCAAGCTGGCCTTCGCTGCGTCCCAATTCTGGCCATCGAATTTTATGATGCGCGGCGTCATCCCATGTCCATCGTCGAGGCAATTATAATTCACGCTCCAGCTTTCCGGATGCGACCGCGGCTGATAAAAGCTTTTGACGCCGCAATGGCTGCAGAAGAGATGATCTGCCTGCCCACTGCCAAATTTATAGCTGGTCAGGCCTTCTTCACCCGTCATTAAAGTAAAGTCTTGATGCGCTACGATCAGATGCAGAAAGCCGGTCCGTGCGCAGATCGAGCAATTGCAGTCGAGTAGTTCCGGCACGATTTCGACATGTGCTTCAAAGCGAACAGCGCCGCAATGACAGCCACCATGAACGGTTGATAGCGTCATGGGGTTTCTTCCAGTCTGCAGATATAGCGCGTTCCACGTTCGCTCGTTTCTGAATCCAGTTCACCCTTCGCCATTTGAGCAAAAGCATTGAGAAACTGAGTACCCTGCGCCCCATCCCGAATAATATCGGGCAGACCAACACCGTCGTCGCTAACCTCCAGCACCGCGCCATCCGATACGGCGCGCAACTCCACTCTGATGGCGCCCTTGTCGCGATCTGTAAATGCGTGTTTTACAGCGTTTGTGACCAGTTCGTTGACCAACAGGCCGACCGCACCGGCACGGTCGCGGGAGAGCTGGCACGGTTCGGCAGCAACGATCAGTTCAATTCGGCCGTCAAGCGTCAGCGCCTCTCTAAGCGAACCACAGAGCCTGTACAAAAAGTCCCGCATATCGACGATCGCAATATTATCGAGATTGTCATATCTCAAGCTTTCATAAGCTTTCGAAAGGCTGTGGACGCGGCCCGCCGCCCTGCCAAGCGCTGATTTCACTTCAATATTTTCGCTTTTTTGCTGCTGCAGTGCGAGCAGGCTCGACAGGATCGCAAGATTGTTTTTCACGCGATGGTCGACTTCGGCAAGAAGCATGTCCCGTTCCGTAATATGCTGCTCTTTTTCCAGCAAAAGCCAACGGCCAGTCGTCCGGGCCGCATCACCAAGACAAACTATGATCAAGCCAATTGCTGCATTAACCAGCGTTCTGGCTCGGTCACCGGGGTCTTCAAACGAAAAACTACCGGTAACGGGTAACACATAATACCAGGAATATACTGTCGTCAGAACCAGTGCCAAAAACCCGGCGCGAAACCTACCGAAAAGCGTCGCGAGCAATATAAACGGAACATTGACGGCGAACGGCCCCGCACCAACCGCCCAGTTGTTGATCACTTCTCGCGCGGCCACGGCAATGCCGGCAAATGTAACCGCAACCAGGATTTGCACGAGCAACGGGGAAAAGCGCGGCATAAGATCAATCAAATCAAGCCGGTTTATACGCGCCAGCGAATTCGTATTAAAATTGCTAAACATTTGCGTCGCCTTGTTAGGGAGAGGCACGTTTACATTTGTTTGCAACGTCTGAATATAACATAGATCGTCATTGCCATTTTATTCTGGTGCAAGAACCCTATATGCACGCTGATCAAGCGATGCCAGTCGAGCAAATTCCGGTGCGGTTTCGAAATGCGCCTGGAAGCGGATAGCGCCGCGATGGCAGCCACCCGCAATTCCGGCTATTCGCGCACTTCGAGCGTGTGAATATCGATCCGGTTCTCCAGCGTGCGATGAACCGGGCATTTCTGGGCAATCTCGAGCAACTTCAGCCGTTGCTCGTCGGTCAGATCACCTTCCAGAGTGATCGAACGGTCAATCACGTCGATGCGGTTGTCATCATTATTGCAGCTAAGGCAATCCTCCACATGTTCCCGGCTATGCTCCAGAACGATATGCACGCCTTTCAGCGGGATGCCTTTGCGATCAGCGTACATTTTCATCGTCATTGAAGTGCAGCTGCCCAGCGCTGCGAGCAGCAGGTCATAAGGCGATGGCCCGCTATCCGTGCCGCCGAACGATTCCGGTTCATCGGCCAGAAAGACATGTTTTCCAACCCGGACCGTTTGCTGGAATTTGCCACTGGCGGTTTCGACCGAGACGAGAGAGGGATTTGTAGCCATGATTATTCCACCGTTACCGATTTCGCGAGATTGCGGGGTTGATCGACATCTGTCCCCTTGGCCACTGCGACATGATAAGCGAGCAGCTGGACCGGCACGGCATATACCAGCGGTGCGATCAGCGGATGGACTTTCGGCATTTCGATGGTGGCCATACAGCCGTCTCCGGCTTCAGCCAAACCTTCAGCGTCCGAGATCAGCACCACCTTTCCGCCTCTGGCCATGACCTCCTGCATATTGGATACGGTCTTCTCGAACAACGGACCGGATGGGGCGAGGACGATGACCGGGACTGCTTCGTCGATCAAGGCGATAGGTCCGTGTTTCATTTCGCCCGAGGCATAGCCTTCGGCATGAATATAGCTGATCTCCTTGAGCTTCAGCGCGCCTTCCAGCGCCAGCGGATATTCAGGACCACGGCCCAGATAAAGTACATCACGTGCCGGCGCGATGAAATGCGCCATATCAGCAATTTCTTCGTCATGCGCCAAGGCGGCGTTGAGCGCACCCGGAGCTTCGGTCAAATGCTTGACGACTTCGCGCTCTTCATCGCGGGTCATTTTTCCTTTCACGACAGCGAGATGAGCGGCCAGCGCGGCCAGAACGGCTAATTGGCAAGAAAAGGCCTTCGTCGAGGCGACGCCGATTTCAGGACCGGCATGCGTTGGCAGCAACAGATCAGCCTCCCTCGCCATGCTGCTGGTCGGGACATTGACGACTACGGCAATTTTTTGGCCCATTGCTTTGCTGTGACGCAAGGCCGCCAGCGTATCGGCTGTCTCGCCGGACTGGGAGATAAACAGAGCCAGTCCGCCCGGTTCCAGCACCGGATCACGATAACGAAATTCCGAAGCGAAATCCAAATCCACCGGCACCCGGGCAAAGGATTCAAACCAGTATTTTGCAACCATCCCGGCATAATAGCTTGTTCCGCAGGCAACGATGGTGACGCGCTTGATATCGCGCAAATCGAAATCCATCTGCGGCAGTGCCACTTGCTGTTCCAAAGAGCGAATATAGCTTTGCAGAGTTTGGGCGACCACCGTGGGTTGCTCGAATATTTCTTTCTGCATGAAATGGCGATAATTGCCTTTTTCAATGGCGGCAGCGGATACACCGGAGGTTGTGATTTCACGCTCTACCGAAATATTGTCCTTGTCGTAAATTTTCGCGCCGTCCCGGGTGATGACCACCCAATCGCCTTCTTCAAGATAGGCGATTTTCTGGGTCAAGGGTGCAAGAGCGAGGGCGTCTGAACCGAGATAGGTCTCACCATCACCATAGCCGACAACCAATGGCGAGCCTAGCCGCGCGCCTATTAACAAGTCCGGCTGCGTGCGGAAGGCAATGGCAAGGGCAAAAGCCCCGCGCAATAGTGGCAAAGCTGCTTTGACGGCCTCTTCCGGAGATTTTCCGGCTTCCACCTGTTCACTCACCAGATGCGCTACCACCTCGGTATCGGTCTCGCTCTCGAAAGAACGCCCCCGTGCAATAAGCTCTTCCCGCAAGCTCTTGAAATTCTCGATAATGCCATTGTGGACCAGTGCGACTTCGCCCGTGGCATGAGGATGGGCATTATTGGTGGTGGGCGCACCGTGGGTAGCCCAGCGTGTGTGTGCGATCCCGATATTGCCGGGGGCATCATCGGTCTTCAGAACAGCGACCAGATTGGCAAGCTTGCCCTCTGCCCGGCGGCGAACCAACTGGCCATCGTGTACAGTACAAACGCCGGCACTGTCATATCCGCGATATTCCATGCGCTTCAGACCATCGACGAGACGATCCGAGACAGGTGATTTGCCTACAATTCCAATAATTCCGCACATGGTTTTCCGGACTTTCTTCTAAAGTATATAAGGTAGGCGGATTCCCGGCATGTTTGCAGGAAAATCCTTTACATTGCGAGTGATCAAAATCGCACCATTCACCTGCGCGGTGGCAAGAATCATGGCATCAAGCAGCTTCATTCCCATGCGATAGCGGATATCCGCTGCGGCATCACCAATTCGTGCGTCCAGCTCGACAATTTCAAACGGGGACAGTAAATCTTGTACCTTGCGCCGGGTTTCCAGCGGTTCTCCGGCAATCACTTCCATCCAGACAATGCGGCTGATCCGGTGCCTTGAATAACGCTCAAGCTCAATCGCCGCTTCAGGACGGTCCTTCAGCCAGTCAATGATGATATTCGTGTCGAAAAAGGGCGTGGACATATGATGCTACGCGCGATCGCGGTCTTCGCGGATCGCCCGCTGATATTCGACACCGTCGGGGATATCATCCCGATTTTTCCAGTAGCCACGTCCCTTGGAAATCCAGTCCTTGCTACCCTCCGCGCGAAAGCTTGCTACAGCCTCGCGTAGCAGTTGCGCCCGCGACTTGCCCTGCTCTGCTGCCTGCGCGTCGAGCCATTTCACATCATCTTCCGGAAGGTCAGCGAGTATACGAGTCATGATATATTGATATCATATCATGATATCATGTCAATGGTATGTGATCGAAGTTGACTTGTGATTATCGCGCCACCGCTTTAGCCTGCCAAATTCCGATGTGGTCTGCGAGGGGCGGAAATGAACAAAGTGTATTCTGTGATTATCGGCTCTTTGCTGGCAGTTGCAACGCCTGCGATAGCGGCTGATAGCCAGATGGATGATGATCGTGCCGCTATCATTGCCGCCTATGATGCGATCCACAACAAGCAATTTGAAGTCGCCGTTAGCAAGGCGAACAGCGTGATTAGAGTTTTTGAAGACGGAAAGCAGAATGATAGCATCTACAGATGCGCATCCGGGCCTTCCGATATTCTGAATACGGTTCTTGGCGCTGCGCTAGGGTTCGATAAAAACAGTCTGGATGACGGAAAAACCATTACCGCTGCTGTTGCGGCCGATATTTGCTCTGCATATTTTGTCAAAGGCTTTGCATTGATCGACCTTGGTAATCGCGACGAAGCGTTACCAAATCTCCAGATGGCCGTGGAAATGGATCCTGATAATCAGCATTATATGAATGAGCTCGCTGAATGGTATAAGGTTGGCCGTGATTGGCAGACATCCCTTGAAATCTTCACCAAGGCCAGTGAAATTACCGACCAGTCCATTGCCCTGTTGGAGGACAAGAAACAATTCACCGAAATATTGAATTTGATGTCCTGCAGATCCTATCGTGGCATCGCGTTCAATCACGTGGAAATGGGCAATTGGAGCGAAGCACGCTCGGCCATAGACAAGTGCTTGAAGCTAATTCCCGATGATCCTCGCTCGCAGCAAGAGTTGAAATATATTATCGCTCAGTCGGGCGAGAACTAGATCGGACCACTGGTTACTCACCAGGGATGACAAAGGCCTCGTCCGACTGATAGGCATATTCCGAAGCCAGATCATAATCGACCGGAACAACATCGGGATCGGCGCAGACAAGGTCGCTGGCCATTTTCCTCCCTTTCAGCACCATTATGCCGTCAGTCATTTCGGGATTATTGGGCTCACCAGCCTTAAAGTTGGTTCTTACCATACGGCTGTAGACGATATAGGTCACATCACCGCGCGAGAAGCTAAGCTGGGCCTCACCACCGCCCGAATAAGGCACGGAGGCAAAGGTTAGCCTGTCCTTGCTTGCAGCTTCAGGCCAGACCAGCTCGGGCGATTTCCCAGGAGAGCCAAAACGATATTGCGCCTTACTCTCTCCTGCGCCGCTTTCTGCTCCACAAACAGATATGGTTTTCCGGTTTTTCAGTTGACAGGAAAATATGACCGGCTCTTTCGCGCTGCACCATCCGGTTGCTTTTGTCGTTTCGGCAGCAACCGGATCGGCGTCATCCACGGCCAGAGAAGAATCAATTGCAGCCGGACTCTCGGCTGTTCCAGTCGGCGCCTCTGCTTCGTCTGCCGGTGCCTGGGCACTGCATGCAGCGATGCCGAATATAATCGGCAGGACGGACGCCAGTCTTAGGGTTTTGGTACGGTTCACGATTTCGCCTCCCTGGCTTTTTTCTTGGCGCTGAGCTCATTGAACCGATCAGCCCATCCCGCCTTCACAGTCTGTTGCGCACGAACCAAAGCAAGGTCACCGGCAGCGACATCCTTGGTGAGCGTCGCCCCTGCCCCGACAATCGCGCCATCACCAATTGTCACCGGCGCCACCAGTGCGCTGTTCGAGCCGATAAAGGCACGCTTGCCGATGACCGTCTTATATTTGAAATAGCCGTCATAATTGCAGGTGATCGTGCCCGCGCCAATATTGGCGCCCTCGCCTACTTCGGCGTCGCCTAAATAGGTCAGGTGATTGGCTTTCGCGCCTTTACCCAGCGTGGTTTTTTTCATTTCGACGAAATTGCCGACCTTGGAACCTGCTTCCATCACCGAGCCGGGACGCAGCCGCGCAAATGGTCCGACATTGGCATTGGGCCCGATGGTCGCACCTTCGATATGGCTGTGGCCGTATATTTTTGCACCGGTTGCTACAGAAACCCCGGGTCCGAAAATCACATTGGGCTCGATCACTACATCTGCAGAGATATCTGTATCGTGGGAGAACCAGACAGTGTCTGGGGCGATCAGGCTCACACCATCGGCCATGGCTCGTTCACGGCGGCGGG
>TARA_R110000824_G_scaffold118960_9_pt1 | contig 50281 bp, 54 predicted proteins | sample TARA_R110000824 | Tara Oceans TARA_R110000824 (sample SAMEA4397747) | marine metagenome | biome: Polar Biome; feature: [MES] marine water layer (ENVO:01000295) within the mesopelagic zone...; material: water (ENVO:00002006), including particulate matter (ENVO:01000060) such...
GTGCGATGCTCACCACGGTGAACACCGCGCCCATCTTCAGGTTCTCCGCCAGCGTCGTGTGCAGCCCAAAGACCGGGAAGATCAGGATCTGCGTGACGACGGCGACGCCGTAGCCGACGACCACGTTGGTGATGGACTCGACCAGAGACATGAGGCGTGACTGCTTCATGCGGCGGACTTGCGCTTTCGCGCGGGTTCGGGTTCGGCGTCCGTGTCCGGCGTCTCGGCCGGTGGTTCGGCGTCGTCGCCCAGCCGCTCGGTTCTCACCTGCGCGAAGGTCCGGCCGTCGCCGTCGAGGATCGCCTGCTTGCCGGTTTCGACCTGCCAGCGTTCAACGGCGACATCGATGTAGGCAGGGCTGATTTCCATCGCGAAGACGCGGCGGCCGTTGGCTTCGCCCGCCATGATCTGCGAGCCGGAGCCAGAGAATGGCTCGTAGCAAAGCCCGCCGCGCGCAACATGCTGGCGCATCGGGATGCCGAAGGCGTCGAGCGGTTTCGGCGTCGGGTGGTCGGGCCGCTCGTCCTTGGCGAAGGACGGCATCTCCCAGGTCGAGGGCAGCGTCTGCTCGGCCACCTTCGGCGGGCGGTTCGGGCGGCGCCAGCCCATGAAGCAGGGTTCGTGCTTCCAGAGGTAGTGCGATCGGGTCAGGACGCCCCGGTCCTTCACCCAGATGATCTGCTGATGGACGAAGGCGCCCGCCTTTTCCCAGCAGGCTTCCAGCATCGCCTGTCGGCGGGAGGCGTGCCAGCAGTACCAGGCCGCATCCTCGGTGATCGCCTCGGCGACTGCCGCGGCGATGAAGCCGTCGTAAAGCTCGGCCCCCTGCGAACTGTCGTCCCAGGTGGTGCCGTAGGATGCCGACCAGTCCTTGTTTCGCGTCGGGTGGTTGGAGCCGTCGTAGTCGACGAGATACGGCGGGTCGGTCGCGAACAGGATCGCGCGCTCGCCGTTCATCAGGCGGCGCACATCGGCAGCGCTGGTGCTGTCGCCGCAGAGGAGGCGGTGGTCGCCAAGGATCCAGAGATCACCCGTCCGCGATGCCGGGTTGCGCGGCGGTTCAGGGATGGTCACCGGCGGCACGGAGCCCCCCGCGCCACCTTCTTCACCGTCCCCCTCCGGCACGAAGGCCAGAAGCTTGTCGAGTTCGCCGTCGGAGAAGCCCACGAGCGACAGGTCGTAGTCGTCCGCGAGCAGGTCCTGCAGCTCGGCCGACAGCAGCGCCTCGTCCCAACTGCCGAGTTCCGTGAGCTTGTTGTCCGCGATCCGGTAGGCCCGCCGCTGCGCCTCGGTCAGGTGGCCCAGCACGATCACCGGCGCTTCGGTCAGCCCGAGCTGCGTCGCCGCTAGCACGCGCCCGTGGCCCGCGATCAACTCCCCGTCCTCGCCAACGAGGCAGGGCACGGTCCAGCCGAACTCGGCCATGCTGGCGGCGATCTTCGCGACCTGGTCCGCGCCATGCGCCTTCGCGTTCTTCGCATAGGGCTGCAGGCGCGACAGCGGCCACGTCTCGATCGCGTCCGGGGCGAAGCTCAGCGTCATGGTGGGCAAGGTTCCTCGGTCGGGTGGATGCCGGTGGCTTCCGGACTCCGGATGCCGGGCCGGACTCCACACGGGGTCCAGCGGCCACAGCGGTGTCCGGTCGGAAGGCCAGCGTTCATTGGTGTTTGCGCGGAGCGCGAGCGGGCCCGGCTTCCGGGTGGCTTCCCAAAAATCCGGCCCTGTCGCTGGCGATGTCCCGCGCTTCGCCCGCCAGCATACGAATATCGCCAGGAAGGACCCGTGAACTCGACTGGAAGCGAGACCGAGACCGCGACGCGCGCGCCTCTCCCGAGGATAGCCAAAAACCTAGCCCGACCCGCCGCTTATGTCCGTTCGAAAAGTGTCCGGCGGACACCTTCCTCGCCACCGCTCACCGCTGCGCCGCGCCTGCCAGCTCGATTACTTTGCGCTTCGAATAGCTGCGGTTGAGCCGCCGACCGTTAAGCCGGAATGCGATGACGCAGAGCGCGTAGAGCCAGTGCTCGTGCGCGGCCGAACGCTGCAGCCCGACCGTCCAACAAATCGTTTTCCAGCGCTCACCATGCGCACGCAGCCAGACGATCTTGCCGTCGATCGGATCCAGTCCCACCGTCCAGCTCAGCGTCTCCTCCATCCGGCTGATGGCCGCAGGCGACGGCAGCACGCGCATCGGTTTCGGCTCCTGTCCGACCTTGTCGGCAAAGCTATGGATGACCTCAGGCCAAGTGCTGAAATAGCCCTGCCGTCGGGGTTCGGGCAGGCGCTTGAGCACGAAGGCCGCATCCGCCAGACGTTCCTCGACGAGGCTTGGTGTCCAATCGATCATCGGCGCGACTCCTTTGCCTGATCGCGATCGCCATAGAGCTTCTCGCCGAGTTGCCGGATCAGTTCGCGTTCGGGCCAGGTCAGCCGGTCATCATCGAGCGACACCGCGAGGACGCGCTGCTCGCGCCAGCCCTCGCGCTTGACCTCTTCGGGGCTGCGGCGCTGGCCGCCATAACCTCGTGGCGCCCACCTCACAGCACACCTCCCCGGGTCTCCATCGCCCAGAGCAGGATGGCGATTGCATCAGCCTCGTTGTCGTCGGCGGGCTGGAACCCACGCTCGCGCATTGCGGCCAGCACAGCGTCCTTGCCGGCGTTCCCCTTGCCGGTGGCGAAGCGTTTGATCGTGCCGACCGGAACGCCCTGATAGGCGACGCCCTTGCGCTCGCACCACGCGGTCAACGTCGCCAGGAAGCCGCCGTAGAGGTGGGCGGCGTCGGTGCCGATGTGGCGGCGGACCTCCTCGAAATAGATCGCGGTCAATCCGCCACTGTCGTCGGCCAGCTGTTCGAGCCAGTGCTGGAAGCGCAGAAACCGCATGCCGCCGCCGTCGTAGCGCCCGCTGCGGAAGGTAACGGTGCCGCTGTGAACGATCCCGCCGATGAGGCTCGCCCAGCCGGTGGTGGTGCCGAGATCGAGGGCGAGGATGGAGCTGCCCGCATCCACAGAGGCGACGGGTGCAGGTGGGCAGTCGGCTACAAGGATGGGTGATGGATGCATGCTCATGCGGGTCGATCCTGTTCGAGTGTTGTAGGAGATGAGAGATCCGGCACGCCATGCGCGCGCGAAGCCCCTGGGGGTGGGCGAGGGAGAACCCGCCTGCGGCGTTCTCCCCCACCCCCGAAGGGGGTGGCTTTCACCCCCTAAACTTGACGCCACCGACAAAGCATTGAGGTGGCTAGGATTTTTCCAGTTTGGGGAGTTTCTGACAGGTCGAACGACCCAATCTGATTGCAGCGAAGCCGATCTGGTCGCTGCGCAATTCTGAAGGGGTAGTTTCGGCAACGCGCCCAATCTGGTCACAACTGGCCAGAGCGAAATTCCGCGCGGTGATGACGGAGCAGTTTCGGGACCGCGCCCCATCTGGTTCAAACTGATCAGCGCGCAATTTTGCGGGAGGTGTTTCGCGCGGGCGGTCATGACTGTTCGCCCTCCGGATAGACCCACACATGCGGGTTCTCGACTTCGAGCAAGGCGCCGGTCTGCGGTGACTTGTAGTGGGTGGGCAGAACAGCGATGTTGGCTGGCAGGACCTCGCCCGTCTCGGGATCGACCGCTTCTTCGTCAGCCGGAGCAGCCATGCCCTCGACGCACAGGAAGCCGAAGCGCGACCTGGACGGCCCGAGCCCATAGGGCGTGCCGTCGCGCACGAACTTCACGAAGCCTTTGGTCGCGAGGACGTTCAGCCGGTCGCGGATCGTGTCTTTGCCGCCAAGCCCGCCCCGGTTCTCGAAGGCTTCTGCGAACTGATTGATGGTGTAGAGCCGCCCTTCGAGCGCCTCGTCGAGGAGGACGCCGAGGATGACGTCGTGCTTGCGCACCCGCTCGGCATCGAGCTTGTCGCCCAGCGCTTTGCGCACCAGGCGCTCGCTCGACCGATCGATCGCGACCCAGCGCCCATCGGCCTTGTCGATGATCATCGGTTCGATGCCGGGGCCGTTGCGGAGCTCGAAATGCAGCATCCGCTCGGGCCGATCTTCGTCGGGCCGGTGCATGATGATGCCGGAGCTGTAGAAGCTGCGGAGGCTGCCCGCGCCCGAGAGCGCCATGAACGGGTCCTCGACGAGCTGTTTCTTGGTGATCTTGCGGGTGTGGTGGCAGAGGATCAGGCCGGCATCGGGAGCGACCGCATCGCGCAATGCCTCGACCCGCTCCTGCAGGAAGAAGAGCATCGCGGTGTTGTCGTTCTCACCACCGCCGTCCGGACCGCCATCGAAGAGGTTCCGGATCGGATCTATGCAGAGAATGTCAGGCGCGCCGTGTCCGTAATGGGCACGGACGGCAGTGACGGCGAGTGCGACGCCGCCGGCGTCGAGCAGCATCCGGACCTTGGGCGTGGCGACGAGATTGTCGCGCGCCGCAGCCAGGAGCGCGGGATCGATCCGGATGGCCTGAAGGCGCTCCCGGAGGTAGTGGTACTGGATCTCAGCCTGCAGATAGAAAATCCGCAAGGGACGGCTCGGCGCAAAGCCGAGGAAGGGCACGCCCGCCGCCATATGGACCAGCAGGCTGATCAGGAAGTCGCTTTTGCCGACCTTTGGCGCACCGCCGAGAACCAGCATGCCGCCCGGCGTCAGCACGCGCGGTGCAATGATGTCGTCCGGCATCGGACTGGTGTCGTCGAGGAGGGCGCCGAGCGTGAACGCCGGCAATGCCGACATGGGTGGGGCGGAGAGCCGTTCGAGCGCCGGGCCGTGGCGTTCCTCGTGCAGCCGCCAGAGGCGCTGCGCCTCCGAAGCGAGTCGCTCCAGCGGCCAGCTCGGGCGCAGCTGGGCGGCGTTGTACTGGCAGATCGCCTCCCACGCCTCGTCGCGGCTCGTGCGCCCTTCATGGGCCATCCGCACATAGTGGCCGATGGCAGCGCTCGCGCCCTGGAAGCGCGTCCAGTCGTCTTCGCCGCCTTCGCGGACCGGAGTGGTCAGGATCTCCGTGATCGACGGTTTGTCCGTCGACGAGCCCGGCGCGGAACCGACCCCGCCAAGTGGCGGCATGGCGTCGACCAGTTCGACGAAGTCGCGCAGGTGGACCTCGACCCGCGGACTGTGGCGACGGATGTTGACCAGCCGCTTGAACCCGCCCTTGTGATAGACAGAGCCGGCCAGACGGATCGGCTGGTGGGCGGAACGGAAATGCGTGTCGCCGCCAACCTTCACCGCGATGTCGCCGCGCAGCCGACAGAGAAGCGCGATGTCCTCACCCTCGGCCGGTTCGCTCAAGCGCCACCAGACATGCAGCTTGTCGAGACCGTCGGGCGTGCGGCCGCCGCTTTCGACGAGCAGGGTGGGGTCGCCCAGATGCCGGATGAGGTGGTCGAGCTTGGCGACGATGTCGCCCGCATCGAGATCGACCAGAACCGTCTGCATCTGCAGGACGTCGGCGGCCTTGGCCTTGCCGGTCTCCGCGACCGTTCCCGGCACCACATAGAAGGCAGCGCCCTCTCGTGCCGCCCAGCCGGCAAAAGCGACCGATTTCTCCAGAAGGTTGTCGTCGATTTCGATCCAGGCGTTGTGGGGACGACCGTCAATCCCCTGGCCCTTGTCGACGAAACCGCGCAGCGGCACCCAGCCATCGCAATAGCCGAAGACGACGTCGAGAAAGATGGCGATCTGCTCGGGATCCGGCTCGATGTCGAAGGGATCGGCCTGGGGTGCGGCGTCGTTGAAATCGCGCCACGCGTCGAGGGAGACAATGTTGTTCTCGCTCACGTCGGCATCCCCCAGCAGCGATCTTCCCACGGGCACATGCGGCACTCGTGGAAATCGCGTGTCGTGGCGATGCGCGGCAGCAGTTCTCCTGCATCCGTCGCCTGTAGGATCCGCACCCCGCGATCGCTCATCCGTTGAGCGAGGCTTGCGTCGAACGGCACGAGTTCGTGATGCAGTTCGGCAGTGTCCTTGTTGATGGCGGTGAACATCGCGGGATTGTCGGAGATGCCCGGAACCTGCGCTTCCATGTAGGCCTGGTAGAGTGCGATCTGCGCCGCATAGACGGGCTTCGCCACGGCGACGCCCTTGGCCACCGTCTCGCGCCAGTTCCTGGCGTTCATCGTCTTGCATTCCCAAAGGGCGGGAACGCCGATGCCAAGCGGCTGGGGTGCGGCGGCGATGATTCCGTCGACGTGACCGCGGATACGCCCACCAGCAACCGAGAAGCCAAATTGCTCGCCGTCCGCACGGTTGCCTTTGCGGCTGTAGAGATCGAACCCGGCAGCCCGGAGCCAGCGGACCGCGAGATCTTCGAGCGCGTGCCCGATCTCGAAGATCCGCAGCGTCTGGCCGGAGAACCCCTGGCCCTCGTCCTTCGGCGCGCCCACGAACTCGAACTGGAGAGCGCGCTCGCAAGGCGCTCCGAGCCGCGACCCGCCGAGATAGGTTCGCGGCGCGATCGCCGCGCGTTCAGCGACGATCGCCTCGTCTACGACCGCGTTGATGCGTTCGGCGTTGGAGTGACGAGAGTTGTAGTCCAGCATCAGAATGGCACCTCCGCCTCAGCGTCTGCCGCCATGGCGTGCATGGCGTCCTGGAAGCCGCCGACAGCGACCTCGATGAGCGTGAGCACCTGCGCCTCCGAGAGATCGGAGAAGCGCGCCTGCCAGCCGATCTCCTCCATGATTTCGGCGACCGGCTTCATGGCGGCGCGGATCGCCGCCTTCTCCTGTTCGGTGAGATCAACCATGGCCCAGCGCTCCCGCGCCAAGCGCGTCCAGAAGCCTTGGCAGGCCATCGAGCAGAACCAGACCGAAGGGCGCGGTTGCTTCGACCGCACCGGGTCGAACCAGCCAAAGCCACGGGTGGGTCGCCGGCAGACAGCACAGAGCGTTCCACGCGGATGCCAGAGCCGCCGCCGGTCCTCGGCCGTGATGGTGGTGAGAGAGGCCATGGCTCATGCCGCCCTCCCGATGGCTGCGTCGGGCGCGGCATCCGCCGCCCCGAAGACGAGGGCGCGGATGGCATCGCGATTGAACCGGAAGGCGAGCATCGCCGATGCCTGGTAGCGGGTGAGCCCAAAGTCCTGCCGGTACTCGGGCGGGAGAAAAGCGAGCTGCCGGTCGGTGGGCGGCTGGTTCAGCCAGCGGCGGGTCTTGTGCGCGCTCTCGTCGCTTTCATGCTCGTTGAGCCAGTCGTCGGCTGCTGCGAGGCAGACGGTGCGTTCGCCCATGGCCAACAGATGCGGCCGCTGCTTCTGCAAGCCCCCGATGCCGTACCAGCGGCCGCTCAGGAAAAAGACGCCGCCCCAGGCGCTGAAGCCGTTGGCGATAAGCGCAGCGTCGTCGCCGAAGAGATCGCACCAGCGGAAACTCGACCGCTTCAGGAGGTCGACCTCCGACATCACGAAGTCGCCGAGCGGCGTGACCTCGCCCACATCCTCCCGTTCCCAGAGATGACCGCACAGCGGGCATTCGGTGGTGGCGAGGGGGACGACGGCGCCGCAGTCCGGGCAATCCTTGGTCGGGGCTTCGCCGGTTGGCTCGCGGCCGTTCAGATCGACGTCCTGTTCCAGTGAGCCGTGCAGCAGGGTCGAGGTGCCGAAATCGAGCACGATGCAGTCGGTCTTGATGACGCCCGGATGCTCCTCGGGCGAGACCGTGCGCAGGCCCCGGCCGACCATCTGGATCATGGTCGATTTGTAGGAGCTCGGTCGCAGCAGCACGACGCAGCTGGTCGGCGGATGGTCCCAACCCTCGGTCAGCACCGCGACATTGACGACGACCCGCAGGTCGCCGGCGGCATAAGCCGCCAGCGTTGCTTTCCGCTTGGCGTCCCCCATGTCGCCGTGGACCAGACCGGCAGCAACGCCGGCCGTATTGAAGGCGGCGGTCACGTTGCGCGCGTGATCGACCGTCGAGCAGAACACCACCGTCTGGCGATCGCCTGCCTTTTCGCGCCAATGGCGGATGACGGCCTCCGTGACCGGCGAGCGGTTCATGATCGCGTCGACCTCGGCCATGTCGAAATCGTCAGCCGTGCGGCGCACCTTGGTGAGCTGGTCCTGGACGCCGACATCGATCACGAAGGTGCGGGGCGGCACGAGATGGCCGGAGGTGATGAGCTCCCCGATCCGGATCTGATCGGCGACGTTCGAGAACACCGGGCGCAGGCCGCGCTTGTCACCCCGGTTGGGCGTCGCCGTGACGCCGTAGATCCGGCACATCGGATTGCGCTGGAGCGCGGTGTCGATGATGCGCCGATAGCTGTCGGCGGCCGCGTGGTGCGCCTCGTCGATCACCAGGAGGTCGAGCGCGGGCAGTTGGTCGAGATTTCCGGCACGCGCCAGCGTCGGCACCATCGCGAAGGTGACCTGTCCAGCCCACGACTTCTCCTTCGCATCGACGACAGAGGTCGTGATCCGCGGGTTCACCCGACCGAACTTGCTTCGGTTCTGAGCGGTCAGTTCGTCACGGTGGGCGAGCACGCAGGCCTTGGCGCCCGTGCTCTTCGGGGTCTCGCCGACCATGCGCCCGACGACGCCTGAGAGCATGATTGTCTTGCCCGCCCCGGTCGGGGCGACGCCGAGGGTGTTTCCGTGTTCGCCGAGCGCGCGGACGCTACGCTCGACGAACTGTTTCTGGCGGGGGCGCAACAGCATGGCGTGGCCCTCACTGTGCCCAGGACGGGCGCGTGCCCGGCTGCGGCATGGAGGACTGGGAAGGCTGAGCCTGCGGCTGCGTCGGCGCCACGGTGCCGGCCGCACCCATGATGGCGGCATACTCCTTGTGATCCGGCGTCACCGCCGTGCGGATCTCGTTCTTCTCCTCGCCATTGGTGTCGGTGCCGATGTCGATCTTTGCGACGAACTCGAGCCCGTCGAGATCGGCGAACCCGCTGATGCGGCGGGCGGCCTGAGCCTGGGCGGAGTTGTCCTTGTCGGAGATGCCGCGAGCGGAGTTCAGCATGCCGCGCACGAGGCTGCGGCCCATGTTCGCCCAGTCCGGCCCCTTGGGGCTATAGAGCCCGATCAGCGTGAAGATCTTGCGCCGGGCGTAGGGTCCTTCGAGAACCGTGAACTCGCCCGAGAGGTAGACCGAACCGGTCGTCCCGCGCGTGGCGTAGCCGCCGGTCCAGCCCTGTGCCGGGTCGTCGAAGCCGCCCGGACGGATCGTCAGGCGCACCTTGGCCAGTGTGCCCTTCGGGATGATATTGGCGTTCTGCTTGGCGTCGTTGAAGTCGTTCCAGGATCCAGACATGACTGGGGTCTCCTTGTTCAGGCGTTTTCGGAATGGGTGGATACGTCGGGGGCCGGGGCCGTCGCGGCCGGGGGTGGGCTGCGATAGGCCAGCCGTTCGGAGGCGGGCTTCACGGGCCCGCGGATTTTCGCCATCAGGCGGCCGAGATGCGGCTCCTCGATCAGATCGAGACGGCCGGAGCGGTCCTTCGCTGGGAAGTTCCACGAATTGATCGTCTGGCAGACGAAGGCCCGGTACGGCGCGCCGGACTCGTCCTTGATCTCCGCCATCGTCAGGACTTCATCGACGATGCCCGGCAGCTCGAGGCCGGTCTTCGAGCCGTCGATCTGCGGCTGGAAGATGCGCCGATTGAAGTCGTCGAGCTTCTCGTCGAGAATCCCGACGAACCAGACGTTCTTCGCCCGCGTGTGCTGGAGATGCGTGAGCCACGCGATCATCTCGCGGCCGTGCAGACCGTAGGCGCCGCGGACATCGGGCTTGCCGGTCTTGTCCGAGAAGGCCTCCGGCTGTCCCTTGCACCACTGGAAGCAGAGCCGCCCGGCGACGGTGATCGAGTCGATGAAGACCGTGTGGTAGCGGTCGAGCGCCGCCGGATCGCCGAAGCGCTCGCACACCGCCGCGTAGTGGGCATCGCTGTAGACTTGGTCGTCCCGCAGCGCCGGATTGGGTCCACCGATGAAAACCGCGAAGTCGCGGCATTCGGCCCAGGTGCGCGGCCGGACGCTGTCGCCGGCCCAGCCCTCGATGGCGAGGTCGCCCGCTTCCAGATCGATGAAGAGCGTGGTGGCAGGGTCGAGCGTCCAGAGCAGCGAGGTCTTGCCGATCCCGGACTTGCCGAAGATCGTACCCTTGACACCGCGTTGCTCGGCGAGGCGCTGATCGGCAGAGATGATCGGGAGGGCCATCACTTGCCTCCCTTCGCCGCGATCAGGGCGTCGACCGCGATGCCCGCCCCAAGCGCGCCGGCCTTGCGGGCCTCGTCGTGAAGGGTGCGAACAGCGTCGATCTCGCGGTAGAGCGCTGACGCCCGCTCGTTCAGTCCGATGAGGGCGAACGCCAGATCGTCGATCGTGGCCGTGCCGACCGGCTTGACGGTCTCGTCGCGACGGTCGCCAAGGGCCGGCACCCGGATGGTCTCGGGCAGCTTGTCCAGCCCGTAGTGCTGCTCGCGGAGCACGGCGAGCTTCTTCGTGATGCTCATGATGTCACCTCGGTGTTCAGGGAAAGGCGGAAGCTGGGCTTGCCTGTGCGGACGGTGCGTGCGTCCTCGAAGGCGGAGCGGATGTGGCTCGGCCAGGCCGCGAACTTGCGTTCGGGCACCTTGATCGCGACGTCGACGTATTCGGCGGGATCGTCGCCCTCGGCCCGGATGCGTTCGACGAGAGCGGCAAGCTTGTCCTGGTCCCAGTCGACGCGCTTCGGCAGGTCGGCGATCACGGTGACCGCGCCGTCGTCGAGGCGGATGGTCCCGGTGTCCTTGCCGGCGGCCTGGCGTGCCGCCTGGGCACGATCGCCGTACTTGAGCGCGACGGCCCCATCGAGCCAGTCGCAGATCGTCTTGGTCCGACGCAGGGCGTCGGCGGCCTCGTCCTGCAGCAGGGCGAGTTGCTCTGCGGGCATAGCGGCGATGTCGCCGACGGCCATGCGCCGGAGCTCATCGAGGGAGATGTGGTTGGAGATCGTCATTACCGCCCCCTCACGCCGCTGGCTTGGCAGGGGTGTCGGCGGTGCTCGCGCGGATCTGCTCGCGCTCGTACTCCTCGACGTCTTCGAGGCGGTACACGACGCGGCCGCCGAGCTTGACGAAGCGCGGGCCTTCGCCCGTCCAGCGCCACCGCTCAAGCGTGCGGTGAGAAATGTTCCAGCGCGCAGCCAGGTCGATCTGGTTGAGGTGTTTCGTAGCCATCTGTGTCTCCTTGGGTTCCTGTCGAAAACCTGCGGAGAGGATGGCTGCCGGGCGGGTAGGAACCGGGGAGGAGCCAGGTAGGGCTCAAGGTAGGAGTCGCGAAATCGGCCTCAGAAACGAAAAAGCCGCCCCATCGGGCGGCTCGGTCGTTGAAAGAAAGGACTTCAGAGGAACATCCAAGAGTGGCCATGCTCCTCTCTGATGAAGTCGCGCCAGTCAGATCTTCCGGAGAAAGCCTTCGCCAGCGTGTTGACGCTGGTGCTGTATCCGGCGCTCTCCAGAACCTCGGCTGTCAGCAGTTCGGGATTGCCCGATTTCCAAGCGTCATATAGCTGCCGGATGACCGCACGCTGCTTTGATCCAGAGAATGCATAACGCGCTCCGCGAACCGTGACGGACGCGCCGTCGGCCGCCATGGTGATCAGATCGTCGTTCAGCTGTGAGCCTGACGCGACACGGGCAACCAATAGGTCGGGAACGACGGCAAGACCCATGTGATCGGCGACATCTCGAACCGCGATCAGCGTATGGCCGAGGTGCACTTCTGTTGGGAGGCGCTCCACAGAAGTGAAGCTCAGTACGATTCGCAGTCCGGGCGCCGGGCGCATGCGGGCGGTATCGACGAAACGTTTCCATATCGCTGGATCGCCCAGCCGACGGCCAATCCATACGGGAGTACGTTTGCTGCGTCCTGGTAGTCGCGCGTCGCCGACCTCCCACAGAAGATCGGGCACGAGTTCGACAGGACCAGTTCGCGGCGACAGATCCAGCCGCTCCAGCAGCTGTTCGAGCAGAGTGTTGAAGTTGACGCGGAACGTTGCCAACTGATCACCGGGAACACTCACCCACCCAGCTGTCGGGCTGAAATACCCGTAAGCCCGACGGTCAGGCGACCAAGCCAGATTGACGGGTTCGTCTTCGTGGTCGACGAGTGAAACAGCCGCCCGCGAGTGATCTTTCGGCTGAAGGATCCCTGCCGCCTTCAGCGCTGGCGCGACGCGCCCATAGTAGCCGTCGAGGACCGAGCCGCTGATGACAGCATCCGGCGTCTCGATCACAGACAGCAGCAGGTCTGCCGCCTTTCGATCAATCGACGACGGCACTATCTGCCCCGGAAAGAATGCCCCAACGGCGCAGGTACTTTTCGCCGATCAGCTGCTCCTCCTCGGTCTGGTCCTTGAGATTGCAGCCATGCGGCATGGTGATCGTCAGCGGCAGCGTCCGGCCCCGCTTCGCGTCACCCTTGGGGTGGAACTTGATGGCCAGCTTCGCCTGCGTCGCGATCCATCCACCAGCCAGCGGATCGTTGGGCCCGAACCGCTCTGCCGACATGCTCCAGATGGTGCGGTCGGCTTTCCGCAGGCATTCGAGGGTGGCGCGTTCGGCGTTATTGTCGATGGGCATCAAACGCAGCTGCTTGACCTCGACGGATTCGATCCCGTCCTCCGGCTCTGTCGGGAAGGCAAAGGGGTGCAGGAGAACATCCAGATCGTAATTCCGGAACGGCACCTTTTCACTCTGGAATTCAATCCCGAGCAGGTCCCGCGCCATGAAGCGCACCATCTCCTCGCGGCTTTCGCGGTCATTGGCCACGACCTCGATGACGCCGGTTGCCGGCTCGTAGGTCATCGCGGCCTCGAAGACGGGGCGGCGGGCACGGCGGACGAGTGCGCCGCCATCGTCGAACGCCAGGAAATCGTCGAGCAGGCCCTCGCGGTAGATCGCGATCTGCATCAGCTCGCAATCCTCGCCGTCAAAGGTCGGCCGGTAGCGCCCGAAAATGTCGATGTGGATATTGTTGGAAGCGAACCGCTCGCGCAGCGCCGCCTTGAAGGAATCGAGGGATGCCTCGTCGCGGCGCAGGTCAAGGTGCGGCTCACCGATGAACCCGTCCCAACTCCGGCCGCGCCGCCGCTCGTCGGTGTAGCGGACCTCTTCGGCGTGACGGAACCGAATCGGCTCGTTCAGGAACATCCAGAGCGAGCGGGCGTGACCATTCGCAAGATCGTCGAGAACCGTGCGGTCATCGACAACACTATAGAGTGCAGTCTGCCCGGCATCGTCGGCGAGAGCTCCAACACGGTCGGCATCATTGACGATGCGCGCGCGGGCTTCGTCGTCCATCTCGTCGACGGCGCGGAGCGTGACGCGAACCACCTCCGGCTCAGGCGCCTCCCAATCGACCTCGGTCGGAAGCTCGATGCCGGTATGGTGGAAATAGGCCTGCAGCGACGAGGCAGGCATGTTGCGGATGAAACTCGTCACTGAGGCCATGATCGATTCTCCTTAGCCCTTGATGGTGCGCGGGTCGTTCCCGTGCGAATCGGACTGGCCGATCCGGCCGTCCCGGTTGTGGATCTTGAATTCCGTGCCCGCGTTGCGGCTCATCTCCCGGCCGCGGTCGATCGCCTCCCGCTTGGTGTCGAAATGCCCGCTGGCGCGGTCGGCGCCACCGCGGCGGACGTCCCAGCCGCCGCCCGAGTTGGGAACTATGTGATGGGTCCCTGACCCTTTGCCTTTAGCCATGATGGTCTCCTGTATCGTAGAAACGCTAATCGCAGTTCGTTATTGCGAACTTGTGCGAAAGATAGGGATTGCCTGTATGGCGTGTCAAGGACTAGATGTATCGCGACAACGAACTCGTTGAAAGACTGGAGGACACAGGTGCCAACACCCTTGGGAGAGCGCGTTCGAGAGCTCAGACTGAAGCGAGGTTTGACGCTGGAGGCGCTGGCCGAGCGAGTCGGATCAAGCAAGAGCTACATGTGGGAGATCGAAAACAAGGAGGTTACGCGGCCATCGGCGGAGAAACTGCAGCAGATTGCTTTGGCACTGGAAACGACCACCGACTACCTGCTCACCACTGAAGCCGTCACTGAGGCCGATGCCGCCGACACGGCATTTTTTCGCAAGTATCAGAAGATGAAACCCAAGGGGAAAGAGCGGCTTCGAGAGATGCTGAAGATCCTGGACGATGAAGATTGATGACGGATAAGGCGCGAAAAACGCCTCGGCGGGCTGCGAACGACCTGACGGTTCTCCTCCGCACCGTGTTGGGGGAGGACCGATTCCCGGTGAACGTCGAAGCGCTGGCGCTCGAGGTCTCGCGCAATCACGAAGATCCGATCACGGCCGTAAAGGGTGTCGATATCGACGGCTTCGAGGGCATGCTGCGCGCGCGGCGCAAGAAGCCCGGTTGGCAGATTCTCTACAACACGCAGCCGCGTTACCGCGGGCGCGAACGTTTTACGTTGGCTCACGAGTTCGGGCACTACCTGCTGCATCGGCGCCCGCTCACCGCCGACCATTACCGTGATGGCGAGCTGTCCGACGACTACGATTTCGAGTGCCTTCCGCTCCAATCCAACGACTGGAAGGATGCAGATAGGGAGCGCGAGGAAGAGGCCGACACGTTCGCCTCCTTCCTGTTGATGCCGATCGACGACTACCGCAACCAGATCGGTGGCCAGGAGATGACGCGCGATCTCCTCGGCCACGTCACGGATCGATATGGCGTCTCGCTTCTCGCCGCCACGCGCAAGTGGATCGAGTTCACCGACAACCGGGCGGCCATGGTGGTGGCGCGTGACGGTTTCGCCCTCTGGGGCCGGGCCAGCACGAGCGCTTACAAGAGTGGCGTGTTCATCCGTTCCGGCATGCCGATCCCGGATGGTTCGGTGATGGCGATGGGTCCCACCTCGCAACACTCCGGCTCACAGCGACCTACCACGCTCCCTGATGGCATCTGGTCATTCAGCCGGGGCTCGGAGCCCGTCCGGGAACTCGCCTTCTTTTCTGACCGCCTCGGCATTTCGGTTTCGCTCCTGCAGTTTGACGGACGCGGTGGGGGAGCGGAGATCGCAGAGGAGGAGCCGTGGGACAGCTATGACCAGTTCATTGCTGACATCAGCGAATGACGGTGGGCGCAAATATGGTTGATCTCAAGCATTCCGATATCCGAATCATCGACGACGCCTTCCAGGCCGATCCCGGCTATGTCCTCAATTTCTCTGACCGGACATTTCGAGAATATTTCGAGGACGAGTTCAAAATTGATATCGATGATCGAAGGTACCAGTCCAACGGCACATCGAAGATGAACCGTCTGCGGACATTCTGTCGTATTGAAACCCCGGTTACCGTTTCGCGAGTGCTGCGTAGCCTGTGGGCGTACCGTGAAGCAACCCGGTCGCCGGGTCCGCGCGACGGTGAGATTGGAGTAAATTTTTTCGACCTTCTCTCACGTATAGAAGGCGGCGGTACAATCGCTCGAACGGATGCGATCGAACGATTCGCCGTCGACCAGACTCTCGACGAGCTGGTTGCCGCTATAGAACGCGACATCATTGCCGATCGCCCCGCAGCGGCTTTGGATCGACTGCATACCTACTGCGCAAAAAAGTTTGGGCACCTGCTCGACCGGAGAGGCATCACCTGGGATCGGACCGAACCCCTTCACAGCCGCGTCGGCAAGTATGTCAAGGCTTTGAAACAGGAGCGGGAGCTCCGGGAAATGACGGAGCAGATCATCAAGAATTCGATCGGTGTCTTCGACAAGTTCAATCACGTTCGGAATAATCAGAGCCTCGCTCATGACAATGAGCTGCTCGACAAGGCGGAGGCGCGGTTCATCTTTGACTCGGTGTGCGCGGTGCTCCGTTTCGTCAAGAGCATCGATACCGTTCGATTCGATGACTGATCGTCCCTTTCAGAAGGAAGCAGCCACCTACAAGGACCATACGATCTGCGCCACGCTTCGAATGATTGCGCGCAATCACGTTAAGTCATTGAAATAGATTGCATATAGCCGTTTCGCGACTACCGTTTGCTGATCATCTTTTGTTGCGAACGGTCTCATGCAAGAATCTCGATCCGGCCCGAACCCTCTGTTGCCCGCCCGTCTGTCGGCGGATGAACGCCTCAATGAACTCGCGTGCATTATTGCGGCGGGGCTGAGGCGTATTCTGCCAGAGCAGTCCAGTTCTTTATCTGCAGTCGGCGAAGACAGTTCATTCGACATTCTCGCCCTCAAACGCCGTGTTGGTCGTCGCAAACCGAGCAACCGAGATGGAGGGCAATGATGCCAGGAACAAAGAGAAAGATTGATCCCCCGCCGGGGCGGCCGGGCGAATGCGCCTCGGCGGAGGCGAGCGTGGTCATGCAGCTTTCAGCGCTCAAGCGAATGACGGTCGTGGAGCTGAAGACGAAGTGGGAGAGCCTCTTCGGCTCGCCCGCTCCGAATAACAGCCGCAGTTACCTTGAGCTGAGGCTCGGCTACCGGATTCAGGAACTGACCCTCGGCGGGCTTTTGCGCGAGACGCGACGGACGTTGGACCTGCTGGCCGACGAGATCGAGGGCCAAGCCAGGCACAGGTCGATCATCGCCGATCCCCGCAACCCGGTCGTCGGCACGCGGCTGGTGCGCGAATGGGACGGGGTGGAGCACACCGTCACCGTGATGAAGAACGGTTTCGACTGGCAGGGGCGCAAATTCAAGTCGCTGTCGGCGGCGGCGCGGGCGATCACCGGCACGCAATGGAACGGCTACCGCTTCTTCGGCCTGCGCGAAGCCCGGAGGGACGACAGATGAGCCGTCATCAGGAAGCCGTCGCGGTCATGACTCGCCGTCTGCGCTGCGCCATCTATACCCGCAAGTCGAGCGAGGAAGGGCTCGACATGGAGTTCAACAGCCTCGACGCCCAGCGCGAGGCCTGCGAGGCTTATGTGGCGAGCCAGAAGGCGGAAGGCTGGGCGGCCATCCGTGAGGGTTATGACGACGGCGGCTTCTCCGGCGGCACTCTGGAGCGGCCCGGCCTGAAGCGCCTCATCCAGGATGTCGAAGCGGGACTGATCGACGTGATCGTCGTCTACAAGATCGATCGGTTGTCGCGCTCGCTGATGGATTTCGCCAAGCTGGTTGAGATCTTTGACCGCAATCAGGTGACGTTCGTGTCGGTCACGCAGTCGTTCAACACAACGACGTCGATGGGCCGCCTGACGCTGAACATCCTGCTCAGCTTTGCGCAGTTCGAACGGGAGGTCATCGGCGAGCGCATCCGCGACAAGGTCGCGGCCTCGCGCAAGCGCGGCATGTGGATGGGCGGCTACGTCCCGCTCGGCTACGACGTGCGCGACCGCAAGCTGGTGATCAATGATGCCGAGGCCGCGACAGTCAGGATGATCTTCGAGCGGTTCGTTGCCATCGGCTCTGCCACGACGCTAGCCAAAGCGCTGGCAGCCGAAGGTGTGCTGAACAAACGCGGCAAGCTGATCGACAAAGGCTTCCTCTACAAGCTGATCAACAACCGGGTCTACCTCGGGGAAGCCGTCCACAAGGGCACGGCCTATCCCGGCGAACATAAAGCCATCATCGGCCGGGGCCTGTGGGACAAAGTTCACAGCATCCTGCAGGAAAGCCCGCGGCTGCGGGCAAAGAATACGCGGCGCCAAACGCCAGCCCTGCTGAAGGGGATCATCTTCACTGACACCGGCACGGCGATGACGCCGACAGCGACGAAGAAGGGCACGCGCCTCTACCGCTACTACGCCTCGATGGACCTGATCCGTAATCGCCCGACCGGCGAGACTTCAGGCCCGCTGCGCTTGCCCGCAGGTATGGTCGAGGATGCCGTCGTCGGCGAAATTCGCCGCATGATCCGCGCGCCCGAGATCGTGGCCCGAACGATCAAAGCCCTTCGCGAGGAGAGCCCGACCGTCGACGAGAAGGCAGTCGTGAAAGCGCTCGGCGAGTTCGATCAGCTTTGGGCGGCGCTCTATCCGGCGGAGCAGACCCGCATCGTCCATCTTCTGGTGGAGCGGGTGACCGTCGGCGAAGGCGGCATCGCCGTCGATTTGCGAAATGAGGGGCTGGGCTCGGTTCTCAGGGACATGATGGCACCCCGCCAGACGGAGGCCTGCGCATGACCGGCTCCTCGGAAACCATCCGCGTCGTCATTCCGCTGACGATCCGCAAGCGCAACGGGCGGCCGAAGATCCTGCCGCCCGACGATATGGACCAGCGAAACGGCCGGGCGCAGGATCCGCATGTGCTGCGCGCCATCGCCCGCGCCTGGAGCTGGCGGCGGCGGCTGGAAACCGGTGCCGCTTCCACCATCCAGGACATCGCCGCAGCCGAGAAGGTCTCCGACCGGTTCGTCAGCCGGATGATGCGGCTCGCCTATCTGTCGCCCAAGGTGCTCGAACAACTCGTCATCATGCGCGTGCCGCCGGCGCTTTCGTTGAACGACCTTGTCGCTGTCGCCGACCGGCCTTGGGCGGAGCAGATGGACATGGTGTTCGAGTTGTCTGAAACGTAGACTTGTTTAAGCGCCGACATCTGCTCGGCTTCATACTGCAGTTGGGGGCCAATGGATCGTAAATGAGTAGCGTCGCACAAGTATTAGCTGCTGAGATTGCAGCAAATTTCCGAAGGCTCGTTCAACCCAGCACCATCGCAATTTACGCGTCCCACGGGTCGCGGCCGGATACGCCAGTCCAGGTCGGCACCGGATTTCTGATGAGGCATCAATCAAGGCCGGTCTTGATCACTGCAAGGCACGTTTTACGAGGTCATAAGTTCAACGAGGATCCGGCCGAGAAAGCCGTGCACATAAATGGAAGCTGGGTTTATGTGGGTGACGGTTCTCGAACACTCGTTGAACCAACGGGCCGGGACCTATCCGTCATGTTCATGGATGAGTTCGCGCTGTGCCGATGTTTGGACACCCCGTCTTCACTACCACTTGCTTCTACAATAATCACGATGGGAGGCTATCTCTCCCGAGATTTCAAGAGATCTGGCAACACGCTGCGCCCCGCTCCACGCGTGTACACGAACGTGGCCGTTTCCGCCGCGCCAGGCATGATAGGATTGCGGCACCCCTGGCGCCGAAACGTCAATACGTCTACGGGCGCTTCAGCGGTATCGCCAACCCCCAGAGGACTTTCCGGTGGGCCGATGGTAGACAGCTTGGCACTGCTCAAAGGCGCTGTCGTTCTCTTGGGCGTTCTCACCGAAATGAACAATGGAAGCGCACGAGGGGAGGACGTCGGCATCATCACCCAAGCAATTGCTGCTCTGTGAACCGCCGACCAATCCCGATGCTTTGCGACACATGACAACCCCCTCAATCACTTAGAGTTGCGGCGCGCTTCGCCATGAAACGCCTACCGCGCGTTCTCTGGCCTTTGACGCCAGCCGGGAGAACGGCCGCAGAAGGTGCGCCGGTGCGATGGACGGAACTGGTTGAGAACGTTGGCCTTAGCGAAGCCGAACCGGCTCAGACGAGGTTCGCTCGGTTTGAGACGAAAGCGGTTCAGAGACCGAAATTCGGGACTTCACCAGTCTCAGTGGTTCGGGCGGCTCGGCTAGACGCATTTGAAACTTGGGAGAAATCCGGCGCTCAAGGCACGTCGCGCAAAGTTCGCAACAGGAAAATGGCGGAGAGGGTGGGATTCGAACCCACGGTACCCTTGCGAGCACGCCGCATTTCGAGTGCGGTACTTTCAACCACTCAGCCACCTCTCCGCGAGATCACCGGGCATTTACCCGACGGGTCGAAACGGCGCGGAATGTAAACCGGAGAACAAGCCCCGCACAAGGCTTGATCGGCTCATTTCTGTCTTTTCGAGCCCCCCGCTCTCTTTAATTTCCTCAAGCTCCTCCCCGACAAGACTGATAGACTGCAACAAACAGGGGAAGTGCTCATGAACAAGGCCGAAAACGCCGACACATCGCGTCCGGCTCTGGCCCGTCTCAAAGGCCGCGTGCTGGCGGCATGGGCGGTCCATGCCTTCACGGCATCGGGCGTGGTTACAGGCCTTCTGGCCATTTCAGCCCTGATCGCGGGCGACTTCCGCCTCGCGCTCCTCTGGCTGGGTGCCGCTCTCATCATTGACGGATTTGACGGCCCCATGGCCCGAAAGGTCCGCGTCACCGAATTTGCCCCCAATATGGACGGCGCGATCCTCGATCTTGTGATCGATTACCTCAATTACACGGTCATTCCCGCCCTTCTCGTCTATCGCTTCGGCCTCGTGCCCACCGGCTTTGCCATTCCGGCTGCCGCCTACATCATGATGACGTCCCTCTATTGCTTCGGAAATCGGGAGATGAAGACCGAGGACAATTATTTTCAGGGCTTTCCTGCGGTCTGGAACCTGGTGGTCCTCTATTTCTTCATCATCGACAGCCCCGCATGGATCAATCTGGCCACCATCTTCGTGCTGGGCATTCTCACCTTCGTTCCGCTGAAATTTGTCCACCCTTTCCGCGTCGTGCGCCTGCGTATGCTCACAATTGCGATGACAGGTGCATGGGCCGCCCTTACATTTGTACTGGTTCTGGGCAGCACACCGGACACATCGCCATCCACCTCCATGCCGACCGCATATTGGGGCTTTCTGGCGGTCTCACTCTATTTCTTGGGCCTTTGCCTATGGCGCAGCTTCACAGGTCAGAGCCACAAGCCTACCGATCCGGCGTCCCTGCCCTAAATGACGCGGATTTCTTGGGGATTTAGCGAGCTGAATCCCCTTCCCGCGCCTTGACACAAGGTCTCCCCCCTGTATATTGCGCGCCAATCCGGCCCGTGCTGCGGTTTCGCTGCGCGCGGGTCCTTTATCGTTACATGGTGGTATCCAAAATGTTCGCAGTCATCCGGACAGGCGGCAAGCAGTACAAAGTCGCGCAAGACGACGTTCTCGAAGTCGAGCGCGTTGAAGCGGCAGCTGGCGACAAAATCCAGCTCGACGTATTGATGCTTGGCAATGGCGCAGACGTCACAGTCGGTGCGCCCCTCGTTGCCGGCGCCAGCGTCACAGCTGAAGTCGTCGAACTGACCCGCGGCAAGAAGATCGTGATCTTCAAGAAGCGTCGTCGTCAGAATTATCGCCGCAAAAACGGCCATCGCCAGGATCTGATGCTGGTGAAGATCGTCAACATCGCCGCCGCTTGATCGGTACTGAGGAGTAAAGACCCATGGCACATAAAAAAGCAGGCGGTTCATCCCGTAACGGTCGCGACAGCGCCGGTCGCCGTCTTGGCGTAAAGAAATTCGGTGGCGAAGTCGTTTCCATCGGCAACATCATCATCCGCCAGCGCGGCACGAAAGTGCACCCGGGTGACAATGTTGGCATGGGCACAGACCACACCATTTTTGCCAAGGCAGAAGGCACAGTTGCTTTCCGTGCCAAGAAAAACGGCCGCACCTACGTGTCGGTTGTACCGGCTGCCATGCCGGCTGCGGCGGATTAAGAATCGCGAGGGCCCGCCACCTCGCAAGGTGGCTGCCATCCAGAAACGAGAGGGAGATGGGTCGCCATCTCCCTTTTTTCGTGACTCTCGGGGCAAAGGAGACCCCGATGGAACAGAGATTAACAACCGAACGGCTGGTTTTGCGGCCCTTCACACTCGACGATGCACCGCGCGTGCGCGAGCTCGTCGGCAATTGGAATGTGGCCAGCATGTTGGCACGCGTATCTTACCCTTACGGTCAGGAACTGGCCGAGGAATGGATCACCAGCCACCCCGAAGGCCGCGCCACGGGTCGTCACATTCCCTTTGCGATCGAGAAAAACGGCGAACTTGTCGGCTGTGTCGGCATGGACCGTGAAGACACCTCCCAGGCCTATGAAATCGGCTACTGGGTGGGCGAACCCTATTGGAATCAGGGCATTGCCACAGAGGCAGGCCGTGCGATTGTCGCCCATGCTTTCGACCAGACACCCGCCACCCACTTGACGGCAGGCCATCTGGCTGAAAATCATGCCTCCGGCAGCGTGCTCACCAAGCTCGGCTTCCGCTATACTGGTGAAACCGACCTCTGGAGCGAGGCCCGGCGTGCCAAAGTTCATGCATTGCGCATGATGCTCAAGCGTCGCAACGGATAAAGACAGATGAAATTTCTCGATCAGGCAAAAATCTATATCCGATCCGGCGACGGTGGCGCCGGATCGGTCAGCTTCCTGCGCGAGAAGTTCAAGGAATTCGGTGGCCCCAATGGTGGTGACGGCGGACGCGGCGGCGATGTGGTCATCGAATGTGTCGAAGGCCTCAACACGCTGATCGATTACCGCTACCAGCAGCACTATAAGGGCAAGACCGGCATGCATGGCATGGGCCGCAACCGCCATGGCTTCAATGGCGAGGACGCCGTGCTGAAAGTCCCCGTCGGCACGCAAGTCATCGACGAAGACGAAGAAACCCTGATTGCCGATCTCACCGAGGTCGGCCAGCGTATCGTGCTGTTAAAGGGTGGCAATGGCGGCTTCGGTAACGCCCATTTCAAAACCTCGACCAACCGTGCCCCCCGCCACGCCAATCCTGGCCTCGAAGGCGAAGAACGCTGGATCTGGCTGCGCCTCAAGCTCATCGCCGATGCTGGCCTTGTCGGCCTACCCAATGCTGGCAAATCGACATTCCTTGCTGCCAATAGCGCCGCCAAACCCAAAATTGCAGATTACCCCTTCACCACACTGACACCCGGCCTCGGCGTTGTCTCTGTGGATGCGCGCACATTCGTGCTGGCCGACATTCCCGGTCTCATCGAAGGCGCCAGCGACGGCTTGGGACTGGGCGACCGTTTCCTCGGCCATGTCGAGCGGTGCCGCACGCTGATCCATCTTGTCGATGGCACACAGGAAGATGTGGCCGAAGCCTACAGGGTCGTGCGCGGCGAACTTGAAGCTTATGGCGCAGAGCTTGAAAACAAACCCGAAATCCTCTGCCTCAACAAATGCGACGCACTGGACGAAGACGAGCGTAAAGAGAAATCCAAAGCGCTTCTCAAGGCCGCCAACAAGATCAAAGGCAAGGGCCAGAAAGTACATCTCATTTCCGGCGTCACCGGCGAAGGTCTGAACGCCATCCTGCATCTGGCTGCCGACGCAATCGGCATCGCCAATGCGGCGGAAAAAGCAGAAAACGGTCCTCTGGAGGAAGAGGGCTGGCGTCCGTGAACACACCCGTCATCACCTCAGCCGATGCACTCGGCATTGCGCGCCTCACTGGCGCCGAACGTGTCGTTGTCAAAATCGGCTCAGCCCTCCTCACTGATAGCGAGACCGGCAAACTCAACCGGCCTTGGCTACAGGCATTTGTCGAAGATATCGCCACCATGCGCGCGCGTGGACAAGATGTGTTAATCGTCTCGTCCGGCGCTATCTCACTTGGCCGGCGCGCACTGAAACTTGCGCCGGGCAAACTGAAGCTTGAAGAAAGTCAGGCCGCCGCCGCTGTAGGCCAGATTTCGCTTGCCCATGCCTTTCAGGAAATCCTGTCGGCCTATGGGCGCAACTGCGCACAAATCCTGCTGACACTGGACGACACGGAAGAACGCCGCCGCTATCTCAATGCGCGCTCCACGCTCAACACGCTCCTGAAATTCGGGGCCGTTCCCGTCATCAATGAGAATGACACGGTCGCCACAAGCGAGATCCGCTATGGCGATAATGACCGGCTTGCCGCCCGTGTCGCCTCCATGATTTCCGCCGACTGCCTTGTCTTGCTGTCCGACATTGACGGGCTTTACACCGCGCCGCCCTCACAGGCAGGCGCGACCCATCTGCCCGAAGTCGCCGAGATCACAGCCGAGATCGAAGCCATGGCAGGCGACGCCGCCAGCGAGTTCAGCCGCGGCGGCATGAAGACCAAAGTCGCCGCCGCCAAGATCGCGGTTGAAAGCGGTTGCCACATGGCCATCGGCAATGGTCGCACCATGCATCCTTTGCGGGCCTTGGAAGAAGGAGCCCGCTGCACTTGGTTTCTTGCCGCCAACTCGCCCGTCGCTGCCCGCAAGCGCTGGATTTCTGGTGGCCTCAAAACCCTTGGCACACTCACCATTGATGACGGGGCTGCCCGCGCACTCACACAAGGCAAAAGCCTGCTGCCTGCCGGTGTCACCTCGGTGGAAGGCCGCTTTGATCGCGGCGACGCAGTCAGCGTACGCGACACCCAGGGCCGCGAGATTGCACGTGGCCTCATTACTTATTCCAGCGACGACGCCCAGCGCCTCAAGGGGCACAATTCCAGCGAAATAGAGGCATTGCTCGGCTTTTCAGGCCGCGCCGAAATGATCCACCGCGACGATCTCGTGGTGAAAAACTGATAACGGCACATGTGGAGCATGGGCAATAGGCTCAATACACACCATATAGACCGTGAACCCTAAGACCCAACGGGCTAGTTTACCTCTGCCGATTGGCCCCATACTGCCGACTGAAAAAAGAGAGCGTGACCGTGACAATCGTTGATATGGCCGAAAAGCGAGACCAAAACCTGAGCGCCGAAATGGCGCGCATGGGCGCCCGCGCGCGCAAAGCCGCTGCCGCACTCGCTATTGTCCCGACAAAACAGAAAGATGCCGGTCTGCTCTGCGCTGCCATGGTCATTCGCGCCAATGTCGATGACATTCTGGCCGCCAACGCAAAAGACATGGAAGCCGGACGCGAGAAGGGTCTTTCAGGTGCCATGCTCGACCGCCTCTTGCTTGATGAGGCCCGCATTGAAAGCATGGCCAAAGGCATCGAGGCCATTGCCGCTCTCGCAGATCCTGTCGGCACCAAAATCACCGAATGGGACCGTCCCAACGGTCTCCATATCGAACGTGTACGCACGCCTTTGGGCGTCATCGGCATCATTTATGAAAGCCGCCCCAATGTGACAGCAGACGCCGCCGCGCTCTGCCTCAAGGCCGGCAATGCCGCGATCCTGCGTGGCGGCACGGAAGCGCGCCATTCAAACCGCGCCATCCATGAAGCACTCACCGAAGGCTTCACAGCATCCAGCCTGCCCGAACACGCCATCCAGCTTGTCGAGACAACTGACCGCGCCGCTGTCGGCGAAATGCTCGCCGGTCTCGACGGTGCAATCGACGTGCTTGTGCCTCGCGGTGGTAAAAGCCTTGTCGCCCGTGTGCAGTCGGAAGCCCGTGTGCCTGTCTTCGCGCATCTGGAAGGCATCTGCCACGTCTATATCGATGGTGCCGCCGATCTCGATATGGCCCGCAATATTGTCGTCAATGCAAAACTGCGCCGCACCGGCATTTGCGGTGCTGCCGAAACGCTGCTGGTCGATAGTGCCTGTGCCGCAACGCATCTTGCCCCCCTCGTAACCGACCTGCTTGATGCAGGTTGCGAAGTACGTGGCGACGATGAGACACAAAAAGTCGATCCCCGCGTCCTGCCCGCACAGGAAACAGACTGGTCCACCGAATATCTCGACAAGATCATCGCTATACGTGTCGTCAATGGTGTGGAAGCCGCGATGAAGCACATCGCCACCTATGGCTCCAGCCACACCGAAGCCATTGTCACCAACGACCAGAAGACAGCCGACACATTCCTCAGCGGTCTCGACAGCGCCATCCTGCTGCACAATGCCTCGACCCAGTTTGCCGATGGCGGCGAGTTCGGCATGGGAGCAGAGATCGGCATTGCCACGGGCAAGTTCCACGCGCGTGGTCCCGTCGGCGTCGAGCAGCTCACCAGCTTCAAATATATCGTGCGCGGCACGGGCCAGATCCGGCCCAACTGATGAGCCCGACATGAGCGCGCATCGTCACGAGTTACTCGCGCCGGGCCTGCGCATCGGTCTGATGGGCGGTTCGTTTAATCCCGCCCATGAAGGCCATCTCCATGTGGCCCGCATGTGCCTCAAGGCGCTGGCACTGGATCGCGTTTGGTGGCTCGTCTCGCCGCAAAACCCGCTCAAAAGCGCTACCGGCATGGCCCCGCTTGCCACCCGTCTGGCGGGTGCGCGAAGTCTCGTTGCGCAATCGGGTGAAAAGCGCATCACCGTCACCGACATGGAAACACGCCTCGGCACCACACGCACCATCGACACATTGCGCGCCCTCAAGCAGCGCCACAACGACGTTGATTTTGTCTGGCTCATGGGTGCCGACAACATGCTGCAATTGCCCCGCTGGGCCAAATGGCGCGAGATTACGCACGAAGTCCCGCTCGCGGTCTATCCTCGTCCCGGCTACACGCTCAAAGCACGTCTTTCGCCCGCCGCCCAATTGCTGCGCGACGCAACGCTTGATGTAAGCGATGCTGCCATTCTTGCCTCCCTGCTCCCGCCTGCACTCGTCTTTCTGGAAGGCCGCGAGCATCCCGCCTCTGCCACCGCCATTCGTGCCGCCCGCGTCATAAAAGCGTGATCCGCGTCACGCATTGATGTTGCGCGCCTTGCGTTCTATTCTGCCCCCACGCACTTGTCGCAAATCCATTGCCCCTCGCAATCCATTAAAGGAATGCTTTCCTGAGCACTGCATCCAAAGCCGCCCCCAAGGCGAAAAAAGCCAAAGCCGCAAAACCCGCAGCCAAGGTCTCCGCCGCTAAGGCCCCCGCCAAAAAAACAACCGCAGCTAAAAAGCCAGCGGCAAAACCTGCGGCAAAATCCACAAAGAAACCAGCTGAGAAGGCAGTGGCCAAAGCGCCTGCCAAAAAGCCCGTGGCGAAAAAACCCGCCGCCAAAACCGCCGCCCCCAAGGCCGCGTCGAAATCGGCTGCGCCTAAAAAGGCAGCCCCCAAAAAGGCCGAATCCAAAAAAGCTGCAAAACCTGCCGCAAAGCCCAAAGCCGCGCCGAAGAAAGCCGCTGCGAGCCCCAAAGCCAAACCGGCCCCCAAGGCACCCGCAAAAAAAGCACCTGTTGCCAAAGCCAATCCCAAAGCTGCCGCCATTGCCGCACGTGACAAAGCCGAAGCTGCAAAGCTCGCCGCTGCCCGCAAGCAAGTGCAGGCCATGCTCAAACTCGTCACCAAATGCCTGGACGATGACAAAGTCGAGGACATTGTCGCCATCGACCTGTCGGGCAAGACACCCATGGCCGATTACATGGTCGTCGCGTCTGGCCGTTCGACCCGCCACGTTGCCTCATCAGCCGACCATCTTATGCGTCGTCTGAAAGAGAACGGCTATGGTCTTGCCCGTGTCGAAGGCTTGCCGCAAGGCGACTGGGTGCTGATCGATGCCGGTGACATTGTCATCCACATCTTCCGCCCCGAAGTACGCGAATTCTATCGCCTCGAAAAAATGTGGGCGGCTGACATTCCCGACGACAATCTGGCTGTCTGATCCGCATGAAGATCGAGATTTACGCCGTCGGGCGTTTGCGCGCCGGACCTGAGAAAAGCCTGATCGACACCTATATGGGTCGCACCGAAGCTGCCGGTCGTGCGCTCGGCATCACCACAACCGGCATCACCGAAGTCGAAGAAAAACGTCGCCTCGAAGGCGACGCGCTCAAGGCTGCCGAAGCCGGTTTGTTGCGCAACGCCATTCCGCGCGGTGCAAAAATAATCCTGCTGGATGAACGCGGTCGCATGGAACCGAGTGAAGCCTTTGCAAACAGGCTTGGTCAATGGCGCGACACCGGCGTTTCCGATCTCGCCTTTGTCATTGGCGGCGCGGATGGCCATGACGCAGAATTTCGCGCAAGTGCTGATCATCTTCTCGCCTTCGGCCCCATGACATGGCCGCATATGCTTGTGCGTGTGCTGCTAAGCGAACAGATCTATCGTGCCGTCTCCATTCTATCGGGGCACCCCTACCACCGCGCCTGATAGAGCCCCTGCGGCAGGCATGGGATGTTGCAATGAAAACAGGCTTTCTACGCCACAATGAATAACATTCCCGCGCGTAAACCCTATGCAAAAGCGCAACATCCATAGACATGATTCATGCCTTGGACTAATTTCGTCGTTCAGGCGTGAACGTCACGCAGAAGTTGGACTGTCTTTAAAAACATGAGCGGTATAGTCGGCGTCAAACCCCTTGTCCTGGTTCTACTGGACGGCTGGGGCATTCGCGCGGAGCGGGAGGCAAATGCTCTCGCTCTGGCCCGCACACCTGTCTATGACAGACTAGCAGGCAGCTATCCGCATACGGTTCTGACAGCCTCAGGGACTGATGTCGGTCTGGCACCGGGCCGCCCGGGAAATCTTCAGGCAGGCTACATGACCTTGGGCGCAGGTCGCCCGATCGAGCAGGACATTCTGCGCGTCAACCGCGCCATTCAGGAAGAAGGCCCAAACAGCCTTGCCTCCAATCCCACACTGCAAAAACTCATCCAGCGCGTGCGCCCGCTTGGCGGCACTGTGCATCTGGTCGGCATGGTCTCGCCCGGCGGCGTTGCTGGCCACCAGAACCACTTGGCCGTGCTGGCCGCACTGCTCAGCCATGAAGGCGTCAAAGTCTCTATTCACGGCATCACTGACGGCATCGACACCGGTCCGCAAAGCGGGCTGACGCACCTCACCGAATTAATGGACGACATTGCCGGGGCCGAGCTTGCCGAGCTTGCCAGCCTTACAGGCCGCGCATTGGCGCTGGACGAAACGGCGGATGCCACAAAAATCAAATCTGTCTGGAAGGCGTTGGCCGATGCAGATGCACCGCGTACGGAATATCTCTCTAGTCACCTCGACCAGTGCTATTCCAAAGGACTAACCGACGATCATATTCCCACGGCCATCGCCCAGAATTATCGCGGTCTGCGACGTGACGATGCGATCCTCTTTGCAAATCTGCGGCCCGACCTCGGCGTCGCTTTGATGCAGGATTTACTCGCCTCGGAAATCGGCTCGTTGCTATCAGCTACAACCTCGCTTGTGCCGCTCGAAGGGGCCAGCCTTGAGACTATCGAACCGCTGCTGCCCGCCCGCACACCTCCGGCCACTTTCTCCCGCATTGTGGCAGATGCCGGTCTTGCGCAATTTCTGCTCGCCGAGACTATGGCCGAACGAAACCTTGGCCTGTTCTGGCGCGGTGGCACCAACCGTATCTTTAACAACGAGACACTGGCTCTGGCCGAAACACCGCTCGCCAAGCTCGAAAAGCGTCCCGAACTTTCTGCTGCCGACCTCACCGCCGAGGCTATCCGGGCCATCAAGGCGCGTGAGCATGATTTCATCGCCATCAATTTCGCCAATGTTGCTTTGCTTGCCCGCACAGGCAACCAGCGCGCCACGATCGAGGCGGCAGAAGCCATCGACAAATATCTCGGCAAGATTGCAGCACAGGTCGAAAAACAGGGCGCGGTCATGGCCATCACCAGCGCCTATGGCCGCGGCGAAATGATGGTCGATCCCGACACTGGCGAGACATGGCGCGGCCCGACCGCCTCCAACATGCCATTCACGCTGGTCGGTCCCTCGCTGGCATCGCGCCCGCGCGACTATCTGCGCTTCGGCACGCTGGCCGATGTCGCCCCCACCCTGCTTGCCCTTCTTGGCTTGCCACAACCGGCCGACATGACAGGCCATACGCTCATTGCCGATACAAATGAGCCCGCGCCCGCACCTTCCAGTTTCGAACGGCCCAATAGTGTTCCGGCCTGATCGCCCGGCGCTGATCTGGCCTCTCGCCCTCGCAATTCTGGCCACATTTGTGCCTGCCTCACTCAGGGCCGAAGTCACCGACCCCTCGAAGCTTGAAAGCCTGAAACAGGAATTCGACACCAGTGTCGAACGCAAGAAAGAGCTTGAGGCCCAATCAGAAGAAATGGCGCGCGACGTCGCCGAAACCCGCAAGTCCCTCATCAGCACAGCCGCCAAGGTACAGGCCCGCGAAGCCGAGGTTTCCGCCTCCGAGACCCGCCTCGACGAACTGGCCACCTCCGAAAAAGAACTGCTCGCCCAGCTCGAAACGCGCCGCGCCCGCATTGCCGGCTTGCTGGGTGCATTGGCTCGCCTTGATCGCAATCCACCGCCAGCGCTGGCGGTAAAACCCGACGATGCCATAGGTGCCGTGCGCGGTGCGATCCTGATGGGCAAGGCCGTACCCGAATTGCGTGCCGATGCCGAAGCGCTTAGATCCCGCCTCGATGCCTTGCTCGCCTTGCGCGATAGCATGCTGAAAGAGCGCGAAACCCTTTCGCAAGCAACCGCCTCGCTGGAACGCGACCGCGCCGAACTGGAACGCCTGCTTGCCAGCAAGCTTGCCCGCCAGAAAAAACTAAACGCCGCCGCAGAAACAGAAGAAGCCCGCGCCAGCCGCCTCTCGCGCGAGGCAACCGACCTCACGGACCTGATCGACCGGTTGGAAAACCAGGCCCAGAGCCGCCTGCCCCAGAGCAGACCCGCACCAAAGCCTGTCCGCCCTGTGGAGCCGCCCACACCGCCTTCGCGCCCCGCCGAGGGCAATGCAGCAAGCACCGAGATGGCCTTGCTCACCCCACCCGCACAACCTGCTGTGCTGCCTTCATCACGCCATTTTTCTGAAGCAAAAGGTTTGCTGCGTCTGCCCGCAACCGGTCTGCTCCTTTCAGGCTTCGGTGAACCGGACGGCGCTGGTGGCCACAGAGAGGGCATGACCATCGCCACACGCCCCGGCGCACAAGTGGTCGCCCCCTTCGATGGCAAGATTGTCTATGCCGGTCCGTTCCGGCGTTATGGGCAACTCTTGATCCTCTCGGTTGGCGAGGGCTACCATGTTTTGCTGGCCGGTATGGCCGGAATTGACGGAGTGGTGGGCCAGACGGTGCTGGCTGGAGAGCCTGTTGGACAAATGGGAAGCGAAGATGAGACAAAATCTCAATCTTCTTCGGCTCAAATAGGCAAAACAGGCCAGAAAACAGCGACAGACGGAAGACCCTCCCTCTATATTGAGTTTCGCAAGGATAGCGACCCGATCGACCCTCGACCGTGGCTAATGATGAGTGACAAGAAGGCGCGTGGATAAATGAACAAGTCAGTGCTTGCCGGATTTGCCGTAGGAACTTTTATTTCGGCAGCGGCGGTTTTCGCCTTCCAGTCGGATAGCTTCGATGCCACGGCACATGCTTCCGATAGCGAGACCTACCGTCAGTTATCGCTTTTCGGCGATGTCTTTGAACGTGTCCGCGCCGACTATGTCGAGCCGACGGAAGATTCAAAACTCGTCGAATATGCCATCAACGGCATGTTGACCTCGCTTGACCCCCATTCCAGCTACATGACGCCAAAAAGCTTCCGCGACATGCAGGTCCAGACACGCGGCGAATTCGGCGGTCTTGGTATCGAAGTCACGATGGAAAATGGTGTCGTCAAAGTCGTCACACCCATCGACGACACGCCTGCCAGCCGGGCCGGATTACGCCCCAACGATTACATCACCCATATCGACGCCAAGCCCATTTTGGGCCTCACCCTGTCTGATGCGGTGGACAAGATGCGCGGGCCGGTCAACACGACCATCTCGCTCACAGTCGTGCGCAAGGGCATGGACGAACCTTTCGATGTCAAAATTGTGCGTGACATCATCACCATCAAATCGGTCAAGTTCCACCGTGAAGGCGATATCGGCTACGTCCGCATCACCACCTTCAACGAACAGACCGGCGATCTTCTCGACGAAGCAGTCCATACCCTGCAAAAACAGATCGGTGCCTCGCGCGTCAAAGGCTATATTCTCGACTTGCGCAACAATCCCGGTGGGCTGCTCGATCAGGCTATCAGCGTGAGCGGCGACTTCATCGAGGAAGGCGAAATCGTCTCCACCCGTGGTCGCCACTCGGAAGACACACAACGATATAATGCGCGTGGCGGCGACCTGACCAAAGGCAAGCCGGTTATTGTGCTGGTCAATGGCGGTTCCGCGTCTGCCTCCGAAATTGTTGCCGGTGCCATTCAGGACCATCGTCGCGGTGTGATTCTCGGCACGCGGTCTTTCGGCAAAGGCTCTGTCCAGACCATCATTCCGCTTGGTGCCGATGGCGCACTTCGCCTCACCACGGCGCGTTATTACACGCCGTCGGGCCATTCCATTCAGGCCAAAGGCATCGAGCCCGATATCATTGTCGAACAGTCTGAAGACCCGAAAAAGAAAAAGCGCATGCTGATCACGGGCGAAGCCGAGCTTCCGGGTCATCTCACACCTGAAGACGGCTCCACAGAGGTTGCCGGTTCCGACAGCTATGTCCCAGCCGACAAAAAGGACGACAAGCAATTGCTTTATGCAATCGACCTGCTCAACGGTGTACGCAAAAACGCGGCCTTCCAGTCTGCCGCCACAACGGGTGCCAACTGATCCGCTACAGCCGGATCGGGAGGATCGAGTGACGGACCAAATGCCAGAACGGGATCAAGTCGGGTAGGATGCTGAGTGAAAAAACTGTCAAACGCCGCGGACCAAGCATTCTGCTTCTCGCCGTTGCCATTATCGCCTGTATCTACGGGGCAATTTTTGGTTGGCTTGCGCTTGTGGACGGTCGTTATGCAGGCAAACCCGTTGTCGAACTGAGCCTGCCACCAGAAGTCGTGCCAGAGCAATCCGAAGTGGCAGACATCCCGCCGACCGATACGCTGCTACGCCCCGACATCACATCCGACAATAACGATGCCACGCCGGGCGCAACACCACTTCCTGCCGGCACGCCGGATCAGTTGAGCGATGACGAGCTCGCGCTGCTGCGTGCTGCCGAGGATATCCGCAGTGGCGAGACTTCGCAGGATGCTCCCGGCGAAGTGAAAATTTTAGGGGCCGAGCATGTCAGCGGCGGTCATGAAAGCAACTCCTCTGGTCCGATCACTCTTGGCAAGGTTCCGCCTCTCGCCGCCATCCCCGATCCGGATCTGGTCGAAGCCAGTTCGCAAGGTCCTTTGCCCAAAGTTTCCAAGGATGGGCGAAAGCCTTGGCAAGTCTATGCCCGCCCGCTACCCGCCGGTCTTGGCGACAGCCCGCGCATCGCACTCGTTGTCTCGGGCCTTGGCATTTCCGAAAGCGCGACCGCACACGCCATCAAGACCCTGCCACCGGAAGTCACTCTTTCTTTCGCGCCATACGGAGCTGATCTCCAAAAATGGATCACGCAGGCACGCGCTGCCGGTCATGAAGTATTGCTCGAATTACCGATGGAGCCTTTCGGCTATCCACAAAACGATCCGGGTCCCTACACACTTCTGACAAGCCTCAATCCGGCAGAAAATATTTCACGTCTCGAATGGTTGCTAAGCCGCTTCACCGGCTATACCGGCGTGATGAATTATCAAGGCGCACGTTTCACCACCGCTCAAGGTGCGCTTTCACCCGTTCTCTCCGCAATTAAATCACGCGGCCTCATGTATGTGGACAATGGCACGACCAATCGCAGTATCGTGCCCGACATTGCCAACAGCATTGGCCTGCCACTGGCGGTCGGATCGCGCAATATCGACCCTGTACAAAGCGCGGATATCATCGACCAGTCTTTTTCCGCACTTGAACTCGGTGCCAAAAGCTCAGGCATTGCCATCGGCGTTGCCTCCGGTTTCCCCGTTACCGTTGATGCGGTCAGCGACTGGGCCGAAACACTGGCCGCCAAAGGCATTGCACTTGTGCCTGTCAGCGCCGCCGCAAAATAACGCGCGCCATCAGCCCTGTTGGCCTCAATACGATTGAAAACACCATGGTAAAAAAATCAGACCGCAAACCTGTGCCCGCCGACACCTTGCCCTATCGGCCCTGCGTGGGTGTTGCACTGTTCAACGCATCCGGACAGGTCTTTGTTGGCAATCGCATCCAGATGGTCGATATCGGACCTCTGACATGGCAAATGCCACAAGGTGGAATAGACAAGGGCGAAGAACCGCGTGACGCCGCACTGCGCGAATTACAGGAAGAAACCGGCGTGTCTTCCGACAAGGTCGAGATCATCGGCGAAATTGACGACTGGCTCACCTATGACCTGCCCGCCGATCTCGTTGGCATAGCCCTCAAGGGAAAATTTCGCGGGCAGAAACAGCGCTGGTTTGCAATGCGTTTCATGGGCGAAGATAGTGACATCGATCTAGCCGCCGATGCCCATCAGGAATTCAGCGAATGGCGCTGGGCTGATCTATCCGAGACCGTTGATCTGATCGTGCCCTTCAAACGTGGCATATACGAGCGCATTGCTTCTGAGTTTGCGAACTTATCGCAGCGCTAAGGTTAATTTTCCTGCCTCAATGGCATCTTGAATATGTCGTTTGCCTTCCTGTTCAGCAACCGTTCATCACGTTCAGCATAAATAGTGGGAAATGGATTTCATTCCAGAATTCCATTATTGGGCAATTGACGCGGAAAGTAGCAGGGGTAAGCTTGGGCCATGGGCAGTTACGCGATCACAGTATGAAAATTTTGCTCGCCGATGATCATCCGATGTTTACGGACGCCATCGAGCGTCAGCTTGTTGCTGCCTTCCCCGATGTTGTCGTTCAGGCCGTCGAGAATTTACCTGCCGCCAATTCCTTCATCGCTGACAGCAATGACATTGATCTTGCCGTACTGGATTGGGATATGCCTGGCATGCAGGGCGCAGCAAGCATAGAAGCCATGCGGGCAATGCACCCGGATCTCAAGATTGTCATTCTCTCCGGCCGCATAGACGATGCCACCGTGCATGATGTCCTGGCACTTGGCGTCAAAGGCTTCATTCCGAAGTCATCGCCAGGCAATGCAATTGTCGCGGCCCTAACTGTCATCCTGAATGGCGGCACCTATCTGCCAGTCGAAACGGCATTGAGCCAGGGTCGCAATGCTCCCCCCGATGGTCAACCGCGCAACTCAGCCGGCCAGACGATCACCAAGGCTTTGACAGAACGCGAGATCGAAATCCTGCGCCTTCTGGCCGGTGGTGGTTCCAACAAAGAAATCGCGCGCGAACTCGGCGTGCAGGAAATCACGATCAAAATGCATGCAAGCCGCATCTTCTCCAAACTGCGCGTACGCAATCGTGTACAGGCCGTCAGCTATGCACTGAAAGCAGGCCTTCTCTCCGAGGACCACCTCGCCTCATAATTTGCGCGAGTTACCTCCGGCACGTCGTAATCAGATATTCGGAATCAGATAATTGACGATATCGGCGGGCATAGCATCGTCGGGTAGCGTTATCGCGGCCATATCCACCAGCGCCGCCGCAACACTCTCATCGGCTGCGACCTGCTGCACCATGCCCACCAGCATCAACAAATCCACCCGACGCCGCGCCGTATATTGCTCTTTCAACGCAGCCGCCTCAGACGCGCTCAAGCCCCTATATGGCAACCGCATCACAATCACACAACGCTCGCGCGGTGCTGTGGCCAGAACATCGGCGGCATCGGCCACATTTGCCACTTGCACTGAAGACCAGTTGAGCAGACCGAGCAAAGTTGATGTCGCCGCCCCCCATTGCGCCTTCGGATCGACAATAACAACGCGTGGCGTCACATCACCCATATCGACCCCGCTTGGGTCTTCGCTTTCACTTGCTTCTCTGATCGGCAGATAGGCCGTGATATGCGTCTCGCGATCCTGCACCACAGAAATCGCACCGCCCCGCCGCTCCACAATCGCGGCTGCAAATGTCAGCCCCAGACCCAGTGCAGATTTACGCTGCGAGCGCGTCACGAAGGGATAAAACGCTTTCTGTGTATCGCCACGAATATCATCCGGCAGCCCCACACCATTATCACTCACCCTCAACGCAATCGCATGATGCATCGGAGCATGACCACACCCGTCCAATACACCGCCAAGGACATCCCCCTCCACCTCGTCCAACGACACAATGATCCGCGGCTTCCTATCAGTCGAGAAATCCGCCGCATCAATCGCATTACGCAGCAAAATGAAAAGCAGGATACAAAATTCGCCTTGCGTCATGGCAAGCGCACGCGACGAACGTAAAGGCGCAAACTCGACAGAAATTTTTGGTCCCACAAGATGAGAGGCAATCAAGCCCGCCAACTCCCGCGCGCGATCCAGCCCCAGTGACGCCACATCGCCTTCCCGCGCCACAGGCAGTAAAGACTGATTGACGACCACATGCAGCAATTGCGCCGCTGCCGAAATACGCGCCGCAATCGTGCTCACTTGTTCGGGATCATCAGCAATGGCGGGCAATACTTCAGACAAGCCCATAATCGCGCCGATATAATTATTCGCGTCATGCGCCAGCCGTTCGGAATAGGCCACAACAGCATCATAGGCCACGCCACCCATCTTTTTGGCCATTTCATCTGTCAACTGAGTATCCTTGCCCGTCGTCATTACGCAACACTTTCCGTTTCGAGATTCCTCCTGGAACCCCCCTTTGGTCGCCTAGTTCGCCCCACGCCATCCGGCAATAATAGACGAAATTTTTTCCGACAAGGGCATTGCCTTTTCACGAAAGGCAAAATCGGCATAGTCCCAGCGCGGCGTCCGCTTCAGCGCCAGCACTTGCGCCAATTGTGCGTCGGCATGCTCCAGCATGGCCCTCACCTCGTCCACACGCGCACGATCATCCGGGGATACTTGATCACGCAATTTCAGAAGTTGCGGTATATCGGCACGTAAGGCGGCATACTGACGGGCAAGATCAGCAGGCGGCACGCGTGCGCCTGATGGCAAAAATACATCAAGGCTCGTTTTCAGATCACGAATATGACCGCGCATATGCGCCAGCGTATCCACGCGGGCCGCAGCACCCTGCCAGTTGGCAGCCAGCACCGCACGCAATGTCTCTTCGATCAGGGCTTCAGCCGCGACAAGTGTCTTTTCCGTATCTTCTCGATAAAGCCGCAAGCCGGGAAAACGATTGGGCGTGGCGGCGATCTCGGCCAGCATGGTCTGTTCATCGCGCAATGCCACGACAGCCTTGCGAATCTCGCGCAATTCCATAAGACGGGCACCGGCTGTCCAGTTTCGGCTGTCCAGCTCAATCACTGTTTCACTGGCCTCAAGTCGCTTGCTGGCCACTTCCCATTCGCGCCTGAAACCCTCACTGCCCGTCAGCAAAAACCCGCGCAAAGCCACAAGAGCAGTCTCGTTAGCCGCTTGAAGATTGGCGGCCATCGCGTCAAATCGCATGGCGTCAATGTCGGCACCGGCTGCAAGACCTGCATTGCCCGCTGCTGATATCGGCTCGGCCAGCACAGGAGCCAGCCCCGAATAGATGTGATCCTCGCCCGAAGCCAGGCCGAACGGAGCAGGCTGGAAAAACAGCATCGCCAAACCCGCCAGCCACATAACCAGCACAACAGCCAGACTGGTTTTCAGCATCAGACTATGCGTCAGACGCGCCCTGATCCGCCGCAGCCAAGATTGGGGCGGGTTACGGCGACCCGTATAATGGGCAGCCGGACGATAAAGTGCTGCGGACGAGCGGATTACCGTCTTCCGGCTGGACGGCATAACCCTGACAGCGCGGCGCACCAGCACAATAAAAGCAAGGGGAAGACGAAGGATAAGAACCAGAAATGGGCGGATACGCCCCAGAAGAGGGATCGGGCCGCGCGACAATATTTTGCCGCCTTCAGCTCCACCGGACAGAACACCCGACAGCAAAGGTGCGCCAGCCTCTATTCCAGAAATTCCATAATCGCTCCCGCGTGGCGGCATGCCGCAACGATCACGCCAATAATCTTCGCTATAGGAGGAGCCGGTCGGAGAAAGCATAAAAACCCACCACTGGCCAAACGTCTCTTAAGCCTGGGAAACAGGCGCATAAGACATGAATGATGGGAGCAAGTGTGGCGCATTCAGGCGCTAAGGCACCAGAGGCGCATTCGCATATTCCGCGCTACTGAAGTATATGGCAGTAGCAAAAGTATACACGAATCAGATGCTTTTAATATTTTGAACTGATTCGAGATTTTAGGCAATATGAATGCGGGGTAAATATGCTTAAAAATTTGGGGGAAACCGCATGGCAGATATCTTGGTAGTGGATGACAATCCCGACCTCGGCGACCTGCTCAAAACCTTTATCTCCGCTATCGGGCACAATGTCACCCTTTGCGGCAGCAGCCTCTCAGCACTTGAAACACTCGCCCACCACTCTTTCGATCTCGTCATCACCGACATGATGATGCCCGATCGCGACGGTCTCGAAATACTCCGCGAAACAAAACGTCTTTCTCCCGACACGCCCGTCTTGGCCATGTCCGGCGGCAGCCGCCTCTTCCCCACTTTTGATCCTTTGAGTTGCGCACGTCAGCTCGGAGCAAACGAGGTTCTTCCAAAACCATTTCGCCGCTCCCAACTGCTCGCAGCCATAGAGCGTCTGCTAAAAGAATCCCGCAAGGATGCACAACTGAAAGGGCGCTCATCCACGGCCAGCCCTGACGCCACTCCGGCACGCCGGACCTGGCAATAGGAAGCAAATGAGCATTCTGGCGCGCTGCTTCATCGCATTCGGTTTCTGCGTTGCATGTGTCATCGCCCTGCAATCCGCCGACTATGCCGAAGCGCTCGACCGTGCCGGTCTGGTCGGTACCCGCGCCCGCGCACCTGAAAACCTCAATCTGGGTGACTGCCTGCGCCCTGACGCCGGTGCGTCATGGCCAACAGCCTATCGCGCCATTTGCAACGATCTTGCAGCAGCCATCACGCCCCCGCCAGATCCCGACGCCCCCATCACCACAGCAAGCATCGCGAGACACTCAAAAGCACAAGACAACAACCTGCTTGCCTTACGGCGACCGTCCGATGACGTGCCTGCCCACCAAGTTGAAACGCCGCCACACACCGGCCCCGCTTGTCTTATCGACACACAAGGCATCACGACACATCACAGCATTTCTACAAAACGGATAGAACCACAGCGCACAGCCACACCCAATGCAGCGGGACAAAACCGCACCGGTGTTGCACTTTTTGTCGATACAGATTGCGTCGTGGCTTCACCCGTTGCCGGCCGCGTCATGTTTGCTGGTGATTTCAAAGGCTATCGCGGCACAGTAATCCTGCGCCTGACAAATGGTCACCAGCTTATCATTGCGGGCTTTGACCGTGTCGATGTTGCTCGTGGCCAGAACCTCAGCAAAGGGGCCTATCTCGGCATCACCTCAAAAGAGCGCGCACCTGCTCTTGCAAGCTCCTATGGCCGCGCAGAGGATGGTGACGAAAGCGCCAAACACACACTTCTCTATTATGATATGCGCAATGCCAAAGGCGACAAACAGAAGATCGACTGGCTCTCCCACACCGGCTGAAGCGGCAAGATGCTTTAAAACAAAGACCTGATCAGATCGCCTGATTTGCCAGCCGCTTTGTGCGCAGCCGCCAGAAAGTCCAGACACCGGATGCAACCGCACGCAAAAGCATCCCGTGCGGCTTCAGACCGATTGCCTTGCCAACCATCGCAACAAGACGGTCCGTATGCTGACGCTTATAAAGCTGGAAGGCACGCTTCTCATATGCCTTTGCAAAGCGGGCCCGCTCATAGGTCACATCGCTATCGGCTGCCACATTGGCCGCATAATAGGCATAGGATAATTCATCATCATCGGCCTCCGACACACGGCCAAGCGCGATGCGCGCCCGTGCCCATTTGCCCGGCAAAGCCTCGTTGAGCGTTTTGAACTGCTCATAAAAAAGCTTGTAGTGACGAAATTCATCTGCCGCAATATTCGCCGCAATCTGTTTCAGCACCGGCTCGTCACACGCATCCTTGATAGCCGTGTAATAGGACGAGGTACCGCTTTCCACCACACATCGCGCCACCAGCTCGCCCGCACGACTGCCGCGCACCGATTGCACGGCATCGACAGGAATGGAGTAACCCGCACGAAACCGCTTGAAGGACTCGTCAAATTTGAATGTGGGATCTGCCAGCTCTGCCCAACGTGCGAGTGCCGCACCGTGCTGGATTTCCTCGTCTCCCCATTGCTGGATCACAGCCTTCACGTCAGGCCGGTCCGCAAACACATTGCAGAGATAGGTCACATAGTCAGGCGCATTATACTCGACCATAGCCGCCGCCTTCACGGCACAGAGCATATCCGGATCGACTTTCGATGCATCGAAATCGTCCCAGGCAATATCATCGAGTGTCCAGTGCCGTCTCATCAATTCCAACCCTAACGCTGGCCAAATCGTCACGCAAAATAGGGCCAATGCCCGTTCTGTCACAAATCTTAGATGATTGAGCCTGTACGACAACCCGCGCAAATCCGCGCATCATCTCCGATTGCCACACTATACAAAGAAAAAAGGCGGCACCTTGACGGTGCCGCCCTGATTTCTAGAGCATAAAAGCTCAGACAACCTGACGAAGCTGTGTCAGATGATCGAGTTTTTCCTGCGCAACCTGACGGCTATCATCGGATTTCGCATCCGCCACATCTTCCTGGGCGTTCTTGATTTCCTGATCGATCTTTGCCGCATCAAGCTCTTCCAGCGGCACGGCAAATTCAGCCAGAACCGTCAGACCCGAAGGCGTCACTTCGGCAAATCCGCCGCGCACAAAGATGCGGCGAACAGCCTGACCGGCTGTCTCGACATCGAGAAGACCCGGACGCAGTGTCGCCATGACAGGCGTGTGATTGGCAAGGATGCCCATATCGCCTTCCTTGCCGGGCACTGTCACCATATCGACCGCCTCGGAAAGAATGAGACGCTCGGGGGAGACGAGATCGAATTGCAGCTTGTCAGCCATGAACCTTTACCTGCGTTTCTTTAAGCAGCTTCTGCCGCGAGACGCTCGGCCTTCTTGATCGCATCTTCGATCGTGCCGACCATGTAGAAAGCGGCTTCAGGCAGATGGTCATATTCGCCTTCGCACAGACCCTTGAAGCCTTTGATCGTGTCTTTGATGTCCACAAGCACGCCGGGCGAACCTGTGAAGATTTCGGCCACGAAGAAGGGCTGGCTGAGGAAACGTTCGATCTTACGAGCGCGTGTCACGACGAGCTTGTCTTCTTCCGACAATTCATCCATGCCCAGAATGGCGATGATGTCCTGAAGCGACTTGTAACGCTGCAGAATTTCCTGCACGCGACGCGCCGTGTCGTAATGTTCCTGACCCACAATGCGCGGCTCAAGAATACGGCTAGTCGAGTCGAGCGGATCCACGGCAGGGTAAATACCCTTTTCCGAAATCGCACGGTTCAACACGGTCGTCGCATCCAAGTGAGCAAACGAAGCGGCAGGCGCAGGGTCGGTCAAGTCGTCGGCGGGCACGTAAATGGCCTGCACCGAGGTGATCGAACCTTTGGTTGTTGTCGTGATACGTTCCTGCAGCGCGCCCATGTCTGTGGCGAGTGTCGGCTGATAGCCCACGGCCGAAGGAATACGACCCAGCAGAGCGGACACTTCCGAACCGGCCTGCGTGAAGCGGAAAATGTTGTCCACGAAGAACAGCACGTCCTGGCCCTTGTCGCGGAAATGTTCAGCAACTGTCAGACCTGTCAGAGCCACACGCGCACGCGCTCCGGGCGGCTCGTTCATCTGGCCGAACACGAGGGCGCATTTCGAACCGGTGATATCACCGTTGTTTTCATGCGGGTCCTTGTTCACGCCGGACTCGATCATTTCGTGATAAAGGTCGTTGCCTTCGCGTGTACGCTCACCCACACCGGCGAACACGGAGTAACCGCCATGCGCTTTCGCGATGTTGTTGATGAGTTCCTGAATAAGAACCGTCTTGCCCACGCCGGCGCCACCGAACAGGCCGATCTTACCACCGCGTGAATAAGGTGCGAGCAGATCGACAACCTTGATGCCCGTAACGAGCATTTCAGCTTCAGTGGATTGTTCAACGAAAGCAGGCGCTTCCTGATGGATTTCGCGAAAGCCCTCGTTCTTGACCGGACCGGCTTCGTCGATCGGCTCGCCGATCACGTTGATGATGCGGCCCAGCGTGCCTTCACCAACCGGCACCGAGATCGCCGTGCCCGTGTCGCGCACTTCGTCGCCGCGTGTCAGGCCTTCGGTCGTGTCCATGGCGATGGCGCGAACCGTGTTTTCACCCAGATGCTGCGCCACTTCGAGCACCAGACGCTGACCATTATTGGTCACTTCCAGCGCGTTCAGAATGGCGGGCAGATTATCGGGGAACTCGACGTCCACGACGGCGCCAATTACCTGGGCGATCTTTCCGACTGCTTTGCTCATAGCATTTCCTTCAATCTTCCCGTTGCGGGACCCCATTACGGGAGAACATCTTAGAGGGCTTCTGCGCCCGAAATGATTTCGATCAGTTCCTTGGTGATCATCGCCTGACGTGAACGGTTATAGGTGATGTTCAACTTCTTGATCATTTCGCCCGCATTACGCGTGGCGTTATCCATGGCCGACATTTTGGCACCAAACTCACCGGCGACATTTTCCAGCAGCGCCTTGAAAATCTGCACCGAGAGATTGCGCGGCAGCAGGTCTTTCAGAATTTCGGCTTCGTCGGGTTCATACTCGTAGCCTGCACCACCCAGATCGACACTCGAACCGGCTTCAGGCACGGAGGCCGGAATAAGCTGCTGCGCCGTCGGCACCTGCGTCACGACATTGACGAACTTGGAATAGAACATGGTCGCGACATCGAATTCACCCGCTTCGAATTGCGAGAGAACGTAATGCGAGATGTCTTCGGCCTGCGCAAAACCCATCTGGCGGATACCCGTGAACTCATAGGACTTCACGAATTTCTCGCCGAACAGACGCTTCAGCGCATCGCGGCCCTTGCGGCCCACGGTCACGATTTTCACTGTCTTGCCGTCACGGATGAGCTTGTAGATATGCTCACGCGCCAGACGCGAGATCGAGGAGTTGAAGCCGCCGCAAAGGCCGCGGTCGGCTGTCATCACGATCACGAGATGTGTCTGGTCACTGCCCGTTCCTGCAAGCAGGGCCGGAGCACCTTCCTGACCGGCCATGCCGGCGGCCAGGTTGGCCATCACACTGTCCATGCGGCTCGCATAGGGACGGGCCGCTTCTGCCGCTTCCTGCGCACGACGCAGCTTCGCCGCCGCCACCATCTGCATGGCTTTGGTGATCTTCTGCGTCGATTTCACGCTCGAAATACGGTTTCTAAGGTCTTTTAGGCTCGCCATGCGCTGTTACCTGGTCTCGTGTTCAGCTCTGGTGATTAAGCAAAGTTTTTGGAAAAGGCTTCGACGGCTGCCTTGAGCTTGCCTTCTGTGGCATCCGACACGGCCTTCTCGGTGCGGATCGCATCGAGAATTTCGGCATTGTTGGAGCGCACGGAACGCAGGAACTCTTCTTCAAAGCGACCCACGCTGGAGACGGGAAGCTTGTCGAGATAGCCGTTCACACCTGCATAGATCACCACGACCTGCTCTTCGATCTTGAGCGGCGAGAACTGCTTCTGCTTCAGCAGTTCCGTCAGACGCGCACCACGGTTCAGCAAACGCTGTGTGGCGGCATCAAGATCGGAGCCGAACTGCGCGAAGGCAGCCATTTCGCGGTACTGGGCCAACTCGCCCTTGATCTTACCGGCAACCTGTTTCATCGCCTTGATCTGAGCGGACGAACCCACGCGGCTCACCGACAGACCGACGTTCACGGCAGGACGGATACCCTGATAGAACAGATCGGTTTCAAGGAAGATCTGGCCGTCCGTGATCGAAATCACGTTTGTCGGAATATAGGCCGACACGTCATTCGCCTGCGTTTCAATGATCGGCAGAGCGGTCAACGAACCCTTGCCATTATCATCATTGAGCTTCGCGGCGCGTTCCAGCAGACGGGAATGGAGATAGAACACGTCACCGGGATAGGCTTCACGTCCCGGCGGACGACGCAGCAGCAGCGACATCTGACGGTAAGCCACGGCCTGCTTGGACAGATCGTCATAAACGACGAGGCCATGCATGCCATTGTCACGGAAATATTCGCCCATCGTGCAACCGGCAAACGGTGCCAGGAACTGCAGCGGAGCAGGCTCGGAAGCGGTGGCCGCCACAACGATTGTGTATTGCAGCGCGCCGTTTTCTTCGAGCGTCTTCACGATCTGGGCAACGGTCGAACGCTTCTGGCCGATAGCAACATAGATGCAATAGAGCTTGGCGTTCTCGTCATCGCCCTGATTGAGGGGCTTCTGGTTCAAGATCGCGTCGATGGCGATAGCGGTCTTGCCTGTCTGACGGTCACCAATGATCAGCTCGCGCTGGCCACGGCCGATCGGGATCAGCGCGTCGATGGCTTTCAGGCCCGTCTGCATCGGCTCATGCACCGATTTGCGGGGAATAATGCCCGGCGCTTTCACGTCCACGCGGCGGCGTTCGTCCGACACAATCGGACCCTTGCCATCGATGGGATTGCCCAGCGGATCGACAACGCGACCCAGCAGACCCTTACCCACCGGCACGTCCACGATGGAACCTGTGCGCTTGACGGTGTCGCCTTCTTTAATGTCGCGGTCGTTACCGAAAATAACGATACCGACATTGTCGGATTCAAGGTTCAGCGCCATGCCGCGCACGCCACCGGGGAACTCGACCATTTCGCCCGCCTGGACGTTGTCGAGGCCGTAAACACGGGCAATACCGTCACCGACGGAAAGAACCTGGCCGATCTCGGATACCTGCGCTTCCGCGCCGAAACCCTGGATCTGCTGCTTGAGGATTGCAGAAATTTCCGCAGCCTGAATGTCCATCAGGAGGCCTCTTTCATTGCGAGCTTGAGAGAATTGAGTTTGGTCTTGAGAGACGAATCGATCATCCGGCTCCCCACCTTGACGACCAGCCCACCAAGGAGCGAGGCGTCAACATTGGCATTGATCTGCACATCCTTGCCTGTCGCTGTCTTGAGCGAAGCTTTCAGGCTCTGGAGCTGCGCGTCGGAAAGCGCATGAGCAGAAGTCACATCGGCGGTCACTTCGCCACGCTTCACAGCCAGCAGGCTGTTGAAACCGGCAATCATGGCCGGCAGCGCGAAAAGGCGACGGTTCTGGATCACCAGACCGATGAAATTGGCGACAAGCCCTTTGATTCCGGCCTTGTCCAGCACGGCGCCAAATGCGCGCGCTTGGTCATCGGCACCAAAAACGGGGCTGAGCACGAGGCGACGCAGATCGTCGCTCCCATTGATAAGAGCGCCGATACGGGCAAGCTCGCTTGCCGTGGCGTCGAGGCTGTTGGCGGCTTCGGCCAGCTCAAAGAGCGCCGTAGCGTAACGACCAGCCATACCTGAAACGTGTTGTTCGGATGCCAAATTGAGGCTCGCTTGAGTTTCCGTGAAATTCATCGCACCGGCAAAAGCCCCGATACGCTAACCACTTGAAATCACTGTTTAATTTCCTGCCCCGAAAGCCTGCATCAATCTGCATTCCCCAAGACCGCGCGTTAGGTAACACAAGGGACAATGCAGCACAACAACCCCGCTTCCGAAATGGCGCGTCTGCGGCATTTTGGGCCATAATTTTCCCAAAAATTCTATCCCGCCCTCACAAAAAACTATAGGGATCGATATCCACAGACACGCGCACCGCGCCGGGCACCTTCAATGGCACCAGCCAGGCCTGCATATAGGCCTGAATATTGACGTTGCGGGCCGCTTTCACCAGAAACCGTAACCTCGTGCGCCCCCTCAGCAAAGCCAATGGAGCAGGCGCAGGCCCCAGCACCGCCACATCATCGGCCCGTGGCGCGGCCCGCGCCAGTTCCCGCGCCCAGTGCTGCGCCAATTGTGCATCCTGCGAGGACACAACCACACCTACCAAACGGCCAAAAGGCGGCAGTTTCACGCGCTCGCGCGCCTCTGATTCCCGCGCCAGAAAGGCATCACGGTCGCCTGCAATCAGCGCCCGCATCACCGAATGGTCCGGCATATAGGTCTGCAAATAGACCCGGCCCTTCCGCTCCTCGCGGCCCGCACGGCCCGCCACCTGCTGCAAAAGCTGGAATGTCCGCTCCGCCGCCCGGAGATCACCATTCTCAAGCCCCAGATCGGCATCCACCACACCCACCACTGTCAGCCATGGAAAATGATGCCCCTTGGCCACTATTTGCGTGCCGATGATAATGTCCACCTCGCGCGCCGCCACCGCCCCAAAGGCCAGATCATGCGCCTGCGGCCCGCGCAGATTATCGCTCGACAGCACCGCCACCCGCGCCTCGGGGAACCGTTCGGCCACTTCCTCGGCAATCCGCTCCACCCCCGGCCCGCAAGCCACCAGCGAGTTTTCCGCCTGACATGAAGGGCAGGCCTTTGGCACAGGCGCGGTATAGCCGCAATGATGGCAGGCAAGCTCGCGGCGGAACCGGTGCTCCACCAGCCAAGCCGAACATTGCGGACATTCAATCCGGTGCCCGCAGGTCCGGCACAAAGTCAAAGGCGCATAGCCACGCCGGTTGAGAAACAGCATCGACTGCTCGCCCGCCGCATAGGCTTTGGCAATCTCGGCCACCAGCGTCGGGGCCAGCCACTGGCCGCGCTCAGGCGGATCAGATCGCATGTCGATCGCCTGCACATCAGGCATCTCGGCCACGCCATGCCGCTCGGTCAGTGCCACACGCTCATAGCGGCCCTGCTCCACATTCACCACCGTCTCCAGCGAAGGCGTGGCCGAACTCAGAATAATGGGAAAAGACCCGAGCGACGCCCGTACCACCGCCATGTCACGGGCATGATAGTTCACACCTTCATCCTGCTTGAACGCGGCCTCGTGTTCCTCGTCCACCACGATCAAACCAAGTTCCGCGAAAGGCAGAAACAACGCCGAGCGAGCGCCAACCACCAGCCGCACACGCCCCTCCGCCACACCGCGCCAGACGCGTGCGCGTTCGCGTGTCGAAAGTTCCGAATGCCATTCGGCAGGCCGCACACCAAAGCGGGCTTCGAACCGTGTCAGGAATTGTGACGTCAGCGCGATTTCCGGCAGCAGGATCAGCGCTTGCCGCCCCTGCCGCAAAGCCTCCGCCACCGCTTCGAAATAAACTTCCGTCTTGCCCGATCCCGTCACACCATCCAGCAGCAAAGCGGCATATTCATGCGCGGCCACACGCGCACATAATATGTCGGCAGCCTCTTGCTGTTCGGCAGAGAGCGGCTTGCCCGCCACGTCATGCGCGATCTCGTCGAAAGGCGCGTCAGCCGGCATTTCCACCGGCACCAATGTGCCCGCCTCCACCAGCCCGCGCACAACACCGTCAGACACACCCGCCTCATCGGCAATCTCGCGCACTGTGCGCAAAAATCCGTCGCCCACATATTCAACCACGCGTTCACGCGCCGGTGTCATGCGCTGCGGGCGCGTATCGCACAGGCGATAGGCGACACGCATCTTGGCAGGCTCCAATGCACTTGGCGCTCGCAATGCGAGTCGCAAAACGCTGCCACGCGGATTGAGAGTATATTGCGCCATCCAGTCGATGAATTGCCGCAAGCCTTCCGGCAGCACAGGCACATCCAGCACTTCAGTGATCGACTTCAACCGTTTCGGATCAAACCCTTCGGCAGCGCCCTCGCCCCAGACCACACCGACAAGCCTCTGCGCGCCCAGCGGCACGACCACAATCGAACCGGGTTCCACCGCCATGCCGTCCGGCACCAAATAGTCATAAGGGTCCGGCAGCGCCAGAGGCACCAGCACAGAGACACGACGTTTGGAATGATTAACGGACATCAGACTTGTTTATTCCAGATTGGGCCAATTTCACATCTGCAAAATGGAAAGCAGTCAAACAAGTAGAAACCAAACAGTGGCAAAATCTGAATTCCTGAATCCTACCAATGCAATAACAACCTGAGGACAATTCTCTTAACGCCACATCTTTTGTGCACCCGCGCATGGATAAAAGAAAAGCGTGGGAATTAACGAAAGAATGATTGCGCCCAGAGCCTGAAACGATTGTCATAGGCTTGCAATTCCGCGGGTGAAAAATCAACAAGCCTGTTTGCGTTTTACCACCCCAGCCAAGAGACATATCCCGACATGAAATTCTTCGTAGATACTGCCGACATTGCGGACATCAAAGATCTTGAATCCACAGGTCTTCTCGACGGCGTTACCACCAATCCCTCGCTCATCGCAAAGTCAGGCCGCAACTTCATCGAAGTCGTCACCGAAATCTGCGGGATTGTCGATGGCCCTGTCAGCGCCGAAGTTACAGCACTTGATGCCCCCACAATGATTGCGGAAGGGCGCAAGCTTGCAAAAATCGCCAATAACATCGCCGTCAAAGTGCCGCTCACATGGGACGGCCTCAAGACCTGCAAGGAACTGACAAGCGACGGCATCATGGTCAATGTCACGCTTTGCTTTTCAGCCAATCAGGCGCTGCTAGCAGCAAAGGCCGGTGCCACCTTCATCTCGCCCTTTATCGGTCGCCTTGATGACATCAATCTCGACGGTATGGAACTCATCGAAGAGATCCGCACCATCTACGACAATTACGGTTTCGATACCGAAATTCTCGCGGCCTCCATCCGCACCGCCAATCACGTTAAGGAAGTTGCATTGATTGGCGCCGATGTCGCGACTGTGCCGCCATCCGTGTTGCGAATTCTTGCAAACCATCCATTAACAGATAAGGGACTCGAACAATTCATGGATGACTGGAAGAAAACAGGACAAAAAATTCTATAGAATAGTTAGAAATCGAAATTCTACTTTTAACTTCTAAAAAGTGGTTTGGTGACAAGATGCTGCTCGAACCAAAAACGGGATCCTCCAGCATCCGCCTCCGCGATGCAGGACTGGACCAGGAGAATAGTAAATGAGTCAGTTCAACGACCGCACAGAGGTCACCAAGATCAGCCGATCGGCACCCAGCCTCGATGCAGCCGATGTGCGTACGTTCCTTCTTCTCCATCCCGATTTCGTGACGAACGATTCCGATCTGCTCGCGCAGATCATGCCGACGCGCGATGAAGGCGAAAATGTCGTGGACATGCAGTCCTTCGTCATCGCCAAGCTGCAGCGTCAGGTGCGCACATTGCGCGACATCCAGTCCGATCTCATTGAAGCCTCGTCGCTGAATTCTCTCGCGCGCGAACAGGTGCATGCAGCAGCTCTTGCCATGCTTGATGCACCCAGCTTCGACGCATTGATCGAATATATCACTCTGCCCGAAGGTCTTGCCCAGACACTCGGTCTGGCCTCCGCCGCCATCTGCATCGAAGTCACCGGTCAGGTCAATCGCGCCGAAACCATCGGCATGCGTCTGCTCGAACGCGGTGGCGTCACCCGCATGATGGGTGGTGAAGTGCCTTACCGTCTTGTCTCCAATGTGCATGGCAGCGAAGGCCTCTATGGCGAACGCGCCTGCGATGTGCATTCCGAAGCTCTTGTGCGTCTCGACTTCAGCCGCGTCACACCGCCCGGCCTTCTCGCACTCGGCGGCAATGACATCGACCAGTTCCATCCCGATCAGGCCGCCGACCTTCTCGAATTCCTTGGCCGCATCGTCGAACGCTGCGTGCGCATATGGCTCGACCTGCCGCCGCAATCATAAGTGCAAAATCCTCGTCGGGTGGTGCCATTGCGCCCTCACCCGACGAGGCCGCCGCTTCCATAGTGGCCTCAGCCGATCTGCGTGCCGAAATCCGCAACTGGTTCGCCCATCTCACTGGCGAAAAACGCATGGCCGCTTTGAGCCTCATCGCCTATCACCGCGATGTCGCCAGCTTCTTCGAATTTCTCTGTGATCATTTAGGCGGCCCCGCCGATCTTGCCAGCGTGCGCGACCTGCACTTGCGCGATTTTCGCGGCTTCCTTGCAAAGCGCCGCAATGAAGGCATGTCGAGCCGCTCGCTTGCCCGCGTCACGTCCTCGCTCCGCTCTCTCTTCCGCTTTCTCGACCGCAACGGCATTGCTTCAAGTGCGGCACTGAAAGCATTACGCACACCAAAAATTCCCCACAGCGTCCCAAAGCCCGTCAGCGCCCAGCAGGCCCGCGACCTCATTGCCGCAACCGACGAGATCGACAGTCAGCCATGGATCGCCGCGCGTGACGCCGCCATTCTCACATTGCTCTACGGGTGTGGTTTGCGTATCGCCGAAGCCTTGAGCTTGACGCGCCGGTCAGCTCCCCTGCCCGAGATCATGCGCATCACCGGCAAAGGCAACAAGGAACGCATCATCCCCGTCCTGCCTGTCGCACGTCTCGCAGTCGAAAACTATCTCGCGCTTTGTCCTCACGCGCTATCGGGTGACGATCCGCTTTTCGTCGGCATGCGCGGTGGCAAACTCAACCCGCGCACCGTCTCAGGCCTCGTCGCCCATCTGCGTCGTCGCTTGCAATTGCCAGACACGGTCACGCCGCACGCACTGCGCCACAGCTTTGCCACGCATCTTCTGTCCGGCGGAGGCGACCTGCGCTCCATTCAGGAACTGCTCGGCCATGCCAGCCTATCGACAACACAGATTTACACAGAAGTAGACAGCCAGCGCCTCATCGACATCTACGATAAAGCCCATCCGCGCGCGAAATAGAAATCCCTCTCCCGACGGGAGAGGGAGGAGCGCCATCAGGCGCGGAGGG
>TARA_R110000824_G_scaffold43779_2_pt1 | contig 50098 bp, 80 predicted proteins | sample TARA_R110000824 | Tara Oceans TARA_R110000824 (sample SAMEA4397747) | marine metagenome | biome: Polar Biome; feature: [MES] marine water layer (ENVO:01000295) within the mesopelagic zone...; material: water (ENVO:00002006), including particulate matter (ENVO:01000060) such as......
GCTGGCCATCGGCGCCGCAGCTATGATGGTCGGGTTTGGCGTCAAGCTAGCAGCTGAGGGGATGGCAAAACTCGTGGGGTCCTTCTCTTCACTTAGTGATCAGGGTCTGGAGGCAATAGACACCTTCGCTGGTGTTGCTGGCTCCGTGGGCATGTTGTCCCTCGCACTCGGCTCACTAGGTCCGGCTACCTTACTAGCAGTCCTCGCGCTAGCGGCTCTGAGTGCGGTAGACCTTTCTATGACTAGTGATATTGAAGCGACAAGAGTAGTCAAAGACACTATTGTTGCAGCGACGGCCGTAACCCCGGCTGCAGCCGCCAATGTCGAGGCGATGTCAGACCAGATCATCCGTATGCACGCTGAAACTGCCGACGCAGGTACTAACACTGTACTAAAGACGATTAAAGAAGTTTTAGTAGGCTCCTCCCCCATCACCCCGGCTGGCCAAACCACCGGCCCGAGATCGACGCAGCCTTCCGGCCAGCCGCCCATAAATGTGGTGTTAGAGGTCGACGGACGACAGCTCGCGAAGGTATTGATGCCCGCGGTCGAGAAGAGGTTTAAACCCTCTGTAGTAACACGTTAATTAACAGGAGATCATTAGATGTTTTCGGATGGAACAGATGTATTAATAAAAAAGGGCTTAGGCCTAGAATTCTTCCATGTCGCTTCCGGCGCCACCGCAATATTCAAAGCGTTTTTAAACCAATATGAAGATAGTTTTAAGTCTGAGTGGAACTCGGAGAAAGTTTATGGCCGTATGGACCCGATTCATACATTCCAAGGTACAGAGAGAACAATTTCTCTAGGATGGGATGTCCCAAGCGCGGACTTTGACGAGGCCGAGAAGAACTTTAAAAATGCGTCGACAATGTATTCTATGTTATACCCTGCGTACAGCCCAGGGTCGGCCAAAGGTGGCCACACCGGCGGCGTAATTACAGCACCGCCCATGGTTAAATTAAAGTTTGGTAATCTAATTTTCGACGCTGATTCCGAATTCGACGGAGGTGTCAAGGACAGCGGCCTGTTGGGATGGATATCGGACTTATCATTTGCTCCGGATTTAGAGTCGGGGTTCTTTGATGAGAAACCAAACTTTTTAATACCGCAGACTATTAAATTAAATTGCACGTTCCATGTATTACACACACACAAGCTGGGATGGGATGCTCAAAGCAAAAGCTTACGTAAAGAGAAAGGCAATTTCCCTTATAGTGGGAAAGTCTCGGATGACGCCACCACCGAAAACGAGTCAACCAAGGTCCCCGCAGGCACGGCCACCGGTCAAGAAGGAGGGATGTCTATGATCCCTCCAGGCGAGGCCGGCAGCGCCTCCGAGGATCTCACAGCTCAAAACAAACATGCCAAGACAAGAGCCGATCTGCTCCGAGAGGTCTCGACCTCGTTCACCGGGAAGCTGCTCGCCGGGAAACTGCTCGATGAATAGAGATAGATAAGGAGAGAAAAATGGGACTATCAGATAGATTTTATAATAGAGTAATAAGAAGGAATGACTCCGACGTGTATAAAGAGTTGGTCCAGGAAAACCGTGGCCTGCCCATGGGTATAAACCAATATACAACAGCAGAGATGGATTATCCGACCGGCCAACAAATAAGTAATTTAACTTTAGTTGCTCACACTTGGAGATCTAATGACAAGTTTTACAAATTAGCGCACAAACATTACGGTAACTCTAATATGTGGTGGGCCATCGCGTGGTTCAATAAGGCCCCAACCGAGGCGCATCTAAAGATCGGGGATACGGTACACATAGCATTCCCCGTCGACTTATTAATATCGTATTACGGGCTATAGGAACTACAGAAAAAGTATATGTTATTATTAGACGAAACTTCATTAGAAATCGGGCCTGAATACACAGAGGATATTCACCTCGACCGCTTTACTTTGTCCATCCGCGATGCTGGCCCACCCCCGGCCCCCGGCGCCCAGGCCGCTGTGACCGCGGTCTCCCCCCTCACACCGGCTGAAAAGAAAGCATCCATTGCGGGTGTGATCTCGGAGGCATCCATTGCGGCAGAGCAGAACCGAGCATCAGACACACCCGCCGGAAAACCCCCAAAGACTCCCGGGGATAAAAACGTGACCGAGTCGCCAATATCAAAGATTTTCGAAGAACAATGCTTTATCCTCGACGCGTTGGAAGACTTTTCCAGAGGGAATAGAAACACTGATTACAAAAATTTTATTGTTCTTGAAGGCTCGAAAGACGACGCAGCTTTGTTGGTGTCTAAGGTGAATTCTCGGTTCGGAAAATCTACGAACGGTTTAGAACAATTTATGAATATTACCCCATCACAGTATTCAATGTTAATACCAAAAATACGGCTATACGTTCAAAAGAGAAGAGGTGAAAAGGATAAATTTGGTATGATGCAAGAACTTAAGTTTAAAGACTTCACTAGTAAAAGCTCTGTCAGCGATATTATGACATCCGCCGCCGGCCGCGGCGACGACGCAGGCCTGGTTTCCTTCTCGTACGAATTCGACGGCCGCGACCCGGGCTCTGTAACCAATATGATCAAGGGAAATATAAGATTGTTGTTTACAGACTTTGATACCTTTGTTAAGCCGATCAGAGAAGCCACCCCGGAAGAACGAGAGTATTTTTCACCGACTGATCCAGATGAGGAAGAGTACTTAAGACCACGGTTTCTTGACATGATCATCAGACAGCCCACACGTAAAAAGATCAAAGGTAGCAGCCTCCCCTTCCTTACTAGACTCCATGCTGAAATCGGCTGGCATGCCCCTGTAGACTCGACCGCTGGCGAACTGTTTCCATCAGAATTAAAAAAATATATCAGTGACGGATATCTTAATGAGTATATGGTATTAGATATTTTAGAGCATGAGATGGATTTCAAAGAAGACGGCAGAATTGAATTAAGTGTTTCATACAGATCGAATATTGAGAACGCTTTGTTTAATAATACAGATATTTTATCGCTAGGGAAAGAATTAGAAAAAAGCGCGAAAGAGAATGTAGAGAAAGGTAAGAATGCTTTAACCGTAACACAAAAAATTAATGCCATCGCACAGAAACGTAAGGGCAACCCGGATGCTAAACTTGTCGTCACTAGCGCTGGTGAAGAGGATCAAGAATTTTCGAACGACACTTGGTTCGGCGACGACCTTGCAGCCGCCTCTAAAATTGTTAAGGCCCAAGAACAGAAAATAAAATATACCAAAGAAACACAGAAACTATCTAGGTACAGAAAGTTATTAAATTCTCTTGCGGACTCAGAAAAAATTAGGTTTATAGATTTAAAACCTGAATTGATTAAAACATGGATATCCGAGTTAGGTCTAGCAAACCTCCACCCGGATGATCCTGCTCTTCAAAACTCCAGGACCACCGCCGCCGCAATAATGAGGAGTTCTGGTGTCATCACCTCCGCCCCCGGCGCGCCATCTCAACTAATTTCTCAGTCCGCGCCGGAGGCCCAGTCTCTTAACGCCGCGAAAGGAGGCTTAGAAGCGATGGAAAAACACGAAAAAGAACGGCTCCAAGCGGCGAAGGACGGGAAGACAGTCGCCGCCCGGTCCCGGCCTAAATCAAATTTGACTTATGATAAAACTAAGGCGGACCAGACCCCCTCGGGCCAACACAGGATTCATTTTATGTACTTAGGTGATGTTATAGATATCGCATGTGCAGGTTTATATGAGTTGGAGCCACACCATGGCCTGATCCGGATAGTTACAGGACCGGTCCAATATTTGTCGTCGAAAGATAACAAGATGAAAAATGTAAATCTGGCAGATATCCCGATTAGTTTAGAGGCGATGTCGGACTGGATTTATAGGAGGATAATCTCGAAAGGGTTAACAACATTAAGTATAGGAGAGTTTTTAAGTAGCTTGATCACAGACCTGGCTTATGAATCGTTAGGGCAACGAAAATGTTTTGGTTCTATCAAAGAGCATCCGTCTCTAATGATGTCTCCGATAGTATTAAATCTTTCTGGCCCAGCCGCGGGCGAGATGACAGAACCCGTTGAGCGCGCAAGTGGCGTATACCCCAGGATGACTGTTGATGATTTCTCCGCCCGGGCAAAAAATAACCTCGCCTCCCGTGGCTCTTTGATTGGAAGAAAGAAAATCACAAATGCAAATTATATTTTCTTGACCGGCGTCATCCGGGAAGAGAATAATTTTAATTATGGTATTAGTAGTTTCAACGTTGACTTCCACAAAAACGGTGTTTATAATCTGGGCATAGGTCGCGACCGCGGCATAGTTAAAAATATCAACTTTGTCAAATCGGACGCCCCGTACCAAACGGAGATGAGGGTAGAACAGAGAGAGTCTGGCCAATCATTTTCTCTAGGGGAATTCAGACAGGTCTATAATGCGACTGTTAAATTAGTTGGGAATACCTTGTTCAGGAATGGGCAATACGTGCGCCTGGACCCTTCTACTATGGGGCTAGACCCGCGAACCGCGATCCAACTTGGTCTAGGAGGTATGTATGTCATTACTAAAGTGGATGGAGAGTTAAGCAAAGCGGGTTACACGACTACCTTGACCTGCAAATATAATAGCACTGGAGAGTCCGGAAGAAAAACAAAAGATTAGCGTATTTATTTAAGGAGCGCACAACTTGACTATATTAAAACCAGAAAAATCTACTCTTTTACCAGGGGAAACTAGCCTAGTCAAAATTTTCTCCCATAGGAAAGTTTATAAAGAAAAAGATTCAATTTTTGATACAGGAATCCAGCTCTTGGATATAACAGAGTCTAGGCAACTATACGGCAGAGTCAACATCCACCGGAGGGCTATATATCCCTCGGAAACTAATTTGGCTACTATACAAAGTACACAGTCCACACAAAGTATGTATTTGTTAGATTTTGTAGCAAAAGCTTTCAAAGATATGAGAGGTTATATGAAGAGAGCCGCGCTTTCGAAAAGAATTAATTATGAAAAGTCTTTACTCTTCAATTTACAGCCTGCCGCGGGCTGGGCTAGTCCTCAACGCTCTTTCTTCAGCGTGATGGACGCAGCATACACTTCTTTTTATAATATTTATATAAGAAAGAATAATATTAACGAGAGTATTGTAGACTTCCCGAGCTTTATGAAGGTGTTCACAAAGTTCGCAACATCGATGTCCTCGCAGTTCAAAGTTCCCTGCACCTTTACTGGGTTCCTTGGTCATGGTATGTGCCCGCCGCATACCAGCGGCCTTTTAATCGATTTATACGAATTTGATCACAACAACGATTCTATTAAAAATGAATTGTTTTTAAGAGATGACTTTTTTGTTTTCTTTAAGGACTCGGCTAAAAAATTTGGATTTGTTATTGACAAGAACGCTCCTTGGAGAATGATCGCCGATTTATCGTCGATGCCTATGAAGAAATATATGTATGAGTCTGGCCTGACATACAAGAGTGTGTTTAAAGAGTATTATTATGAGTCTATTGACTATGATATTGATTTGCTTAAAGAATACACGGTGGGATTTTATAACACTTTGGTCGAAGCGGACCCTGTCATTCGCAGAACTGAATATTGTAAAAGACAAAATAAAACATTATCGACATTAATAGAGAGACTTCCCGTAACCATGAATTCTTTAGATAAGAAATATGATATTAGTTATTGGGCTGAAAAATATCTACTCCTGCGCGCCGCGGAGACCAATTCAAAAATGGATGCCGCGGACGTACGAGCCGCAAAAAGAAATATATTTATAATGTCGAGAGTTGTTGACACGAGAAGGATAATGGTGTATATTGATGATCTGGTACAAAGAAACACTGGAATAGAAATGAATATCTTTAAACAGGACAACTGGAAAGACTTTGTATACACCCCCGCGCTACCAGTTGGTATAACCTTACCTGTGGTTGAATATGATATGTACAATTTACACGTCCCAGAGGTCGAGGACGCGGAAGGTCAGACAGCCGCGGACCTGGCCGGCGGCATACAAACTCAGATGGAATCAGGCGAAACTGAAATCCAAGACGGCGCCATGATGAAAAACCAGCTAGACCTGTAATAACTACTTCGAGATTTAATGCTTTTCCAGACACTAGACAATAAAAATGAATGCGCGGGGATCTTTGTTGGCGGAGAACTCTGCTTTGATACTCTCCCCTCCGGTCTGACTAAGACTTGGAAGTATGCTTCTTATCTGGAGGACCAGGGTGTTGAATACGCCAGCCTGTATTGCCTGGGCAAAGACCTGGCGGAAGTTTGCCCCACTCAATTAAAGCCCAAGTTCGAAAAGATAACGAATGAGCTGAAGGCTTTTTTAATCTCCTTTCAGGAATCAAAGATTTCTCTAGATGAAAATTGTTTTTTTGATTTGGTGCCGAAGAGATTTTTACTAGAGTACTGTGATATTAAAAATAAAATTACGGAACATGTATTCGAGGCTTATCCAAAACCCGGAAATTATGATTTTCTTCTTGCCCTAACAAAAACTCTCGAAGACATTAAAAACAGACAGTTGAAAATAGATATTAGGTTCCTGGATGAGCTGAGGTCTGATCCTAGAACGAGACAGCTCATTAAAAAACTATCCAAAAACAACAAGAAGGTGTGTTATAATATAGCAGGTACAAAGACCGGCCGCCTAACCACAACTAAAAGTAGCTTCCCGATCCTAACTTTAGATAAGAAATATCGAGGGGTTATAGTTCCCAAGAATGATTGGCTCGTAGAGCTAGATTTTAATGCCGCAGAATTGAGGACTTTCTTAGCTCTATCACAAGTTAAGCAACCAGACGAAGATATACACGAGTGGAACATCAAAAACGTGTTCTGCGAAGATATAGACAGGGCTACGGCGAAGACAAAAGCGTTCGCTTGGCTATATAATTCCAAGGCCAGGAATGAGAAGTTAGAGAAAGTATATAAAAGAGAAGAAATTATGAACAAGTTCTGGGATGGAGACAATGTTAATACGATATTTAACCGCAGAATAGAAGCTTCCAGACACCACGCTTTAAACTATATTATACAAAGCACCTCTAGCGACCTCTTTCTAAGAAGACTAGTAGCAGTAAGTGAGAAATTAAAAGGCTTAAATTCTTTTGTATCGTTTAGTATCCATGATTCCCTTGTGATAGACCTGGATCAGAGCGAGCGTCGCATACTGCCAGAGTTAATTGAAATATTCCAGAGCACAGACTTGGGGGACTTCAAAGCTAACATCTCCGCCGGCAAAAACTTCGCGGAGATGAGGAAAATACAATGAATGTAGTAGGTTTAGGCACAGCGGGGTGTAATATTGCCGCACAATTTGCTGAGTACCCACAGTATACTACGTTTTTTATAGACTCGGACAAGAGGGCTGATGAAAACTTCCTCCAAGTAACGAAAAAGCTATCTCATGAAGAGTACGAAGACAAAGCAAGATTAAAAAAAGCATTTTTTGATAAGATAAAGGGTGATACTTTGTTCGTCGTAGCCGGCGCCGCGACCGTCTCGGGCCTTAGTTTAAGGATCCTGGAGAAGATGAAACATCTGAAGCCGAGTGTTCTGTACATCAAGTCAGATGTCTCGCTCCTTCCGGAGATTAGAAAACAGCAAGAGAACGTTGTATTCAACGTGTTACAACAGTACACTAGATCTGGATTATTTGAAAAAATGTATATCGTAGACAACATCGCAGTTGAGAATATCCTAGGGAATGTCCCGATCAGAGGGTACTACGATCATCTTAACTCTCTAATAACCTCAACGATGCATATGATAAATGTTTATAAGAACTCTGCTCCAGAGATGGATACATTTTCTACGAACATAGATGCGGCGCGCATCAGTACCTTTGGGCTGGTGGACGTTGCCTCCGGCGAGGAGAAACTTTTTTATCCTCTTGACATGCCTAGAGAAAAGATGTATTATTACGCAATCAATGACGAACAATTAAAAAATGATGGCAGCTTGTACAAAAAGATAACAAATCACGTCCGAGAAAAAGTTTTGGATGAGAAGATGAAAGTATCTTATGGTATATATTCGACCGAGTATGAAGAAAACTATGCATATTCAGTCGCTTGCGCTAGCCTGATTCAAGAACAAAAAATTATATAATTTGTTCTTGACAACGACGTACGTTAGTGTATAATAGATGTCAGATGTTTAGAATATTAGCTAAGCATACTCTAGCCCACAAAGGAGAAAACTATGGGAATTGATATGAGCAAGGGAATTGATATAAGCAAGATGAAAGAGAAGCTAGCTTCTCTTAATAATCGAGGAGGCGATAACAAAAATAACTTTTGGAGACCGCAGGACGGGGATACGACTATTCGTATTGTTCCAACTGATGACGGGGATCCTTTTAAGGAGTACTGGTTCCATTATAATGTGGGAAACCATGGCGGGTTCCTATGTTCTAAGAAGAACGTTGGTGAGGACTGCTCTGTCTGCAGTTTTGTCAAGAGCCTGTACAACGAGGGTGATGCAGAGAGCATCAAGATGGCTAAGAGCTTAAACGCTCGACAGCGATTTTTCTCTCCTGTTGTGGTGAGAGGGCAAGAAGAGAAGGGTGTACAGGTATGGGGCTTCGGTCGCAATGCGTACTCCGAGCTTCTTAACCTAGTGTTAAATCCTGATTATGACCAGCTTGTCCACGAGGAAGAGGGAACTGATATTGTTATTACTTATGGGAAAGCACCAGGTGCTCAATTCCCTCAGACTAACATCACTCCCAGACGTCGTTCTTCATCTCTAGGAGAGACTAAGAAGGCAACAAAGGAATTCTTATCGAATATCCCTGTCTTTGATGACCTCTTCGAGGTAAAGAGCGCGACAGAGGTCCAAGGGATGCTCGATGAGTTCCTCCTAGGAGAGGAAGATGCTGAGGAAACTTCGAAGGAGTCAACTCGTTATGGTGCAACCACCGGTGCCACTACGACGACGACCACTGAAGCGAGTTCGGTAGACCAAGCGTTCGAAGAACTGCTAGGTTAAAAAAACGCTCAGGTAGTGCATGCAATCTCTATTGTTCCCCCCGGTAGACAAAGCGGCACTACCTGAGCGCCTTTCACGATTATAAATAGGATATAAACATGACGAAAAGCAATAAAAAGGTAACGTTAGGCAGACTAAGTATCGGAGAGATGCAAAAGCTGATTAACAAGAAAGCAGGGGTTGAGGTTGCTCACAATTTGAGCGAAGATAACCCGACACAAGTAAAAGATTGGATCTCGACTGGCTCTCGCTGGCTAGACTCAATCATTTCTAGGGGCAGGCTAGCAGGTATCCCAGTAGGGAAGGTTACCGAGATCGCTGGCCTGGAGTCTACAGGTAAATCATTTTTGGCAGCGCAAGTAGCAGCGAGCGCGCAGAACATGGGGATTGATGTTATTTATTTCGATTCGGAATCGGCGATTGACCCGACCTTCCTGGAATCGGCGGGGTGTGATTTAGACAGGCTACTATATGTACAGGCTAACAGTGTTGAATTTGTACTTGAGACAATCGAGGACCTCCTGGAAAACAATGAAAGCCGGATGTTGTTCATCTGGGATAGCTTGGCATTAACTCCGTCAGTCACAGATCAGGAAGGAGATTTTAACCCCCTTTCTTCTATGGCTGTGAAACCGAGGATCCTTTCAAAAGGAATGGCTAAGTTGGTCCAACCTATTGCTAACGCAGAGGCAACGCTACTAGTACTTAACCAACTTAAGACTAATATCACAAGCAATATAGCGGAGGCGATGACAACACCGTACTTTACTCCGGGCGGGAAGGCTATGCACTACACGTACAGTTTGCGGATATGGCTGACGGGTCGTAAAGCTAAGAACTCTTTCGTCTTAGACGATAGAGGCTTTAGAATTGGATCTCAAGTTAAAGTTAAATTAGAAAAGTCTCGGTTCGGAACAGCCGGCCGCCAGTGCACGTTCAAGATCCTTTGGGGAGAAGAAGTCGGAGTACAAGATGAGGAAAGCTGGCTGGAGGCGATCAAGGGCTCACCACATATTAAGACTGGCGGAGCTTGGTACACACTGATGTATGCTGATGGGTCAGAGGAGAAGTTTCAGGGCTCGACCTGGATTGAGAAGCTCAAAGACGAAAAATTTAAGGCTCGGATCTTAGAACTTATGGATGAAGAGATTATACTTAAGTTTAAAGATAAGACCGGAGATGCTTCTGCTTTTTATGAAGTAGAAGAGTAATAAAAGTCTTGACAACGCCCCCCTTATGATGCTATAGTATTAACATCGTAAGGGGGGACCTGTGCTAATAGCAGGAGCATCTAAAAAAATACAAAGGTACCTTGACCTGGCTAGGCGTATGGCTTTTCAAAGCGAGTACGGCAAACTTCGTCATGGTGCTGTTTTAGTAAAAGGTGGCTCTGTAATTAATGCATCATGCAATAAATCAAATTATAATTCATTTGCAAACAGGTTCCGCCCTCACGACCGAGGACCCGCGACACACCACGCTGAAATTGGCTGCATCCTGGGAATTGACAAGTCAATATCCGAAGGTGCAACGGTCTATGTAGTGAGGATTAATAAGCAAGGACAGTTTAAACTTTCTAAGCCTTGTGAGATGTGCCACAGTATATTAAAATTTTGTGGTATTAAAAAAGTTGTCTATACTCGTGATGAAAATGAGATTGATAGTTACAAGTTATAGATAACGTACTATTTATATGTACGGAGATATGTATGTTTACTAAAAAACACATAAGAAACGTCTTAAGAGAAGCCTTAGACGTTGGCAGAGAGCCACTTAGGGCGATCGCGATTATTAAATCGGATCGCACTAAGAACTTAACGGCGTTGCTTGACGAAATTCGAGGAGTTTGTAGCATCACTGTTGTAAGCTTACCCGAACCAGCCCGGCCTCTCTCTAAATATGTTGAAATGACCAGGTGCAACATTAAGTTCGTACCTATGTCTCCGTCTGTCAAAGAAGACATCAAAAAAATAACTACTGCAGCGATGAAAGTGGATGGGATCTACTCATTCAGAATCAAGAACGTCGCGCAACAACAAAAAAACTAATTACTAACTAAAAGGTTATAAAATGTCGAAACGTTTACTTATTGTGGACATGCTAAACATGTTCTATAGGGCTTATATTGTTAACCCTTCTTTGTCCCAAAACGGAGATCCGATCGGAGGCCTCAAAGGGTCTCTTAAGATCTTACAAAAACTTATAAGGGAATCAAACCCTGATAAGGTTGTGATCTGCTGGGACGGATCGGGAGGTTCTAGCCGCCGGCGCTCCCTTAAAAAAGATTATAAGGCCGGCCGTAAGCCAATCCGCCTCAACCGCGACATCCGGCATCTGTCTGAGAACCAAGAGTTGGCAAATAAGATGTGGCAACAAGCGCGCCTTATCGAGTATATTAACAATATGCCGTTAGTACAGTTCATGTTCCCAGGAGTGGAGGCCGATGACCTCATCGCATTCGTCAAGAACCTAAAGCAGCTTGAAGACTGGCAGAAAGTTATTGTCTCTAGTGACAAAGACTTCTTTCAGTTGTTAGATGATAATACAGTGCTACACCGTCCTGTACAGAAAGAGACTCTCAACAAGAATAAGATTATTGAGAAGTTTGGGATTCATCCGAACAACTTTGCTCTGGCCCGGGCCATGGCAGGCGACAAGAGCGACAACCTGCCAGGTGTCGGAGGTGTAGGCTTGGCGACTGTGAAGTCCCGTTTCCCTTTCCTCTGCGAAGAGAAAAGTTATGGCCTAAAAGACATTATCAAACATTGCAAGGCCGCGGACAGCAATCTTAAGGCTTATACTAATGTCTTAGACAACCAGGACATTCTGGCTTTAAATTATAAGATGATGCAACTCTACGCCCCGAGCCTGAGCGCGCAGACCAAGAGAACGATGAAAGAGGTTATTAATAACTTCGATAATTACTTTAATAAAACTGAGGTGGTGAAGATGATGATCAAGGATGGCTTCGGCGAATTCAACTGGACAGATCTTTCTCAGAAGATGAAGAGTTTATCTCTTGACAAACCATAGTAATTAAGCTTATAATACACCCACTAGATAAAACAGGTTTCAATGCAAGAACAAGAAAGCTTCGCAAAATACGGTAAGTCCTTTCAAGAATCGCTAGCTCTTATGATATTAGAGGACAGGCCCTTCTGTGATCAGATGGAAGAGGTCATTGATATAAACTTCTTTGAATTGAACTATCTAAAAGTATTTACTAGCATAATTTTTGACTATAAGAGCAGGTACGGTGTACACCCCACCTCGGAGATTATGACATCTCTGCTTATGACGAAACTTGAAGATGAGTCAGAAATTTCCCGGAAACAAATTCGAGATTTCTTCACGAGAAGTCTTGAAAGAGAGATCGACGGCCAAGAGTATATTAAAGAGACGTCTCTAGATTTTTGTAAAAAGCAAAAATTAAAAGAGGCTATTCTAAAGTCTGTTGATCTACTGCAGTCTTCGTCCTTCGACGATATTAAAATACTGATTGACGACGCGTTGAAACTCGGCACAGACAACAACCATGGCCACGATTACAAGAAAGATTTTGAGGCCAGGTACCTTTTTAAAGCCCGTAACCCCACTAGAACAGGTTGGGATTATGTTGATAAGATCTCAAAGAACGGGTTAGGGAAAGGCGAGCTTGGCGTTGTCATTGCCCCCACCGGTGCCGGTAAGAGCATGGCTCTCGTTCACTTAGGAGCACAGGCCTTAAAAGACGGGAAGAACGTAGTACATTATACACTAGAACTAGGCGAAGAGACAATTGGCTTGAGATACGATAGCTGTATCTCCAACGTACCACTCTCTGACCTAAACAATTTCAAAGAAGAGATCTTTGAATCCGCATTGGACGTGCCGGGGGAACTCTTGATTAAAGAGTACCCGACGAAGAGTGCCTCCCCGAGTACCCTGCGGAAGTCATTAGATAAAATCAAGAGGAAGGGCCAGGAAGTCGACATGATAATTGTTGATTACGCGGATATCCTAAGACCTACTGGAAAATATAAAGAAAAAAGAAACGAACTGGAGTCTATTTATGAAGAACTTAGAGCGATAGCCCAGGAGTTCAAATGTTGTGTGTGGACAGCCTCACAAACTAACAGAAGCGGGTTGAATGCAGAAGTAATTACAATGGAATCTATCTCCGAGGCGTTTAATAAGTGCTTCATCGCAGACTTTATCTTCTCAATCTCCAGAACAACCAAAGATAAGACCAACAACTCTGGACGAATGTTTATTGCGAAGAACCGGAATGGACCTGATGGCATAATATTTCCGCTCTTTATGGACACGTCGAATGTAACCATAAAAGTGTTAGAGCCCACCGGAGAAGGCGCCGACGAAATAAAAGAGAATGCAATTAAAAAGCAGGCTCAAGAACTGAGAGAAAGATACAAAAAATTTAGGAAAGAAGGTTAAAACATGAAGACACACACAAGAGCAGAAGTAGAGAAAGCTACTCTAGAATATTTCGAGCAAGATGAACTAGCTACTAATGTTTGGATTACCAAATATTGCCTGAAGAACAAGAACGGGGAATTCTTAGAAAAGAGCCCGACGGATATGCATAACAGGCTAGCCTCTGAGTTCTTCCGAGTCGAAAGAAAGTTTAATACGGACCGGGCACTAACCAAAGAAAACATCTCGGACTACATTAACAACTTTAAATATATTGTACCACAAGGCTCTCCGATGATGGGTGTGGGCAACGATCATGTTAATGTTTCTTTATCGAACTGTGTCGTCGTCGCCCCTCCTCTCGACAATATTTCTTCTATCATTGATACTGGCAAAGACTTGGCTAATTTGTTCAAGCGCCGTTGTGGAGTTGGCCTAGACATCTCGAATCTCAGGCCAGACAATACTCCCGTCGGCAATTCTGCCGGCACAACCTCTGGGGCTTGGAGCTTCGCTGATTTCTATTCTTATATATGTCGGATGATAGGCCAGAACGGTCGCCGCGGAGCCCTGATGATTTCTATGGACATCCGGCACCCCGATATTTTCCAATTTGCCACGATGAAGCACGATCTCACGAAAGTCACGGGAGCGAATGTATCGATTAAGATCAATGACGAGTTTATGCATGCAGTCGAAGCAAACGAGAAGTTTACATTAAGGTACCCCGTCGATTCGAATGACCCCACCTACGAAAAAGAGATCGAAGCTAAAGAATTATGGGATCTCGTTGTTGACTCCGCGACAAAGACGGCCGAGCCCGGCCTTCTTATGTGGGACAACATTTTAAAATATTTGCCCGCTAACGAATACGAAGATTTTAAGACAGAGTGTGTGAATCCCTGCGCGGAGTTACCACTATCATCTTATGACAGCTGTCGCCTGATCTCTATTAATTTAAAGAACTTTGTTAATAACGCGTTTGAAAGCAGCGCATCTTTTGATTTTGAAGGGTTTGCTGCAGCTACGGCTAGCGCAATGAGGTTATCCGATGACCTTGTAGAACTTGAGCTAGAAAAACTAGAAAACTTGAGATTAGTCTCTGATCAGCCAGACGAAAAAGAGTTATGGAATAAATTATATGAGACATGTCGCAAGGGTCGCAGGACCGGACTCGGGACACACGGCCTCGCCGATGCTATAGCGAGTCTTAGTCTAGCCTACGATTCAGATGAATCGATTAAGGTCATCAATAAAATTTATGAGACGCTCAAGATATCTTCTTACAGGGAGAGCGTTGAACTGGCGAAAGAGAGAGGACCGTTCCCTTCGTTCGATTGGGAAACTGAGAAAGACAATCTCTTTATCAAGAGCTTGCCAGCAGAGCTGCAAGAAGATATTAGCAAGTATGGTCGTAGGAACATCTCGATTTTAACAAACGCGCCTACGGGTTCTGTTTCAATCTTAAGCCAGACCAGCTCTGGTTTAGAGCCAGTATTTAGAAACTTCTATATTCGCCGGCGGAAGCTCGATCATAGTGACAAGAATATCACCGCTGACTTTGTTGATGAGTTGGGAGACCGATGGCAAGAGTTCAGTGTCTACCATCACAACCTAAAACAATACATGAAAAAGTATAATACTGAGGATATACCGGAGTTCTTTATCGAGAGTGATAAGATCGATTGGATGAAGAGGATTGAGATACAGTCCACAATCCAAAGGCATATCGACCACTCAATTTCGTCAACTATTAATCTACCGGCAGAGACACCATCTTCAGTTGTGGCAGACCTATATTTTGAAGGCTGGAAAAAAGGCCTTAAGGGCATCACCGTATACGTCGACGGTTCGCGCTCTGGTGTACTTATCACTAAAGAACAAGCAGAGCAAGCGCAGGTAGAGTTCCCACAGCATAACGCCCCACGCCGCCCCGACGAACTTCGTTGTGAGATACACCGCCCAACGATCAAAGGTGAGGAGTGGACAATCCTAGTGGGCTTGATGGATGGGAGACCCTACGAGGTGATCGGAGGCCTCTCAACTTTTGTGGAGATTCCCAGGAAGTATTCCCAGGGTACAATACTGAAGTACACAAGAAAATCTACTGAAAGCAGGTATGACCTGAGCCTAGGAGAGGGCGACGAGGAACTATTAATCAAGGACGTCGTAAAAGTTTTTGACAACCCAAATTATTCTGTGTTCACACGTATGATTTCTCTTGCATTACGACACGGTTCTGGTATACAATACGTAGTAGAACAACTTGGGAAAGATAAGGACAGTGACATGTTCAGTTTTTCAAAAGTTGTTGCGAGAGTGTTAAAGAAATATATCCAAGATGGATTAAAAGCAACAGATAAGACCTGTCCTGAGTGCCAAGCCGAAGGCTTAGTATATATGGACGGGTGTGTTACCTGTACAGAATGTGGTTATTCTAAATGTACATAAATAGGAGGGACAAATGACTACCACCGATGATAATGAGAATGAGAAGACAAAGAAAGAGCATATAGTTGAGTTTATCAAATCGTTTGATGTGAATGAACAGGCCATGGAGCCATTTAAAGAGCATCGAAAAGATATGAGAAAGAACTATGTTGAAAACGGTTGGCTAACTCGCGAAGAGATCAGGTTTGCGGTTAAAGCATACCGGATGCTTAAATCAGATGACGATTACGATCATTTTAGTGAAATTTACGAGAAGTTAGCAAAGTCTTTGGGGAAGTGATATGGATGAAATTAATTTTCCAAAGCCAGTTAATCGAATGATACTGGTTGAAGTGTTACAAGAGGATAAAGAGGGCGTACCTGGTGGGATCTTAGTACCGAAGGGTTATAAGGAAATAAACCCCCATTCAACGGCCCGCGTATTATCAATCTCACCAGGGTGTACGATCGATGTTAAGGAGGGAAGCGAGATAGTGTTTGAGACCTCTGTTCTGCAAGAGGTGAGGACTAAAGGTGAGGTGTATAGCTTTGTCTCGGAGAACTATGTTGTTTGTGTGCTGTAACTTATGAGTATACTTGCTATGAATCTAATAATCCTAGTTAGCTCGGGCTACTATAACACTGAGTTCTGCGGAAGCGAAGATATATATGGACTAATCCATGAGGAAGCCATGCTGTCTTGTGTAAGCCCGTCAGCCTCCGAAGAAAAGAGCCTGATTATATCTGAGATTATTGAAATCGAAAAAGAGTATAATCTACCAGACTCAATGAAAGGTTTAGCGGTCTCTGCTGCATGCAAAGAGTCTAGGTTTAATCCAAAGGCTCGCGGAGACCGAAAGTTCTCTAAGAAAAATCGCCCGAAAGCGGTTGGCCTGTATCAGATGTGGCCTTGGTGGGAGAAGAAGAAGCCTGGGTATGGGGTAGACCGCGAAAACGTGTCTCAAACTACTAGGGCGTTCTTAAACCACATTTCTAAGCAGATTCCGAAGGTTAGAAAGACCTGCAAGTTTAAGACTGAAGAAAGAATTTGGATTGCAGCCTGGGTCCACGCGATCAGAGCACCGAAGAAAGGCGGAAGGTGTAACCAGCGTCCGAAACACTTGCGTGTCCTTCGACGCTGGCGCCGTAGCATTAAAAAACTTTGCGAATTCGGCGGTTGTTGATGTATGGAACATACTTATCATTATAACAAACTGGTAATAGGACACACTTTAGATGCCGTCATATACGCAAACAAAACAAATAGTTTTTTCATCCGCAATTCTATGGATGGCATATTTCCTTTCGACGAGATCGATGATAATACTGATCTGGGGCAAGTAAAGACTTCTCTTAGTAAGAAGAGAGATCTATTTAATCTACTGTTATACAACCTTTCAATCAACGGGAAAGCCCCTCTAACCGATATGGTTGACACCATCAGGATTAACGAGGAAGACAAGACTTTATATGTGATCACTAAAAGAAGTGCAAAAATAAGTGCAACATATGAACAAATTAGAATATTCGATACCGATAAGATATCCTCTCCCGCTTTCGAGGCGGAGAGCGTTAAAAAGTACAGAGTGTATGACTGGTATGATGTACGTTCAGGCTTGAAGCACGAACACAACTTTTTATTATCGGGCGATGACTTCTGTAAGAAAGTTTATTTCTATCTCTCCCCCAGAGTCGACGGGAACCCGAAACGAGGCCTTAAAGACCTAGTCGTAGAATCTGTGTTGACCAAGAAGCAACTTCACGATATAAATTATTCTGATTCTTTATCAAGGCTCAAGGTCATATCAATGATGAAACACGCTGGTATAAAAGGCACCGGTAATGGAGCAGATAGGTACCTCTCTATAAAATTACAGTTAAACAGACGTGAGGTCGAAGCGATAAAGCCCTCGGCCTTTGAAGACCGAGGCTCGGTAGTCTTGGATATTAGGTAGCAATGTCGAAGTTTCACTTAGCGGGTATAATCCCCACCGCCGGCCAGCCGTTAGACTTTAAAATGCCCTGGCATGATTCTATGATGCCCCTAAACAAAGATTATTTGGCAGTGGAGCACAGCGTTGTAGAATGTGCGTACGCTGGCTGTGAAACGATCTGGATAGTGTGTAATGACGATATACAGCCGCTCATAAAGAGTCGCCTAGGAGATTATGTCCAGGACCCGGTGTGGTCCTTCCGAAAATATGAGAAGGCGATCTCCAATTTCAATAAGCCAATCCCGATATATTATGTGCCAATCCACCCAAATGATAGGGCCAAGAGGGAGAGCCTAGGCTGGAGCGCATTGTACGGAGCTTATATGGCCTGGAAAACAGCTAGGAAAATGAGTAAGTGGCTCGCCCCTAACAAATTTTATGTTTCTTTCCCGCACTGCGTATATACGCCGTACTTTTTAAGGGAAGTAAGAAAGAAAATATCGTCGCCCACAAATAGTCTTATGGAACACGACGGTAAGACTATTTTAGACGGAGAACCTCTGCCCTTCACCTTCGACATTGAGATGTCGTACGACCTGACAAGAGAGCTAAAAAAGAAAGCATATTCGCACAGCCTTTTAGAAACACGAAATTTCTCTTTATATGATATATTTAGCGAGATGAATATGGGTGACGCGAATACTTATACAATAGACGAATGTTGGAAAATAGATTCTTGGGAAAATTATTCCCGGGACATTTTTGAGATTTCACAAAAAATAAAAAGACCGTCGAAGTATATTTTAAAAACTATGGAATTTAAAGGAATGGGGAACAATGGAAATACATGACATCATCGGTGATACGCCGCTAATAAAGATATCGGAGAAGCTATACGCGAAATTAGAGCTATATAACCCGACCGGGTCTATAAAAGACAGGATGGCGTACTGGGTACTAACGAAAGCGGAAGAAAAGGGCGAATTGAATCCCGGGAACACGATCGTCGAAGCTTCTTCCGGGAATACTGGCATATCGTTCTCGATGCTGGGTTCGGTGAAGGGGTACAAAGTGATCATCATCCTTCCTGAAAATATGAGCGAAGAACGGAAACAAATGATGAAGCTCTTCGGGGCTGAAATAATCGAAGTCGGCCCGGGCGATTTTAAAGGTGCTATAACCCTTAGAGACAAGATGGTCGAAGAAAATGATAGTTATTTTTCGCCAAACCAGTTTAGTAACCCCGAGAATATCAGCTGCCATGAATGGACCACAGGTTTCGAGATTAAAAAACAAGTCACCGCAGCAAAGCTGGGTCACATCGCAGCAATAGTTTCCGGAGCCGGCACCGGTGGCACTATGATGGGCACTAAGGCGTCCTTTGAGCGCTTTTACGACGCTCCGCCGAAGTATGTGTTGGTGGTACCGGAGGAAACACAACTTCACGGAATCCAGGGCATCGGCGACGGCGAAGATTATCTAATCGACAGGGACCAAATGGATGTTGTCACGAAGATCTCGACACCGGATGCGATCGCCCGGGCAAAGCGTCTAGCTCGTGAAAATGGTATGCTGGTTGGAATTAGCTCAGGGGCTAACGTATTAGCAGCCGAGCGATGGATAGAAGACAACGAATTCGAAGGTATTGTTGTGACCTTCTTATGCGACCGAGGAGAACGATATTTAAGTGTATTTAATGCTTGACTTTGGCCTCCGCTCGGTGTACTATGTATCATACCGTTATGGAGGGTAAATGCAAGAGAAGAAGAAAGAAGAACAAATCCCGTTTGTGGGACTACACGCACACAGTGTCGTTGGATCGCCATTCGATGGTTTCGGATACCCACAAGAACATATGGAGTTCGCATACCAAAACGGCTCAAAAGCTCTAGCATTAACAGATCACGGCAACATGAACGGTTTATCTTACCAGGTCCTTAAAGCCAAGAAGATGAAGGAAGAAGGCAAAGAGTTCAAGCCTATCTTCGGAGTTGAAGCATATTTCACAACTTCCATTAAAGAGTGGAAAGAGGCTTACGACGCCGCTCGCGAAGACAAGAAAGCTTCGCGAGGCCTTGAGAAAAACGATGGCAAGATGTCCGTCGAGAACGAGAACGCATCGAAGCAGAGCAGCGGCATTCTAAAGCGCCGACGCCACTTGGTGCTGTTGGCCCAAAACCAAACCGGCCTAAACAATATCTTTAAGTTAGTCTCTGACTCGTTCCAGGGCGACAGCTTCTATCGCTACCCCCGGATGGACTATGACGCCCTCCAGAAGAACGGAGAAGGCATCATTGCGGCGTCCGCTTGCCTAGGTGGTGTATACGCCGGAGATTACTGGGAGAACTGTGTATACGAAGAGTATATCGACGAAGGGACTGGGAAGACTAAGTCTAGAAAGGTCGGCGAGGACGAGGAAGGTATATTAAATGCGATGAGAGAGAGCACTCGTACCATGATGAGTATATTTGGGGACAGGTGGTATGGAGAACTTCAGTGGAATAATATCCCGGAGCAACATAAACTGAACAAGTACGTCATCAAGATGCACGAGGAGTTCGGTATCAAGCTTATCTCTACCGCAGATAGCCACTACCCAAATAAGAAGGCCTGGAAGGACCGGGAACTTTACAAGCGCCTAGGGTGGCTCGGTCGCTCAAACAAGCCGGCATGGCTAGACGACAACTTGCCTGTCGATGTCGAACAAATTGGTTATGAATTATATCCCAAAAACGGCGACGAAATGTGGGATAGCTATAAGAAGTATTCTGAGTTAGTAGGAGTAGAGTACGACGATGATATGATCAGAGAATCTCTGACGAATACATATGACATCGCATTCAATAGAGTTGAAGAGTTCTTACCGGACACAACCGTCCGATTGCCGGACTTTGTTGTCCCACCGGACTCCACCCCAGGCGGCGCGCTAGCAAAGATGTGCCTAGTTGGCTTGAAAGAGATGAAGCTCCACACAAAGAAGAACTACGTACGACGCCTACGCGAAGAGATCGGAGTTATTGAGGACCGGGGATTCAGCAAATATTTCTTGACAATGAAAGCTGTGGCAGACAAGTCAAATGAAACGATGCTCACAGGCCCCGGCAGAGGCTCCGCGGCCGGCTCTCTCGTGGCATACGTGCTAGGAATCACGCAGGTGGATCCGATTAAGTACGATCTGCTCTTCGAGAGATTCCTACGCAAAGATGCCACTGACTACCCGGACATCGATTATGATGTAGCAGATCCAATGGGAATCAAAGAAATTCTTATGGAAGAGTGGGGTAAGACCACGGTTGTACCTATCTCTAACTTCAACACTATGCAACTGAGATCTCTCATCAAGGATATCTCTAAGTTTTATAACGTGCCGTTCGCGGAGGTAAACCCTGTTACATCTAAAATGATCAGAGAGGCCACTCCGATGGCAAAAGCTAAGCACAACATCAAGTCCGGTGTCTACGTACCTACCTTTGAGGAGGTAATGGAGTACTCGGAGTCCCTTAGCAAGTTCCTCAACAAATACCCCCATATTAAGACACATGTTGTCGCGTTATATGGACAGACTAGAGCAGTCAGCCGCCACGCCGGCGGGGTAGTCATCGGCGAGGACCTAGACAAGTACATGCCTCTTATCCAAAGCGGCGGCGTGCTGCAGACTCCTTGGTCCGAGGGCCAGAACGTAAGACACCTTGAACCTTTAGGCTTTATTAAATTTGACATTTTGGGCCTCACCACCCTAAGGATGATCGACGGCGCGATTGAACAGATACTAAGAAGGCATCATGGCGTTGAAAACCCAACGTACAAGGACGTGAAGAAATACTATGATGATAAACTGCATCCGGACCAAATTGACCTGAATGACAAGAAGGTATATAATAACATCTTCGGCAAGGGTAAGTTCGCAGGCATCTTCCAGTTCACCCAAAAGGGCGCGCAGGACTTCTGCAAGAGGGCAAACCCGCAGAACATCATTGATATCTCGGCTGTTACGTCCATCTATAGGCCAGGCCCTCTTGGGGCCGACGTCGACAAGAAATACGTCGAGGCCAAAGATAACCCCGCGGAGATTCACTATATCCACCCTCTAATTCAAGAGGTAACACAGGAGACTTATGGGTTCTTGATCTTCCAGGAACAGATCGCAATGCTAGCACACAAGCTTGGTAAAGATATCTCCCTGGATGAGGGCAACGCACTACGCAAGCTTCTTACGAAGAAAGGGACGGGCAAAGGCGCACAAGAGAAAAACAAGATCCGAGACAAGTTCATCGCTGGTTGTAAAGAGAAAGACATTGACGGCTCCGCGGCCAAGGACCTGTGGGCGAACTTCGAGTACTTTTCTGGGTACGGCTTCAACAAGTCTCATGCTGTGTCGTACTCTATCCTGAGTTACCAGTGCGCTTGGCTTCTTAACTATTACCCAGCAGAATGGATGGCTGCTTTCCTCGACAAAGAGCCGGAGGATAGAAAAGAGCAAGCTATTAATACGGCGAAGACCTTTGGGTTTGATATTCAGACTGTTGATATAAACCTGTCAGGCCCTCAGTGGGAAATCGCTCCCGATAATAAGACGCTCATCCAGCCCTTAAATTCAATCAAGGGGCTTGGAGAGAAAGCAATCGAGCAAATTATGGCCCACCGACCGTTTAACACAATCGAAGAACTGCTCTTTAACGAAGAGCTTGCTTATTCAAAGCTGAACAAAAAGGCTTTAGATGTTCTTTGTAGATCTGGTGCTTTTGAATGTCTGATCGACGATAGGTTCTCCGGAGCTAAACATTTTTGGAGTGCCGTCGCAGTAGACAGGCCGAAGAACCGGAAGAAGCTCAACGAGAATATAGAGCTATATGAACCGGAAGGTGACTTTTCGGATGAAGAGGTAATCGAACATATCTCCGACCTAACAGGAGTATTCCCACTAGACTTGGTAATTGATGCATCGGTACAGGATAAACTAAGAACGTACAGCGTACCACCGGTCGGGGAATACGACGTTGACCTAGGCGTCGCCTGGTTTATTCCTCGCGAAGTAATTAAGAAGAAGACGAAGAATAACAAAGATTACTGGATTGTCAGGGTCATTGATAGCACTTCTTTAATGACGTCAATTAAGTGCTGGGGAGTAAAAGAGAAAGACAGTCTCCAACTAAACAGGCCTTATATGGCAAAGCTCGAATACGACGAGAATTGGGGCTTCTCCACAAGGTCTATGTATTACAACTTTAGGTTATTAGGATAAACAATGGGAAGCTTAGAAAGAAAACTACAAAGAAATAAAGAGAAGCAAGCCAAGAAAGATATGAAAAGCAAGATGGGTTTGTTTGATAAGCTAGGCGATGAATGTCTAGCTTGCAGGGCTCCTTATGATAAAAAAGATAAAGAGCAGGTGCAATCATGGTTTGTTACAGTTCGTAGGGAAGAAGGTGTAGTAAACCTGTACTGCCCGGAGTGCTGGGGCAAAGCACAAAAAGTTATTGAAGACTTTGAAAAAGACTTTAAAAAAGAGAATTTTTCTGTTGACAACTAGGCCTCAATAGTGATATTATTTACTTATTCTTTTCGTTAAGAAGAGAATGTAACCATCGACATACTGATGGTGAATTACTGGTCAATGTATAGACCAATTAGAGATTATTTTGAATAGTTATGAATTGAACGCAAAATTGCGTTCCGAAAAAAGCTGGTACAGAGACAATACTGAACTAGTTGCAGTTGAAAACGTCACCACCTCCGACTTAGAGGGTCAGGTTCGAAAGAACGGGATCCAATCTAGTTACGTCGACCGCCTCGTAGAGTCCATCCGCCTCCATGGCCAATGCGTGCCTATTACGGTTGACGAAGATTATGTTATTGTTGATGGTAATCATCGTTTGGCGGCATTTAGAGAATTGATGAAAGGCAAGAATGAAGAAGGGGACTGGGATAGAATCAGAGTCTTCCGGCACTCATTTTCCTCCGAAGAAGAAAAGCAACAATATCAATTAACAAACAACGATCACCTACCCAACAAGGAAAGCACTGAGGATGACTATGTTGACCTAATTGTTAAAAAGCTACAAAATGGTGGCTTTAACAATATCAATTGGGACAATTATTATGACGATGCTACAAACTTTGCTTCGGTGTCGGCCGCCACAAAAAAGAATTTTTCATGCGTGAAGATGGGCATCAAGACCGCTGAAAAACTCGTCCGAAAGGCGGTTTCTTCCGCACCTGGCAGCAAATTCAAGAATCATATGATGAGCGAATTAGTTGTGACAGTCGGTTGCAGCGATGAGACTGACTGGAATGGAACAAAGTCGAAGCAGGAATCAAACGGTTGGTGGCTGCTGACTATCGGCAATAAAGCTCATATTTACCCGCAATTGGCCGGGAACGCCCTCAACCAGAAAATTAAAAATGACAACATTAATAATACTGTTATTTTTAATTGTTCCAATCTTGAAGGTATGACCGGAGCAAAACTCGATCAATGGAGAAAAGATATGGTCGCCGAAGTCAATAAACTCAACAACGCAAATAAAGTTTTGAAAAAGAAATTGATTGATGAGATCCTTTTCTCTCCTCACAAGGTTGAGGGTGTCTGTAAGGAGAACGGTATCTTTAAGGTTAAGAAGAAGTCAAACCGTACAGGTGACTTTGATGCCGATAGTATTCCAACTAACGGCTGGAAGTAGTGAAGTCTATGGAGGTAGGGGGGAGACCCCTTACCTCCATATTAAAACAAAAGAATTATATATGATAGATTTAAAAAACCAAGAGGCGACAGACTTTCTATCCACGGTAAGTGGAGACTCGGTAGACCTCGCCCTGATTGACCCTCCCTACACTATTTCTAGGGAGTCTGGTATGGATAAATGGGCCGGCCTTGTTACAAAGCAAAACCTACCTGATTCCGAGGATATAAAGACAGAAGAGCAGTGGGATAAATTTTCCAACAAAAAGGATTGGAACAAGTGGTTTGTTAAGTCTAATATAAAAACCAAAGATAGATCGAAACATATGCAACGAATGAAAAAAGACTATCTAAAATACGGAAGCATATATGGCACAAAATACGCAAAGATAACAGACTTTGGAGAGTGGGATAAAGGCTTCACACTGAGCAAACTGAGCAACGTTGTAGAAGAACTTCAGAGAGTGATGAAGCCCGGCGCGACAGCTATAATCTTTTTTGACCAATGGAAAATCACTGAAATAAAAGAAATCCTAGAAAAAAACAACTTTAAACAGTTGAGAATGATTGAGTGGGTTAAGACGAATCCCCAACCAATCAACAGTAAAAGAAATTATTTATCAAACTGCAAAGAAGTTGCAGTTACGGTAGTTAAGGGCGGCAAGCCGTGCTTTAATTCAGAATATGATAATGGCATATATAAATATCCCATTCCTGGAGGTAAGGACCGGATACATGCCACACAGAAAAGCCTAGCGCTGTTCGAGGAGTTAGTCAGAAAACACTCCAACGAAGGCGATATAGTATTAGATTGTTTCTCCGGCGCTGGCACCACCGCCATCGCCGCGATGAAGACGAACAGAAATTTTGTTGGCTGTGAACTAGAAAAACAATACTACGATCAGTCAATAACCAGAATTGAAAAGCATAAGGAGAAGTTTAATGATTCTTGAATTTAGTAAAGTAAGGGACTCAGCACGCAAGCCAGATCGTGCCAACCCGTCAGATGCCGGCCTAGATATATTCTTTTGCCCGGAGGACAGTAATCCTGTGGTATTAAGAACAAATGAAAATAAGATCTTGGGGACTGGAGTCAAATTTGGTGTCCCGCATGGATATATGTTGCAGGTCATGAACCGAAGTTCTATGGCGGCAAAGAATAATTTAGTTGTTGGTGCTCACTGCATTGACTCCGGATATAACGGAGAAGTGTTTATTGACTTGCACAACGTCGGTCTTATAGAAAAGATTGTAAAACCTGGCGATAAGATTGCCCAACTAGTACTAGTACCGGTCGTACCTTTCCGAGTATTGGAAAACTTTAACGATAGCTTGTACGAGGACCCAATTACTATTTCCGACAGGGGGACCGGCGCTTTGGGATCTACAAATAATAAAACCAGTAGATTTGATAACACTGCTAACCTCGACACACGCGACCACTACAGGTCTGGCGACTCGGACCTAGTGTCAGACCTCCGTTCTGTGGCGATGGGACTGCGTAAAGAGGTCGAACACGGCGATCAAAGTACCCAGTGTACCTCCGAATCCGACACCGGCCCGATACAAAAGGCGCAGCAAGAGCAAACACTAAACAATGACAAGAATGTCCTAAATGATCCTTGCCCGCTCCCGGGATTTTAAAATGAAAAAAGCACTATCGTTCGATGACGTGTTATTAGTTCCAAAGTTTAGCGATTTGAGTAGCCGTAAGGACGCAAATATCGGTTCGGAATTGGATAGCAACCACAGGTTTAGCCTCCCGGTGATCTCCAGCCCAATGGATACCGTCACTGAAGCTTCTATGGCGAGAGCAATGCACAAAGCCGGCGGCCTAGGTATAATTCACAGGTATAACGACTATACCGCCCAGATGAGAATATTTGCAGAAGCAGATGTGCCGGCCGCCGTGGCTATTGGGATGAACGGAGACTTTTTGCAGAGAGCCGAGTCGGCTGTAGAGTTCGGATGCACCATATTGTGTGTAGATGTCGCTCACGGACACCATTCTATGATGGAGGCCTGTCTTAAAACCCTCAAGGACAAATTTGGTAGTTCCATCCACATTATGGCAGGCAATGTAGCTACCCTCGGAGCCTTCGACGCCCTAGCCTCTTGGGGGGCAGACAGCATCCGTGTAGGCATCGGCGGAGGCTCGATCTGCTCCACGAGGTTAGTTTCTGGTCACGGTGTGCCGACGTTCGCTAGCCTCCTGGACTGTTCTCAGACACAGTACGATGTCAAGATTATAGCTGATGGTGGGATAAAGACAACAGGAGACATGGTTAAAGCCTATGCAGCGGGAGCTGACTTCGTTATGGTAGGCTCTATGCTGGCCGGTACTAAAGAATCCCCTGGCGATGTCTTTAAAAACACAGACGGGAAACAATATAAAGTGTATAGAGGTATGGCATCGTCGGCAGCCCAGAATGATTGGAGAGGGAAGTCGTCAACTCCGGAAGGCATATCGACAACGATATCCTACAAGGGTTCAGTAGAGAAGATCCTACGGGACGTCGAAGGCGGCATCAAAAGCGGCCTATCATACTCCGGAGTGAGCAACATTAAGGATCTGTTTGCCAAGAGCGAATTTGTCATACAGACAGCCGCGGGACAAGCGGAAAGCTTTACACATATCCTGGTGAGAAACAAATGAAAGACCCGTCGATACCAGACCCCAGGGAACGAAAGAAATTTATGTTCTATGATACAGGGAAGCGTCAGGCCGACTTGAGAATAAGGCTTAGATATGATGGCATGAACCAATCTCATTTTTTCCGGGCCATGATCTCTGGATATCTAGAAAAGAACGAACTAATGTTAGAGTATCTTGATGACTATAAGAAGCAACATCAAATACAAGGCGCGCCCAAAAGGAGGAAGAGCATGAAGCTAGCAGAGGAAGGTAAGAAGAACGAAAAAGATTTTGGACTATCAGATATAGATGTAGACAATATATTTGATATTATTGCAGAGGAGCATCCAGACCTATGAAATGTTTAGAAGAATGTAAAAAGAATAATAGCCCTTGTCGAAATAAAGATTGCAGATTGTGGGTAAACTATAAAGAAGATTTAAACTGCGTAGATAATACAGTATCTAAGCACGGCCCTCTCACATTAAGAGAAACCGCGAAGAGATTACATGTAAGTTTTGTGAGAATAAAACAGATAGAAGACAAAGCAATGAAAAAATTAACTAATTTTGCTAAGAAGATGGCAAACGAATAGGGCTTTTAAGGAAAATAGATACTATTTATATATGCACAATGCTGCTATAGCTTTATTTTTATTGGTACCATGGAAGGAGAAACTAAAATGAAAAAGCGTTTACTAAACGAAGAAACCACACGTAGATTTATGAAATTAGCCAATCTAGGTGGGCTAAGCGAGAACTTTGTCACCGAGACAGAGACAGAGCTGGAAGAGGCTTATATGGAAGAAGAAGACCCAGAGATGGGTTTGGAGGATGAGGAGCCCGAGATGGGCCTCGATCCAGAGATGGGCGCTGAAGAGCCAGAGATGGACCTCGACGCAGATCTTCCGCCTGAAGAGCCAGAAATGGATATGGGAGCTGAAGCTCCTGCTTCTGGCGATCTTGACGCATCTGCTGTAATCAACGCCGTTGCACAAGCAACTCTCGATGCCCTGAAGGGCCAAGGACTCGTAAGCGACGAAACAACTGTCGCAGTCGATGACGAAGACGGAATGGGCGATGACCTTGGTGTCGAAGACGAGATGCCTATGCCCGAGCCTGAGATGGACGTTGAAGAGCCAGCGATGGAGATGGGCGACGAAGCCCCTCTCGAAGATGAAGAAGAGATGATGGAGCAAACAGATTCTATAGAAGAAGATGGTGCTCTTGTAAACGAGATCGTCCGCCGCGTCGCTCGGAGAATCTTAGCCGCTAAGAAGAATAAGTCTTAAAGCAATAAACTTCATTTTAGTTTAAAAGAAGGCTTGTCAATTTGATTGACAAGCCTTTTTGTTTTTGATACAATGTAAATAATAGATCTAAAGGTATATTATGTTTGATGGACAATTGGTTGAGAGTATGGGCTGGTATATGCTAGGGATATTTTCCTACAAGATCGGCTCGTCGTTGTTTCGTATGTCACAGGCCTTGGTTATTTTCTCGGAATCGGTGTACTATTCCCTCACAGTACTCAAAATATCTCATGAAAACATATTATCGGCGCAAGAGATCAAGCTCCGAGCTATGGAAAAAGCTGGGGTGGAACAAGAAATCATAGACGCCGCCAAAGCATTGGATAGCGAATTTCTAGAAACCTGGCGCCTCGCTAGCATATTTATTTTACAAAAAGGTTTGCCTCCTCAATACAGGCACATAGCTTCATTTAAGAACTGGTTCCAAGCAATGAGCTATCTAGATAAAAGACTGCGAAAGAATACCGAGTAAACTATTTATTTAAAAGGGGGTTTTTATTATGTCGGAAGAAATTACAGAAGTGGAAGAGGTCCTAGGAGAAGAGATCCCGGAAGAAGAGGCAGAGGAAGTCTTAGAAGGCCCACCTGAAGAAGTCGAAGAATCCGCGCCCCCATCGGAAAAGAACGCAGACGCCCGGTCGGAGGAAGACGCCGAACTTTTGCAATCGATCGCGCCTTTAATGTTCGGACTCGGCGGGATGAGCGCGCCTCCGGAGGAGACTGAAACCTCCAATTCAGTTATTCTCTATGGAGACATTGACGAAGAAAACACTGCTGACTTAATAACATCTTTATTAAGGAAGAGGATCCATCAAGCTCCGGAGACTCCGGCCATGGCGATGCATTTTTATCTATCTAGCTGGGGCGGCAGCGCCGCTGACATGTTTTCCATTTATGATACAATGAATTTGCTTAAGCAAAATCGTGACATCTATACCTATGGCTTGGGCAAGATTATGTCCGCGGCAGTACCGATCCTCGCCGCTGGCACCAAAGGTAAAAGAATGATCGGGAAGAATTGCAGAGTTATGATCCACGGCGTCATCGCCGGCCACCATGGGCCTTTGTTTAATCTACAAAACGAGATGGAAGAAGTTAAGTGGACACAAGAAAAGTATATTGATGTGTTAGTTAGGGACACGGACATGACTCGCCGCTATATCAAAAAACTAATCGATAGGAAAGTAAATGTATATCTCGATGCTAAAGAGGCTATCGAATTGGGTATCGCAGACGAAATTATCTAAGATACTCTACAATCGAAGGTCAGCAACAAAATTAAAATGGAACCCATCTTGGTTCGGCGCTGAGAAGTTTGATAATATTCTGATTGATAGAATTATGGACTTCCAGAAAGCTCATGGGCTAACCCCCGATGGGCTCGTCGGGCCAATGACATACAGCCGCGCATTTACAAACCTCGAAGACATCCCGAAGACCAAGGGCCGAATTCTGTGTAACGGCAAACTAGTTTATTTTGACTGGCCAAGAGTCAAGATAGACTTAATCAAAGATGAGTGTTACAAGAAAAGTAAGAAAGAGCGACTCCCGACTATGGTAGTAACTCACTGGGATGTCTGTCTTTCGGCGGACTCCTGTAAAAAAGTATTAGAGAAGAGAAATATATCTACACACTTTGTCATCGATAACGACGGAACGATTGTGCAGTTGGCCGATTGTAATGACATTACCTGGCATGCCGGGAATAGAAGAGTAAACAATGCTTCGATCGGGGTAGACTTCAGTAACGCGTACTACACCAAATATCAGAAGACTTATGTTAAAAGAGGCCATGGCGAACGCCCGGTGCTGAAGGACTCGGTCGTTCACGGCGTAAAACTCAAGCCTCACTTAGGGTATTACCCAAAACAAATTATGGCATACAAAGCTTTATTAGAGTTCTTACACGAGCAATATGGAATTACTTTAACAACTCCAACAAAGAATGGTAAACTATTGACCGAAGTATACAAACCCGCTGTTGCAGCGAAGTTCAATGGCATCGTCTGTCATTACCACTTAACGAGGGGAAAGATTGACACAGCCGGCCTCGAATTAGATGAAATACTTTATCAATTAAAAGAGTATACAAACGGCTCAAAGGACTAATTATAGTATTATGGCAAGCAATATAGACTTTATAGTGGAGAACTTTCTCTCCAAAGGAAGCAGGCCCTTTCCCGAACTAACATTCGAGGACCTATGCAACGTGATCGAAGAACAGCTAGCTGTTTTCGAGCCGGCTTTGCAAGAAGAAGCCACTGAGGAAGAGATAAGTGTCGTTTGGAATGGCATCCCGGAGTTACAGATGTCTGAGTTAGCTTGGGGCTCAGCAACAGGCGAAGGCGGGAGCCCGTCCGACGCCAGAGTCCAGTTAGAAAGATTCCTAAACCATGTCGGCGTTTCTAAAAAGGACGACATGAGATTAAAGCTTAGAGCATTAGAATCCTTTTATACAAAGAGCGAAAAAACGGGCAAGACCGCGGGCGTTGGTAAAACATCTCTCGGTTCGGCAGGCATTGATACTAGCAACCCAAAAGAAACTATAGGTAGAATTATTGGTTATCTAACTTTCTATAAGACTCTTACGATGATCCTTCAGAACTTCAACGCTTCAGCCGCAGGCTTCACCTTTGAGTCCTTTATAGCCGTTCTTCTGGGAGGAGAGCAGATTCCTACGGGCAATCAAACTATTGCCGATCTTACAAGCAAATCAGGAAAGCCAATCAGCCTCAAGCTACTAACCGACACGGGCGATAGTGTTAAGGGGTCTTACTTCATGCTTATTGATGATCTCGCCGGCCGCGGGTCGATGAAGGTGGAGAGGATGGAGTACTTGGTTTGTTTGAAAACCTTAACCGGAGAGGGGCCAACTCTCGAAGGCGTTATCAAATTCCAACGATTCTACTACGATTACGAAAATGTGCTAGACTTCCTTTCGGCAGCCGGCGGCAAGAAAGCTGACAACCTGAGATTACCCATGGGTGAAGATGGCACCGCGGCTGACCCCTCACGACAGTTGAGCTACACTATACCGGTACCAAGCTATAGTGGTGAGCCTGTTGGCGACGAAGATCAGGACTGGTGGCAAGCGAACTTCGATGAAATATTTCAGATCAAAACCGTGGAAGCAAACATTGACAATGCAGGTAACTACAAAGATTCCGTATTACAGCTTCAAGGCCCTGATGGTCTAGGTCTCGGGAAAGACGGTAACTGGGTGCGCGCTGTAGCAAACTTATACCCAGAATTAACTGCAAACTCTAGTGCCGCAACTGTACGTAACGTAAAATTACATCCCGCGTATTTATTGGCTAAAGTAATTAACAAGGCCCTCCAGACAGAGCACTCCCGGCTAGTCGCCATCGCAGAAAAGGAGCGAAAAGAAGCCGGCGCCTCCGCAGCATCTCCTAGCAACTACGCCGGAGTCGAAGAATCGGTAGCGGTACTGCGAGCGATACACGACACCGGGGACAAGGAGGCTTTCTTCGACGCGATGACGAACACTTATGGCTATGTGACTAATAAGCAATGGATCGTGACCGGTGGTCAAATTGAAACTATTACTAAGTCTATTGGCGAAGAGTCCTATTTGGGCCGCCTTTTCGTTGGCCAGAGTTACGTGCATGAAATGGTTAACATGTATGCTGGTATTATGAACGAGAAAGTCTTTGAAATCTTCAGAGAACTTAAAGTATTAACTGCGTCCCTTCAGGACTTCTTCACGGGAGGACTGCAGCCGACTGCAGCCCAAGCGGCAATCAATTCATCAAACTCTATTGGTGAGAAAACTGCAGCAGTCGAAGAAGAAACTCAAGTATAAATAATTAAAATAACCCCTTGACTTTATACTGAATCGTTGTTATTATATACGAACCTGGACAAAAAGAGGTATTATGTCTAAACAGTATTCATCCGACCAAGCCCTACACGACAAGATTATGAAGGGCGTTAACACACTAGCTGACAACGTAGCAGCAACCCTAGGACCTCGCGGCCGCAGCGTCATCCTTCACCAGAAAGGTAAACAACCGATCGTGACTAAAGACGGTGTAACCGTAGCTAGGTTTATAGACCTAGAAGACCCGATAGAGAACGTCGGCGCGCAGATCATTAAAGAAGCTGCCTCCCAGACCAATGCGGTAGCCGGCGACGGTACTACGACAGCCACAGTACTGTCTAGAACAATACTGCAAAGAGCGCAGAAGTATTTAGCAGCAGGGTCAGCGCCCATCGAGCTTAAAAGAGGCATGGATAAAACTGTTGAGGCTATAGTATCCGAACTAAAGACACTGGCGACACCGGTTGCTAGCACTGCTGACATCAGACACGTTGCAACTATCTCTGCCAACAATGATGAGGCCATCGGTAACCTGATTGCTTTAGCTGTAGACCAGGCAGGCAAGGACGGGGCCATTACCGTCGAGGAAGCGAAGTCATTAGAGACGAGCTTGGACGTGATTGAAGGTTTCCGCTTTGATTCTGGTTACTTGGCCACTGCGTTTATTACGGACGAGAGGAAAGGAGCAGTGAAATATGACAATTGCTTTATATTAGTAACTGATTACAAGATTGAGGCAGTCGAAGACGTCATGCCAACGTTGGAGATAATCGCTCGCGATGGCCGGCCACTCATTATTATTGCGGAAGAGGTGGAGGGCCAGGCACTAGCTGCTTTGATCATGAATCAAACCCGCGGCACTCTACGAGTAGCTGCAATCAAGGCCCCTCGGTACGGAGAAGAACGCAGGGGGATACTAAAGGACCTATGTGTCTCGGTTGGAGCAAGCTTTATCTCTAGGGAATCAGGAAGAAAGCTAACAGAGGTTAAGTTAGAAGATCTAGGTTCTTGTAGGAGTATTGAATCGATTAAGAACTTTACAACTATTGTTGGCGGAAATGCCAGCATAGAAGATGTGGAAACCGCCATTGAAGATCTCAAGACGGAGGTGAGCCAGACCGATAACCTGAGAGAATGCGAGCGCATTCAAGACCGAATTACCAGGTTAGCTAGCGGAGTCGCGATTATTAAAGTTGGGGCTCCAACAGAAGTTGAGATGATTGAAAAGAAACACAGGATTGAAGATGCGTTAGAAGCAGTACGGTCGGCGCAGGAGGAGGGTATGCTCCCCGGCGGTGGTGTAGCATTGATCCGGGTGGCAAAGATCGTAGAAGACCGGATAGATACTCTTAAGTTAACTACGCCTGACCAGATGCTCGGCGCGCGTATTATTTTTGATGCCATGGAAGGACCGATCCGGCAGATGTCCATCAACGCCGGCGAGTCTCCCGACTTAATTGTAGCTAGAATAAAGGAGGAAGAAGGTAACGTTGGCTATAACTTCGCGACAGGCGAGATGGTAGACATGATTCAGTGCGGGATCATCGACCCGGCCAAGGTCACCCGGACTGCGCTGCAGAACTCAACGTCGGTTTCATCAACCTTAATCACAACAAACAATGCAGTAATAGAATTATAGGACCTAACTATATATTAGGGAGGGCACATATATGGGCGTTAATACTGCTATGCATGAAAGAAACACAGAGATACAAATTGATCTAGTTGAAATAGATGGGAAACTGCAAAGGATGATTGACCATCTCGAAACAATGAAAGTTTCGCAGCTAGTGATCGCCGAAGATATTGCTAAAATTAAAGAAGCCTTGTTCAATCCTGATCAAGGCATATATGCGAGACTTAGAGAAATAGAAAACTGGAAGAGGGTCCACACTAAACTAACCTGGCTCCTTATCAGTGCTCTGCTCGGCACCGCGGGTGCCTTGTTAATAAGCTATACGAACAGTTAGCGAGGGATAAATGAGAGTAAACATAAGTTTGAGCGTCGAACTAGAAAACGTTCCGCTAAAAGTTTCTGCTATGTTAGCAGAGAACTACGATAAGATTAAAGACGCCGCACAGTTTGTAGCGGAAGCTTCGAACAACCTTATTATAGAAGACAATGTCAGGGGATCCTTGGACGATATTAGCCAAGCCCAAAAAAAGATCCATGACGTCTTTAATAACCTAAATGACCTAAGTCATATTCTGGCCGGCTATGAAAAAATACTCATAGATAAAAACTATGGGGAAGAAACTCAATTAAGTTTGCCATTAGACACAAACGGAGAAGAAAATGTTTAAAAAAGGAGATCTTGTACACGTGCCATCGCAGACTAGGATAGAGAAATTCACATCTGTCCAAACACCGTTCGAAGGTGTAGCCAAATGGCAAATATTCAAACAGCCAAAAAAGTTGCTAGTAACAGAAACAGAAGCAACACACGGATATATTGGCGTTTACTATGAAGGAAACACTTGGTATGTAAAAGAATTAGATGTATTTCTTTTAGAAGAGAACAGCCATGAGTAAATTCTTGCAACTAATCGAAGTATACGAAGTAACCGAGCCCACGGTCTATGGCAGGACACCTGGAATATCACAGACCATCCTAGAGGTTAAAACAACCTATGCACTGAGATCGGTCCTGGTAAACATAGATCACGTTACTCTTCTTAGGGAGGACGCATGTATGAAAGATCACCAAGAACTTGGAAAGCTACCCGAAGGCCTAGACGAAAGAACCCTCTTCACCAGGCTGTACGTTGCTTGCGGATCTAGCAGCAGCGCGGGTATCCGAGCTATCACGGTGGTGGGCGATCTAAAAACCCTAACAAACCTAGTGCTGGCACAATAAAATGAGTGCAACCCCAGAATCAGAAGAAATGTATTCGATGGCCATAGATGATGCGTCTCATATCAAAAAACAAACCCGAGCACAAATAGATATAATTGATGACTTACTAAGATCTCATTATACCACAGATGTACCCGCGGATGAATTTAGTGAAAATTTGCTATCTCTGCTTTGCGAGGTTAACAATATTAATATTAGGCTATACAACCTAGTAGACCAGCACATCGAAGAGCAACCGAGAGAGGAAGTAAACGGAGAGGAAGAATTGATATTGAATGGTGAGCAGATGGCGTTAATACAAGCTCTTACTTTGTCCCAGTACATGATCAATTCAGAGATGGTTAGATATGAGAATATATCTACAGCCTTGCACTAAAGAAAGTATTAATAACAATAATCACTTTAATTCAAGTTTTTTGGAAATAATCGAATAATAAAGAATAGTTATACATGCGTGTAAAGCTTTACGCGTAGTTCTCTTCATGTTCTGAGTAACAGAGGGTTGGCGCATATATGTCTCTTAAAAGCAAAGCTAAGTATATGCTATCTTTTAGTATAATTAACTTTGCTTTGTACTTCCTAATCCAATCGGTGGTAACACAACACCAATTTGATTTAATGACCACTCTCGATGAAGCTATACCGTTTATGCCAAACCATATATGGATTTACCACAGCATATTGCCCGTAATCGCAATGACGATGTTACTGTTGGTGAAAAGCAGGAAAACCTTTTTTATGACTTTTGGGACTTGTATCGCAGCCATGGCCGTTTTGAATCTATCTTATTTATTATTTCCGTCCTTTTACCCGCGCCCGGAGTTCGAGATTAATACCTTGTCGGAGTTGTTAGTCGATATGACAAGAAAAATAGATGGCGCGAACAATACTTTCCCCAGTGGTCATGTAACCTTCGCTTGGATAATGTTTTGGGGAGTGTGTCACACAAAGATAGGGGTCGAGTTAAAAGGGGTGAAGTCTTTGTATTGCCTCTGGGCCATTGGGATATCTATGTCGACACTGGTACTAAAACAACACTATATAGTTGACGTCCTTTCCGGGTTTTCTTTAGCCTTTGTGTGCTTTTTCCTTGTAAAGTCTGTCATAGAGTGGTATGATTTGTATGAAGACTCAGAAATTTAGAAACGAACTGATAGTTATATAGTGTGACGAAGACTCATATTGTTCTTGCAAACAATGTATTAAACGGAAACGAAGAGTTTTAATTACCTATTTAGTGCTTATAGTAGGTAGCTGGTTTGTTGCTTTGGGTACCCTAGAATGGGTCATGATGAACTTGTACTAAGCGATATATATGTTTGAGAAAGAATACCAGATAGTAAATGACCGCAGGTCATTAGGGAAGCCTTGTACCCAAGTAACGGACTTGAACGAGGGCGCGCGCATCGGCCGGCTCCTTCTCCGCGAGTTGGCCAAGCACTCGAACGGCGCCGGCCTCGCGGCCAATCAGATCGGCATCGACGCGGCCGTGTGTGTGATAAATGTAGGCCGGCCGGTGGTATTGGTGAACCCGGTCATTAAAAACACGTTCGAAAAAATTTTTTTCCCTGAGGCCTGTTTGTCGTTCCCTGGAGAGCAGGTAACTACGCAAAGATGGGCAAATATAGCAGTAAAAGCAGACAATCACGAAGGTATATTGTTGTTTGATAAGAGGAACTTGCTGGAATGTGTATGCGTCCAACACGAGGTAGACCATCTCGCTGGAATAATAATGCACGAAAGAGAAATAAGGCTTGACATTGGCCGCGATATACGATAGTATTATTACACAATAAAGGAGGCCGATATGGCTAGGACGAGATCAGGAAAGTTTGATAACAGTACCCCAAAGAAGACAAGCGTAGGCAGCGGCCCGAATCGCAAGCACGGCAGCAAGGGCGGCGGTCCCGGTGGTACCACCAAATCTAAGAGTTATGCAAAGAGTTACCGCGGACAAGGCAAGTAGGAAGAAACAAGTATGTTAGCAGATATTGTAGTAGATCTCCAATACGGGGACAGTGGTAAGGGAAAGATTACCCATCATTTATGTAAGAGCGGGGAGTACACCCACGTGCTTCGTTATAACGGTGGCTGCAACGCAGGTCACACGATATATCACGAAGGTAAGAAGTTTGTTACGCACCACATTCCCGCCGGCGTGTTTTTCGGGATCAAGTCAATCATTGGATCTGGCTGCGTGGTTAACCCCGTGCAATTCTTTTCTGAGATTGAAGAGCTAGAAGCCAACGGGATTAAAACAAAGGGGTTGATCTTCATCGCTAAGAATGCTCACGTGATCACCGCGGCACACCTAGAAGAAGATAGCACCGATAAAGTCATTGGCACAACGAAGCAGGGCAATGGGCCTGCTTATCGTGACAAGTACGCTCGTACCGGTCTACTAGCCAAGGACATTCCATCCTTCGAGCCCTACTTGGTCGACTTGTTTGAGGAATTCCACAACGCCGAGACTCCCCCGCGCATCCTATGCGAGGGCGCACAAGGCTTCGGGCTGGACATTGACCATGGTGACTATCCGTACGTCACTTCAAGCCATTGCACGACAGCAGGAGCGCTCCTTAACGCTATCCCTCCTGGGTGGATCCGCGACGTATGGGGAGTAGGAAAAATTTACGAGACGTATGTTGGACAAAAAAATTTCGAGCCGAGTGAACCTATCTTCCAAAGACTCCGAGATATCGGTGAAGAGTACGGCGCCACTACTGGAAGGCCCCGCCAATGTAATTGGATGGACCTGAACCTTGTCACGCGTGCGCTCAAGATTAATGGTGTTAACAAAGTTGTTTTCAACAAGGTCGATGTTTTGAGAGAAACGGGTACGTGGAGACTAATTAGTGATGGTAAAGTGTTAGAGTTTGATTCAGAGAATGACATTAAGATCTTTCTGATGAACACTTTGTCCGGGGATGAAGAGAATTCAGAGAGAGAGTTCTTCTTTTCCGACAACAAGAATGGAATATGATTAGTTAGTTTAGACGAGATGCGGAGGGCTGCCTCGATGAGTAAAGAAGATCAAACAACACGACAGATCCTCATCGAGGCAGCCCTTACTAAGATTAATGATATACGTACCGGGAATGTATTTGCCGGAGACTTTGAAGCAGCCCAACTTATCGAGCAATTGCTATTAGAGTTAAAGTTAGTTCAGGCCACCACCGAGGAAGATTAGATGTTAGTTGAGACAGCAAAGAATTTAGGATGTTTGATTGGGATTATATTCGATAATCTGAATTACATCTGCATGTAATGGAAGAACAAATCATCAAGGCTGGTGATTTGGTCGAATGGAAAGATGCTATAAAAGGTATCGATAAACCGGGAATAGTAGTGAAGGTCGACACCTATTCAGGGACGCTCAGCGCGTATGTCCTATGGCCTGATGAACACTTCCCGGATCCTTTTTGGACCCCGGCAGGGTATTTAATTGTATTACAACCTATTTAGATACCCACCTAGGAGAGGCCATGTACTTTAAAGATATTTCTAAGGATGAGTTCGAGTCTTTTGAGCAAGGAAACTTGCCCTTAGACAATCAGATCAATTTATTCCAAAAGATCATTGATTCCGGTATGTTATGGACTATGAAGAACGACTATATCGTCAAGGCAAACAACCTTATCGACGATGGATATGTGATCCAACACAACAAATAAAAAGAATTTTTAAATAAATTAGCCATACTTACAAATTAGGGGGACAATGTGCTTAATATATATTATATTTATCAAGATGAGAACACCGACTACGGTACTTACCATGCGGCAATCGTTGTTGCAGGGAACGAAGAACAAGCTAAAGAAACTCATCCCGACGGAGATTGGGATCGTGTTGATAGCTGGTGCCTCGAACCTGCGGCAGTGACAGCCAATCTGATTGGCAAGGCAAAAAAAGGTACTAAAGAAGGCGTGGTTTTAAGCAGCTTTTCATGAGCTATTGAAGAAGACACTATACTTACTATTAATAATTAATATGTTTGCATGCGGCAGCATCAATAGCAATCTTTGTATAACAGCAAATGATTGTAATGACTGCGGTAAACAATGCTTTGATGAATACTTAGGCTGCATAGGTCACCGGGATGACCGCATATCTTCGCGATCTTGTATCGAGACTAGGAGTATATGTGAGGCATTTTGTCGATATTGAACCCATAAAGGAAAAAAATTATGACGACTAGAAGAGTTTACGAGCCAAACAAGAATGAAACTTTAATTGACGAGGTTCTAACTGAACTTTACATAATCAAGGGCGCGCTAGCCGGAGAGCGCGTTGAGAAACAACTCGATAAGATCCGCAAGACGCTGCAACAGGTCAAAGAAAGCCTGACCGAAGAGTGATTCTATTTTTGCTTGTCTCGGTGCTAGCCGTGCTTATAATAATAACGTGATCGGAAGTTTATTACATTATAATTGTGCCGGCAGCACCGAGTTAGCAATCTGCACTGGAAGCTTTGTCTACAAAGGCCCCGTCGCGGATGCTTATTTGTGCCTAGGCGACGTCGTGGTGACCATAGAATGGTTAGCCCCCGACCGAGGCGCCCCGAGGCCGTGTGGGCTGATGCTCCGGAAGTTCGAGCGTTTCTTCCCTCCGGGGCACCAAACTAGTGTGTGGTATAATTCTAAATTGTTTAAAGAACTTTCATCCGCTTAAATTCTAGTTATATATATGAGTAAAGGAAAACCCGTGAAAACTATGACGAACCCTAATGATATACAAACGACAGCGTTTAAATATCTTTACTATGAAGATTACATTAGCCTCCAGACCGAAGCGGCAACACTTTTGTTGCTAGCTAAAGAATATAAAGCGAACGGAGAGCCTGTCAACTACCAGTTGACGATGAGCAAACATAAAGTTTATCAACAAACCTTGGACACTTTAATGGTTTTACTCTTGAAAGACCCCGTTGTGAAGGCGTAAATGAAACCAATCAATCCAGACAACTACGACCAGGAGGATATTAATATGGCTTTCGATCATTTTGTAGCGCAGGGTCAGAACATTGTTAGCAAGTATATGGAAGAACGATTCCCTATGCTCCCGTGCCCGACGGTGGAAGTACGACCGGGCAGCGTATATTGGAAGATGGTGAAGGTCACACCGGACCCATCGATATCGGAGGGTTTAGATTATGTTTCGTCACAAAAAGAATACGTCTATGGTTTTGTCAGAAAGTCCGACGGCGCTATTTTTAAAGCGGCCAGCTCTAAGGCACCATATACTAAAGGCGCTAGCGCAATTCGAGGTTACGTAACTGATGAATGGGCGGCTAGCACGCTAACGGCACACGGAGTAATTTATGCCCAGTGAAGGTAGGATCCCTAGTCGCATATGTTGGACCTCCCATACCGGGAATATTCCATAATGATATGACTAGAGAACCTTTTAACGGCATAGTGGTAGAAGTACCCAACCCTTGTGAGGGGACGTGCATATGTGTATACTGGCCCGATGCCGGAGAATACTTTTGGCATGAGGAAACAGATTTATCTTTGTTGTGCGGAGCATAATGAAGATAGGTGATCTAGTAGAATGTATTAAAGCCCCGAGTCCGGACACTAGATGGCCATCTACCCTTGGCCTAGTAAACTATGTTGGATGCGAAGCAAGAGGCCATTATATAAAAGTATATTATCCAAATGACATTATGAGATTTGCCTGGCACAAGAGAGAGGACCTGCAACTTGTCAACCCTGCCTAGAGCACTAAGGTCTGGCGATCTTATCTTGTGGCATAATGGATCCGTGGCAATTGCAGTACGGAAGGTCGATATATATTTGTATAATGGGGTAAGTAGCAGGAGCAGGAGACCTCAATATCGGTGGCTACTATCTTTTAGCAGTGGAAACATCCCCTATGATTACAGTGAAACTTGGGGAGTCTCGGAAGAATTGTTATTGTCCGGCGAATACTGTGAAATAAAGTATAAAGATAAAGAAAGTACTTGACTTTGTCCCTCTTAGTGCTTATAATACATACATAAGAAATTGAATTTTGGCCAAGTGGCGGAATAGGCATACGCAGCAGACTTAAAATCTGTCGCCCGTAAGGGCTTGTGGGTTCAAGTCCCACCTTGGCTACCAAACATTTTAAAGGAGAATTGAAATGGAAAACGTTATCCTTGAAGCAATCAAGGCATGCAAAGAAGAAGAGGGGCATTACCCCTCAGATGAAGAACTAGCTTCGTGGATTTCACAGCAGTTGAAAGCCTCGCTAGCCGAACAATTAATTCGATCACTTGAACATCTTTAGGAGTTTATTATGAAGAGAAAAACATTTACAGAAGACGCCGGCGATCGACTGTTCGCGATATTGCTGACAAGTAGCCTCTGTGGCTTGGCTAGCTATCTATTCCTCGCGGTGCTCTAATGAACATCTTTGCAATCGAATCGGATAAACACGGCGGCATTGATTGGATCAAGTCCGCACAATCTCAAGACAATTACAGAGTCGTCAAGATGATTCTAGAATCCTGCCAGATCCTTTCGACGGTCCTTAACGAGCAGGGTGTTCAGGCACCATACCGGTCCTTCAACCCGAAACACCCATCCTGCCTATGGGCCGCGGAGTCAAGTGCGAACTTCGAAGCTCTTGTCGAACACTGTTACGCTTTGATTAACGAGTACGAAGAGAGATTTAGCAAAGACCATAAGTGCGCGCAAGTACTAGAGAAGATTGTAGGCTTGTACGAACCCGCGCGATTTCCCACAGCCGGCTTGACGCCGCTTAAAGCTGCGATGCCGGATTCTTTTAGGGGCGGAGACATTGTGGAATCTTATAGGAAATACTATGCCAGCAAGCCACGCATGCGTTACCCTAAAGACAAAGTACCAGAGTGGTTTATCAAATATCGAGGGTCCGAGCCCTACATTACAATTTAATAACGAGCGCCCGTAGCTCAGCTGGATAGAGCAACGGCCTTCTAAGCCGTAGGTCACTGGTTCGAATCCAGTCGGGCGCACCACAACAATTAGGGACCCTTGGCGCAGCGGTCAGCGCTTCCGGCTCATAACCGGCAGGTCCTCGGTTCAAATCCGAGAGGGTCCACCAAACATACAAATACGGTCCCGTAGTTTAACGGTTAGAATTCGGGTTTTTCATACCTGAGATAGGAGTTCGATTCTCCTCGGGACTACCACTTACTTTAAAGCAACGGTGCTTATAATACCTATATGAAAAAGAAAATCCACATCAATCAACATAAGATCCGGTCAAACCATAAGACGGGCGACCGCGAGCCGGTAATTACTGTCAAAACTTACAAGAGTAACGACTACTGCCACAGGGTACACATTAGCGGGCCGGCTACAGTAGTTTACTCTCCTGACAAGCCGCTTCCCTGCGGCGCGAAGGTCTGGATTGAGACAGAATCAGAGATACATTGTGATATTTAAAAGGAGAGAATAATGTTTGTAGCAATCTTAACGGCCGTGATACTAATAGTGTCTATGGTATACACTTCCGTGGTGGTTTCATCATACTTTGCGAAACGTCTAGACAAAAGGATCGACGGCATGTGTGACAGAATTGATAATATAGGAAAGAAAAGGTGATACTCCCTTTACTAGAAACAAACAGTGACTATAATAACTATATGAAGGTAGGAGATTTAGTAAAGCATGGCTCGGCGTCGGAGTATCTATCCGATTGGATCGGTGTCATCTTAGGGTTCGATGGCGAAGGGGACCCTCTTGTACAGTGGTGGGAAGCCGGCGTTGCAATCGATGGGAAGCCAGTGTACGAGTACAAGCACGTTGTAGAGAGAATGTAACCATATCACACGCCCGTAGCTCAGTAGGTAAGAGCGCCATTCTTATAAAGTGGAGGTCGTGGGTTCAAGCCCCACCGGGCGTACCAAACATATTCTGAGGAGAATAAATTGTCTTTAAAAAACTATGAATTTACTTTAAAAAACATTGTCGACGGTGAGACCGAAGATATCAAAGTCAAAGCCCACACCTTTCCGGAAGCCGCCTCACAGGTGTACGTAATTACACACCCGAAGAGAAGAGAAGGCTGGTATATTGTGTCTGGCGTTGATAAAGGCTGTCATGATAGTTAAACACTTGCGACAGTATGCCCTCAGCCCGGTGTACAAGAGTACTGGGAATTCGGGTGGGAAGAACCTCTACGTATATTCCCCAGACGCTTTTGAGAAGAAGCCCATTCGCCTTGAGATAGGACCGGCCGCTGTCGTTATACTGAGCGACGGGGAAGAAGAAGAAAAGATGACAATGTATGACCGGTTCGCTAACAAAAAAGCTACCTGACTTAGAAGACTTCCGAGGGAGGCTTGTTCGTTATATACCAGACGGGCAACACGGTATCATAACAGAAACCTGCTGGTACAGCTACAGCATTAAAAACCATTACGTTGTTGTCCTGTGCGACGGCACAAAAAGAGTTGTTCTATTGAACGATGAAAGTAGTCTAGTAGAGTTGATTTAATATTATGAAGATAGGAGACCTAGTTTATTGCCCAATTGACCTGGAGTCTGGAGAGATGTGGCCGAAGGCCGGCATCAAAGCTCTAGGTCTCGTGGTTAACATAGAGAGTTTAGCTAGCTCGCGCGCAGTGGAACGGGACACAATAATTGTGGTCTCTTACCCGGCTTGGACCGGCAGCAACTTCTTCGACTCGTGGCAATTGCGCCATGTGGATCTGATCAATGAAAGTTAACAAGGGCGCTATGATTTATTACAGGGGAATTGTCGAAGAGGACAATTGTTATGGAGTTGTGGTCAAGGAAACAGGCTTCAACGGCTCTAAATCCCACGTGACTGTCACTTGGCTAGACGATTATTTACAGACAGAAGAGAGAATCACGACTATCCTGTCCGAGGATTTAGATGATGGTTACATGGAGCTTATTGCATGATAGTATGTGTATGTAATGCGGTATCAGACAAAAAGATAAAAGATGTTGTCGCAGCTGGCTGCGATGACATCGAGGCGTTCTATAGAGAGTGCCCGATAGCAAACAAATGTAGAATTTGTAAAAAAGATGTAGAGCGAGTATTTCTTGATGCTCTGCAACGACAGTGAACATTTTTGACCATAAGGAGGTAAAATGTCTATTTTAAAGAAACCAACATTTCAGCAATTCGAGGATTTTGATGACGAGGATGTTGTAACATTCGTGTATGAGGACGGCTGCGACGTCGTACACTTCAATGAGACCCACGTCGCGACAGCATTGGACGAGACCGACACCGTTAAACGTTTGGCAGAAGCGATAGTCAGCGGTGTTGTAATCGAGGGCAACCCGTTGTCGTCGATACGCGCTCAGGGGTTGTTAGATGGCTATGAACGAGAGGGCATGTACTCCGGGTTCCAAGATTATGTGGCTCAGATGATTAAGGAAAACTTTTACGATATGGGGGAATTTGTTGAGGAAAGTACTGAACACTTCGACCATAAACGTGGGTTTACTAACCTACGTACTGAGCTAAAGGTTAAGGTTGGCAACCTACGCAATATGAAGAGCAAGGAAATGTCTTATAGCAATCCATTTAACTATTGGACCGCGGAGGCCAGTACTCCAAAGGGTATGTTGTCCTTCACGGTGAAGGACTGACAGTTGCTTTACTGTCCTACAATCGTGCTTATAGTATAGTTGCAGGGCAGTAAAGTCCTACTATGAAGCCTGGACATCTGGTAAAGCTAAAGCATACTCATATTAGCCCGCTATACAAAAAAGTTGGCCTAGTATTGCAGTATTTTCCAACGGATGCATACTTAGAAGAATGCGTGTTAGTTGCTTGGTGCAGCGGCAGCACCGAAATTGAATTCCCACATTGGCTGGAGGTCATAAGTGAAGTTGAATAATATTACACAAATAGTTGTGGCCCTCGGGCTAGCAGCTACCATGGGATGTGAGACTGTGTATATGCATAACACTGTATATCAGTATGATGCACCTGACACGGTGGGTGAATCCAACCCAAGTCACCTAATGCTAGACACCGGCCTGACTTCTCTTCTAGAAGCAAATTATTGTTTCACAGATCATTATGGTGGCTTAACCCCCTACCAGAACAGACCAAACTCGTGTGAGTTTTATGAGGGGGAAGGATTCTGCTGCAAGTGGACTAGCGATTCGTCTGACTCCTATTTGTGCGAAGAGGAGTGGTGTTACTGGGAAGACACCTGTGACTGGGACCTCAACGGCTGGGGTGAAGTTTGCACACTAAAAAATAAGGAAGATACCAAATGAATAAAGTATTTGTAGTAACAGTTGCTAGTTTAATATTGTTGGTGGGCTGTACTCAAACATTACGCTACCCAACAATCGGAGCTAGAAGTTTTAGGGTCCACCCGACTAACTGGGCCGGGGAGACGATGAGGGCATGCTGCCTGCCCGTGGTGCAGGCGGCCACCGGCAAGAAAGTATATGTGTGTAAGCATGAGACAATGCCGGAGTGTAGCAGGTTAACTCATGAAAGTCGGTGAGCCAGTCGACTATCTATACGAGCCCCGCGGCGAAGGTCCTATCTACGACCACCCGATGGATGAAATTTTAGGCGAGATTCAGGCTCGTAAGACTCGCACGCGTACCAATATTAAGTTACCTCATGTCTTTCTTTGTCTGGCAATCATTATAGTTTGCTTGGCGCTTCTATGAAGGTCGGTGATTTAGTATCATTATCTGCTTATGGGCAGAAATTAACGATGTATTACAAAGTGAACAAGTGCCTGGGCATCATCACCGATATCCGTGGACATGTAGCGGGATCTGCGGCGGAACGAGCGGAACTAGACTACCTAGTTGAGTTCACGAACGGCTGTCGACACTACGCATATAGAAAGGAAATTAAGTACGCAAAATGAACATCAAGGAGGCGAAAAAACTTAAGCCGGGTGCGATTGTAAGACAAAGCTGGGCAACAAAATCCAAGTCTAATGGGTTAGTGCTAGCTATAGAGTACAACCGGTCGACACAGATAGAGCCGATGCTGGGACAGGCGAAACCAGAACGATACATGGTAACTGTTAGCTGGTTCACCGCCGGCAGCAAATACTCCCCGAAAGGGATCAAACAGCACTCTAGTTGGGACTTGATGGTTGTATCTCACGTAGAATAGTTTACTCTGCGTCGTACGTGCCTATAATATTATGGTCAGGCGTACGCATACGTAATATTATGCGCGCCCGTACGTAATATTATGCGCGTACACATTATAATACATGCGCGTACATGAGGGAGTAGATTATGTTAGCCTCGACCTATATTTTTAAGCCGGACAACCATCAGATCGCCGCTACGGTGATCGAGAACTTCGCCGTTAATTGGCTAGGTTGGGATGAGTGCGGAGCGTATCTTATGATCAAGCCGATCGAAAGTGCTGCTGGGTATTTCAGGGTCGATATCTACATCGACGGCCTCGTTCAAGAATACAGCGAATGTTGCTGGACCGATGTCGAGGTATCCGCTAAGGACCTCACCGATCACATGTTCGTCGTTTTGTATGAGGCCGGCTTCTTCCCCGAAGATGATCTGGGTGATCCTGTGTTCTCCTTTGAGGACCGGGAATTAATAGAGGTCATCATGGCCTTGGCGGCAAACGGCTCTAGGATAATCACCCCGGATCAGTGTATTGTTTGGATCACCGAGAAGGACGATCGTGGGAAACTCTCACAAACGCGTACCACGTCGCTGATAGATTATATGCTGAACACTGCTTAGTTCTGGCCGATTGGTGTTTACTCTGGCCGATTGGTGTTTACTGTTAGAGTATGAACGAACCTCAATACGAATACTGCTCCAACGGCGCGACCCTCACGAACCCGACGCCTCTTTTTGCCGACTTCAAAGTAGGTGACCTCGTGACTTGGACGGCTGACGGCGATATCGGTATCGTCGTGGACCTCGACGTCGATGCCTTTGGGCGTGGCGAGCGCGAGAACATATTCATCGAATGGAACACCGAGCCCGGCTCTTCGGGCTGGCACGGTGCTCATCCATCACTGGAACTACTTTCCTCACCCTAATCGGTGCTTATAGTATAAGAGAACCCCACACAGGAGATAAAGATGAGTTGCTCATATTGTTATAACGAAGGACACAACCGTAGAACTTGCACCGTGCTTACTGAGCGCTTGGAACGAGACCAAGCCTCCGGGAGCGGATATGCGAAGGATGCGCTAGCAGCCCGCGGCAAAGGCTCCGGTTCTGATAAGACGAACCGTAGGTGCTCTTTTTGCGGCACCCGTGGCCATGACCGGCGCACGTGTCTGTCACTGGGAGAGTATACGACCCGTATGACAGACGACTGGCTAGCCGTACGCAATGCCGTCTTTGACAAAGCGTCCGCGAATGAATTTTCTGTGGGCAGTCTTGTCTCTTTTCGACAGAAAGACTATGACTATGAATCTAATACGTACATTGAGTCTCATCCTGTCGGCCTAGTTGAGGGTATTAGTTGGGGTGATATTAACGACGGGACCATTAACAGCCGGCAGAAAACAGTGTTCGTCTCGTATTATAGTTCCGACACCACCACCGGCGATCGTTCGTTGGCACGTAGAACAAAGTGGATCGCGCTCCCTGCCGAGATCACGAAATGGGCACATGACCTCAATGGGAAGTCTTTGCAGGATCCGCAGTGGGGAGAGAATCATACTACAAAGATTCTCAGCGCTAGCGGTGCACCGACTCGGAATTCCAGCCATACACTTACAGCGTGCAGGAAGGCTGTACGCACACACATCAAAGACCAAAATTATAGTAGCTACAGTAGCAGTTTCCGTAAGTATGTGACCCGAGAAGAAGAAACGGTGCTAGTTGATAAACAGCGCGCCCTTCGGGCCGCCGAGAATCGCGACTCATAATCGATAAAGGAAATAGCAATGTTTAAATTAGACAAAAACGCAACGGTGAGGATTATTCTCCTCCTCGCTCTGGGATTCCTAGCCTTCAGGAACCATCAATTTAAGACAGCCCTGGCTGGGTGCTTGGCAGAAGTCACTAGCAAGTGTTCAGAAATTTGGAAGTACACTTCTGAACTAGAGAGAGAGAACAATAGACTTAACGATATCATCAAAGATATCAAGAGCGAGATACCGGCCACTTGCTTCACTCCCGTTGGAGATCCTGGTAGTTTACTCTAGTCATTAGGTGCTTATAGTCTTAGTATGAGGAGCAAGAAGAACAAATGGGCTAGAGTATACAGCCCAGATAAATGTATCCCGGAGGGCACACTAGTGCGCTTCGTCCATGCTCCAGGACGTTTTAAAGGAGAGGGGCCACGAAGTCCTGGTCATGATTTGATGGGGGAGGTCGCGATTGTCCTTTCTAAGGAAGAAGTCGACTACCATAACTGGGGGGGCATCTTTCGTCTCTGTGGGCAAGACGGGATAACTTTCCGGCATCACGGTGATTTCCTAGAAATTGTACAGTGATGTTTACTCTAGTCATTAGGTGCTTATAGTATAGATATGAAAGTAGGTGATTTAGTAAAAGAAACTGCCTTTGACCTCCAGGTGTGCTTAATAATTAAGAAGCACACGGACTCGGTGTTCAAGGTGATTTATGTCAGCGGCGAGATAGAAGCCATCCACAAAGATTATTTGGAGGTCCTAAGTGAAAGTAGGTGATTTGGTCTTAGCCGAGATGCATACCAACGAAAAGTTCCTCGGTATGATCATAGAGGTTAATAGTAACCCTCGTGACCCTCTCCTCCACCCTATAGATTTAATGTTCCCTTATCATATTACTTTTTTTACCACCCTGCCCGATGACTGGTACAGGGGACAGGACTTGGAGGTTATCAGTGAAAGTCGGTAAAGATGTAATGGAACTTGTGGTTCGTGGGTGCATATGCGCCGGCATGTCTTGTGCTCTTTTCGCTATGGCGATATGGGGTTATCAGTGAAAGTCGGTGATTTAGTTAAGTATGTCGGTTCAGCGGCTATGTACCGTGACCGAGTTGGAGTGGTCACAAAGCTCTTTGCGTGCATTGATGAACGCATCGACGCTGCACTGGTCCACTTCGTTGGTCTTGAGGGTAAGGGCCGCGACGCAACCGGCGTTGGGCAGGTCCAAGACGGCCTTCACCCGATGGGCTTTGATGAGCTTTGGGTGTTTACTCCAGAAGATGCGTGCTTATAGTTTAAGTATGAAAACAGGCGATCTAGTCAAATATACCGAAGACAAGTTACGAACTTTAGAACGAGACCACACAAGCGCTTACGTAGCGGAAAGGTTCACGCAACCCGGTATCCTCGTCGAGAAAAATGAGTTTTATGCCGGCTGCTGGAATGTAAGGTGGTGCGGTCCCGAGGTAAACAGAGCCTACAGCGTGGTATACGAAGAATCTTTGGAGGTTCTGAATGAAGTTGGGTAGCCTAGTAAGATGCAATTTTCAACCGTCCAGCCGCGGCTATGACACTAGTAATGGTTGTATGAAACCAATGCCGCACCATATTAAAGGCGAGTTCGGAATCATCACCGGTAGACGAGACGAGCTATCCGTTATAGTGTATTTTCCCAAGTTTTCGTATGAACACACACTGGCTCACCGGGCCTTAGAGGTAATAAATGAAAGTAGGTGATTTAGTTAGAATTCAAGAACAACACCGCGGTGCATACGAACCTGAAGATGACCGTCTAGGCAAAATCGGTTTAATAACCGAAGATGTAAAACCGGGGCATATGGCCTGGGTGATCTGGCCGGCACGGCCTCACGCGGCAACGATGGATTATCCCGACGATTTAGAAGTTATCAGTGAAGCCAGGTGATTTAGTCATGATAGTCGGTAGCTTAGTGATGGTAGACTTCGTGGCCGGGGAGCTTTTGGCCCTGGTCCTGTCTCCCCAAAAAACGCTCTCAGGGATACCTAACGATCGTTTTAATCTTAAGATAGCTAGCGGCCTCTACGCCGGCTCGACCTGCAATAGACATATAAGTGATATGACAATGCTTTCCTCTGGTTAATCCGTGCTTATAGTATATGTATGGAAGACAAACCCAAAGTAGGAAACCTAGTAGTTCTATGCCCCGAGCAC
>TARA_R110000824_G_C15233186_1_pt1 | contig 49838 bp, 69 predicted proteins | sample TARA_R110000824 | Tara Oceans TARA_R110000824 (sample SAMEA4397747) | marine metagenome | biome: Polar Biome; feature: [MES] marine water layer (ENVO:01000295) within the mesopelagic zone...; material: water (ENVO:00002006), including particulate matter (ENVO:01000060) such as......
AGTAAATACATGATCACAATGGCCGGCGGTCGTCCTCCCTCTGCAAACCAACCGTTAACAGCTGGGCGCGAATACCCCAAGCGGGTCGCAAGATCCGTCTTGAACCGATCAGACCCGCAAAGTTGAACCGCTAAGCTCTCCGCGAGGGTCTGAGCCTCCGGGCCGGACATCTCGTCAATCTGCTGTGCTGTCTGCTGTTCCATGTGTTTTTCCTTTGTGTTATCCGGTCACTGTCTGACCTTTCAGGCAAGCCGCGCGCCTGTTTCGGCCCCGCAAGGGGTAGGCGCGCGGCACCTATCACCCGAATAGATCAAGCTGCGATGCCTTGGGGCTCGCGTTGCGCTCACACCCCGGAATCACATGCTGTTCCCCTGCGGGCGTGAGCTCGGTTTGAACCTTTGGCCGTGTTGCATCATAGCGAAGCTGAGCGGCAAGGTTGCTGATTTTGTTATCGGGAATGTGCGCGTATTTGTCGGCCAATTCCCCTAAGCTCTCGCGGCAAAGGTAGCGGTAAAGGTTTTGCGCCATCTTGCTTTGCGGGTTCTTCTGGGCTCGGCGATATATTTTTAGCGCAACCGCGCAGCCGTCGTACATTTCAAAACATGTGTCAAAGGCTCGAGTAGTTTCCCGACCTCCTGAAATATAGCCGGCGGCAAAGTCTACGCGGGCTTGGTAGTTGTCGGGTTCATAAACTCCCATTAGTCTTTCCTTTCAAGTTGTCATGCGTTCCGGTGTATGGGGAAGGGGCGACACTGCCGCCCCTCTGCCGATACATCAGTCGTTAAAGACAGCAACCCCGCTAGCAACGTCGAGAACAGTCATTTCTAGCCGCAGGTCACGGGCATATGATGCATAGTCGAAATAGTTCACTAGCATCTGCGGGGCCTTACCATCGGATGTATAGCAAGCGATAAGTTCGTCGGCCTGCTCGTCCGCATAATCGCGGAAACTGTCGTGCATTCCCATGTAGTTTTCCAAGGCCTCTTTGGCGTATTCAACGCTGTGCCAGTTCTCAAGCATGGCATGGGCAAGCGCTACAGGGTCGGGCGTGCCCGTCTCTTCCACCGCTTCGACAAACTCCATGTAATCGGCGATAGCCTGCAGCCCGCAGTATTCGCCAAGGGTCGAGGGCAGGCCGTCGAAGTCATGCGCCGCCCATTCCTCGGCGCTGGGCACGTTGCCCTTGCCTTTGCATCGGGTGCATGTGGGCGGGTCCATATCGTCGGCGTTGAGCGCGTCAACGGTGCCGTCGCCGTCGCACTGTGGGCAATCAACTGTCACGTTAGGAAACTTCGACGCGCGCAGCATGGCTGCAATCTCTTCCTGCATCTCGTCGGTGTCGGTGCTGGCCTCAATCCAAGCGCCATGCAAAACGCCGTTGTTATAGCTTGCCAGGCACGCGGCATAGAAGCGGGGTGTTATGTCAGTGTTGTCGAGCATTGTCTGAACCTTTCAAAATGTGTGGGGGCGGTTTCGGTCGCCTTGATCTATCATATAGACAAACAAATAAACTATACAATAATAAAAGAGATAAAAAAGTAAACTATATGGATTGACGTTTGATAAATTGGGGCGCATATTGAGGGCACGGGTCGAAACCCCGCAACACCTGAAAGGACTAGAAAATGGGCACCTTCACATTCCCCACCACCGAAACCGCCGGCAAGGTTCTGCAAGCTGAGCTTTGTGGACCGGATGCTAAGATACGCATGTTCACGACCGACCACGAAAGCGCCGCCGTTGCACTATTGATCGATTTTGCGCAACTCGATGATGCAGAGCGCCGCCGCTTTGATCAGGTCTATGATTTGCCAGCCAACGCAAAGCGCGCGATTGTCTGCGTCGTCGCCAAGCAGTCAGGCTTGAACGGTCGCGGCCATCGCTATATAAGCCTTAAGCTCATGAGTGAAGAGATGGGGCCGTATTACAACGGCGGCGCTAACGCTCAGCTTCTGCAGATGCTCACTCCATTGCGCACCGATACTGTAGCGGGGCAGATGGCGGCAGAATGGCGCGCCCGTGCTTACTCCCGCAAGGCGGTGTTTGCATGAGCCCCCGCCGCCGCGCCCTCTGGTCGGTCCTGCTATACGCAGGGCTTGCCCTCTCCCTCTCCCCGTCCATCTGGAGCCTGTACCAATGACCCGCCAAGACATCGCCACACTTGCAATGATGATGTGCGACCTGATTGACGCCCAATTGACGCCCGAACAGTTCGCCGACGTTCAAGCCGGCGAGAACCCGCAAGACATCATCGACGCCAACAGCGCAGTTTATGGGGCGTGGTGCTGCCTGCACTTCGAGGAGCCAGACCCTAGAGACCAAGCCACCGCCGACGCCATCAACACCGCCTGCGCCCTGTGCCATCGCCTCGCATGGGATAGAAACGCCATCAAAGCACTGCGATAGGCCACCACCAGCAGAGAAGGGCAGGCGCTGCCCTCTCTCCCCCTGTGCATCGACCATAGGGCCGCTACGGCGCTACCTTCCCGCCCATGGACACACAACCCGCCACAACAACCGATAAGCAGATGAAACCACGCAAACCCCGCACCGTTTCACGCAAAATACGCGCAGCACTCGCTCACAGAGTTAGGGACCTCCTACCATGGGACGACTGCGCAAGGGCTGTAGGCCTCTCTCCCGCTGGTTTATACAAGGCCAGACTGCGCGAAGAGGTCAAACAGCTGCACGAAGAAATAAAAGCCGAATACGTCCAAGAGGTTGAAGCGATGCGCGCGCCATACAAGGCCAGAGCCTTCGAGGTCGCCAACGAGCTCATGCAAGCCTCTAAGTCAGACGCGGTGAAGGCTAGGATGGTGGAGTTTCTCGCGGGCGAGAGCAAAGGAAACAGCGTAAATGTGGCTGTTCAGGTCAATAATCAGCCAGCCGCGCAGGGCTATGAATACGCCCACCCGAGCCAAGAAGTGGTCACAATCCGGCACGCTCAAGAGAAGCAATCTAATGCGCCTTTGATCGAAGATGCTGAAATCATTGAGCAATACTAAATCCGTTACACATTTGTGCGAGTAACAGCCCGAAAACCCCAGCATTTCAAGGTCTGGACGCCCCCACAGGCCCCGGCATCGGCCCAGATCGGAGGGGGTAGGGGGGTCTCGATCGGAGGGGGGCGGGGGTAAATCCGCGCGCGCAGATCCTCTAGTCCACCCCTTCCCTCGCGGCACTTCCTCTTTCACACCCCCCTGATTTTTATTTTTATCATCAATTATCGTATTACGCCGGTGCATCTGTAATACGTTTTCGGGCCGGTAAACCTCTTTTCGTAATACACATGGAGGTTACACGATGAAAATTTTTTCACCTTGCGGAGATCACTTTGATAGCGGCGATGGCTGCCCGCGACCGGGCGATCTTTTTGAATACCGCTGCCCGAAATTTGGGATCGTCTGGCAGTGGCGGATCCACGGGATATATCTGGGGGCCATTCGTCAAGAAGGGCTGATCGAGGTTTCTGATGTGGCGCATGAGCGTGTGATGGTGCCTGAGCCGATGACGCGCGGTCTGACGCTAGTTCGGATGGTGTCGTGATGCCGACTAAAAATTATTCTATCCGGTTTGACCCTGAGCTGATGGCGCGTGTTGATGCGCGACCGGAGGGTCGATCTGAATTTATCCGAGCTGCTGCTGAGGCGGCTTTGGGGGTTCCGTTTGCTGGTGTTGTGAATGGGCCTGCTGCTGGTGCCAAAAAAAAATCTTTTGTGACGCCCGATCCTGATCCTGTTCAGGTTACGATTGATACGGCTAAGGCCCGTCCTGCTGCGCGTTCTGGCCGTCAGGCTGATGCGGCCGAGCTATTGTCGGTGATCCGTTCTAAGCGTCTTTCACCGCGTCACGCGGAAGCGGAGATGGGCTGGCTTGGTCTGCGATACGCCAATGCTGAGAAGCTGTTGCTGTCGTCCGGTGCTGCCGTTGTCGTTGACGGCGTGTTGGTGGCGACATGAGCATGCCAGATATGTTGGAGCGGCTGAAAGAGGCTCAGGCGCTGGTAAACGGCGAGCGTGATAATCTTTTGCAGGCGATTGCGGCTATCGCGGCCCACGGCGGGATTTCGATCATACCGCGCCCCGACCAGCTGACGACCAAGCCGGTAATTATCCTGCCGCAACGGATGTACGACCGTTTGGCCGAAATCATCGAAGGAGAGGCCGAATGAAGCGCTTGGTTCGTCGTTACCGTCTCTGGCGTTGGGACTGCAAGCATGGTGGCACGCTGTCCCTTGCTGAGCGCCGCCTGACCGTTCTGCTCGGGCATGGGCAGTCTTCTGAGCGGCTTTCGAAGATCATCGCTGACCTGCGCTCTGCGCGGGCCAAGCTGTGACGTGCATCTGATCCAAACCCCATGCCTGCCATCTTCCCTTGGTCGGCAGTAGGTCGATCCCATGCCCGAGGGTCAACGGGCATCTAAGCCAAAGGAAAACGCAATGGCTGATAAAGAAACCACCATCCCCTCCTTCAACCCATCGGGCAAAAGCGAGGTCGACGCCATCAAGGAAATGACAGAAACGCTTATGCAGTATCTGCGCGACAACGTGCCAGACAACCGCTGTCGTTCCATTGCCCTGACCAACTTCGAACAAGCCGCGATGTGGGCTGTGAAGGCAAACTTCACCTGATACGACTGAGGGCGGCTTCGGCTGCCTCTCTCCCGTGCATTTATCCGGCCGGTTTATTGGGGCATCTCTGATGTGGAATATCTGAACCCATCCCGGAAGGAAGCCCTATGCCTGCGATCGAGAAGTTTTCCAGCAAAGCCTACAACACGAGCCTACCGTTTGTTGATGGCGCTGAAATCACGCCTGACGATAACAACGATCTGGAATTTGTGGCCCGTTGTTTTTATGTCGGCGTTTCGGGCAATGTGACATTCGTTACCCCTGGCGGCACGACGTTGACCTTGACCAATGTTCCTGTCGGTATCGTGCCTTGGAATGTTGCGCGGTTCATGGCCACTGGAACGACTGCTGCCGGCATTGTGGCGGGCTGGTAATGATAGGGATCGACGTATTATCCGTATCGTGGCAACGGGGCAGGGGCGTGGCTGCTGCGTTGGTATTTACGGACGAATTGACTGATGGTCTTGGAACCCCTATGGCCATAACAACCAGTCTGATTTCAACACAGGCATGGCAGCGTGGCAGATCGACCCTAACGCTATCGGGTACCTACGACCTATCAGGTGACCCAACGGGCATCGCGTGGCGCGTCGGGACAGCGCCTTGGGTGCAGTTAACGACAGAGACAATCGGCGCTGGAAGCTGGTCAGGCACGCTCAACATTCCAAGCAACTATCTAGCGCAGGGTACACTCCAGGTTAAGCCGATAAACGGACTTAACGTCACACCTGCGCAACACGCCTCTGTCAGCGTTACAGATGTGGTTGTGGTGATGGGGCAGTCAAACGCCAATGGCTTTGCCAGCAATATAAGCCCGTATGACAAAACTACTTTTGACATGTTCTCTAGGGTGGAGACCGGCCTATGGGAAGTAAACACTGGATTTAAATCCATATTCACTGCGGTCGCTGAAAATCTGGATCAAGCGGGTATTCCGCCTGTTATTTTCGTTGCAAGATCGCAAACTGGTACAGGGTTCAGAGACAACTCATGGAACCCTGGAGACCCTATTTATAATGAGGCAGTTGCAAATCTGAACGCAACACTTCCCGCCATCGGTGCGCCAAAGGCAGTTGTCTGGGTGCAGGGCGAGGCCGACCAGGGTGGTACAGCCGCGCAAGGGGCAAATTGGGAAGTCGCGATGCCCGCAATGCGTACAGCAATGAATGCAGCTGTAGCGGAACTAACCGATGCAACGCCATGGTTCATAGCGATTACTTGGCGCGATAATGGCGCAGGACAGGATACTGTGCGAACAGCACAGCGAAACGTTATCGCGAACAATTCTTGGGCACATGAGGGTTTGAACGTACTTGGTGAAACGTTCGGTGATGGCATTCACTACGGTACGGTAGGTGGATCAGTGACTGCATTAGCAGCTGAGGAACAGGTCAACCGACTAGGTGCGCGTGTCTATCGCGGGATGGCGCAGTCCATGTATGGGGCTAACACTCCGGCGGGGTCGCCATCGGTTGTCGGATATTCTGTTTCCGGCGCTGTCGTTACGGTTACATTTGACCGAGACATGAAAAACCATACCAACCCGGCAGGTTGGGTTGTAGAGGATAATAACGGGCTGGCGACAATATCCAGCACAGCGCAGGGTGCTACTGCAAAACAGGTAGCGATAACTACGAGCGCAACCCTACAGGGATATGTGGTTGTGTCATTCGGTAGAGATGATAACGCATTCGGTGCGACGTTGCTGGATAATCAGGCCATCGGAAATCCACCCCTGCCTATATTCAGCGGCGATGCGGGCCTTGGGGAAACGATTGCGCCCGCCGCACTTACTGCTCCCACGGTATCAGGAACACCACAGGTTGACGCGCCGTTGACCGGAACAGATGGCACATACAGCGGTGCGCCAACACCAACAGTCGGGAATTATCAGTGGCAAATATCTGCGGATGGTACAACCGGATGGGCTAACATCGCAGGCGCAACCAACCCAGATTACACACCTGTCGCAGCTGACGAAACTAAGTACGTGCGCAGGCAGGAAACCGCAACAAACATCGCCGGTACAGCTACACAAGTAACGGCGGCGACAGCGCAAATATCTGCGGCAACGAATTTCGGTCCTGAGTTGATAGCAAACAACGCCTTTGCCAATGGTACAACAGGCGTCTCAACCGTCGAAACAACAGTGTCAGTTACCGCAGGCGTACTAAGAATTGTGTCTGCCGGTGCAAACCCAAACGGCGACAGGGCAGAAATGAGCGTGTCGGGTCTGACGATTGGGGTAAACTACCAGTTCCAGATCAGGATGCAGGCAATCACTGGCATAGCGACAGGTATCAAATTGTTTACATTTGGCGACGTACCACAGACCATCGCTACATCGACTATGACAACCTACACGTTCACAGTCACTGCTACCGCAACTTCGGGCGTTTTGAGAATGTACGCGGGTTTGGACAACAGCGCGGTAACTGGCGACACGCTGGATGTTGATTTTGTTTCGCTTAAAGAGATTTTGTAAGGGTATCAATCTGTTTAGATTTACCGCACTCCTTAACCGGGGGCGGCTTCGGCTGCCCTCTCTCAGGTGCATCTGATCCGATTTTCTGCGGTGGCATGCTGTTTTCGTCGGCAAAAAGCCGTCGTGAAAGAAAGTATGAAATCATGAATGATCAAATCGGAATGACCGTGAAGCATGTGCACGAGAACGGCAATACTGCTTATCTTGGTGCCATATCCGTTGAGTTGGTGTGGCCGGATAACAGGCCCTGCTATCTCAAAATTGAGTGTGGCTCGGACAATCGAAGAGAGGCGTATACTGGAAAGGCCTATCTGATAAACGCTCAGGGAAAAACAATCGAAGTTTTCCACCTCGACAGCATTGCTCCATCCCCCACACCCCCTAACGCTTGAGAAGTGCGGTGCGGCTTAGGTCGCGCCCTTTTCCGTGCATCTGAGCCGGCCTGATCCGGTGCGACCTTCTGGGCATCATACCAGGAGGCCATGATGTCAGAGAAAATCTTAAAACTTGTTCAGCCCAGGTCGACCGACATCGATACCGGCTTAGTCCAACGGATCGAGGGCATCCTTGAGATGGCCCGTTCCGGCGAATTGCAATCGTTCAGCGCGGTCGGCGTATTGAATAACGGCGATATGATGACAAGCGCCGGCCCAACGCCAGACCCTTGGAGCGACATCGGTGGGCTTGAGATCCTGAAACAGCGTCTGATCGAGCGAGACTTCTGATGCTCAGAATCACAGACCGCGGCAATTTCCTTTATGAGCCCGATGGCGCGAAGCTGACGGAGTTTTTCTGGAACGAGGATCACTTCTGCTGTGTACAGGGGCCCATCGGTTCAGGCACTTCGACCGCATCGTGTCACAAGATCTGGCGTTTGGCCTGCAATCAAGCCCCAGATTGGGACAATGTTCGTCGGACCCGCTGGATCATCTCGCGCGAAACCTACAAGCAGCTGCGCGAAACGACTGTAAAAACGTGGCTCGAATGGTTCCCCGAGGAAATCTGGGGGCCCTTCATTCGTGCTGAACCCATGTTCCACCATTTGAAGCGCGACCACCCGTCAGGGGATGGGACAAAGGTCGACTGCGAGGTCATCTTCTTGGCCCTTCCCGACGCCGACACCGCCGAAGCTGTTCTGGCGTCCTACGAGATCACCGGCTTTTTCAAGAACGAGGGCCAGTTCACCGAGAAAGAGATCATTGACGAGCTGCTGTCTCGTTGCTCGCGCTATCCGTCGATGAAAAACGGGGGCGGTGCGACGTGGTTCGGCGGCTGGATGGACATGAACGCGCCGGTCGAGGGCCACTGGGTGCCCTACATGCGTGGTGACATCCCGTTGCCCCCTGAGATGGGCGAGGACGAGCGCGCCGGCTTCGAAAAGCCCGATACGTGGACCTTCATCGTGCAGCCCCCCGGCCTGATCGAGAAGATGGTCGATGGCCGTCCGGTCTATGAGTACAATCCGCTGGCCGAAAACCAGAAGAACCTACGCGAAAGCTATCTGGACAAGATCAAAGGCAAGGCGCGGTCGTGGATCGATCGACGGGTGCTGAACAAGGTCGGCCTCTACATGGCTGGCAAGCCCGTCTACCCCGATTTTTCCGAGGTCGATCACGTCAATCCCGAGGACACCGACCCCGTACCGGGCGTGCCCATTACCGTGGGCCTCGATTTCGGGCGAAACCCCGCGGCGATCTTCATGCAGAACGTCAACGACGTCTGGACCGTGTTTTCAGAGCTTGTGGGCGATAATGAAAGCGCTGACAAATTCGCGCCAAAGGTCAAAAAGCACGGGGCCAAGTATTATCCCGGCTTCGAGTTCAATTTCTGGGGCGATCCGCGCGGCGGCGACGGTCAGGAGGCAACTGAGGAAACGGGTTTCGGCATCTTCCTGAAGTACGGCATGCAAGTTCTGCCGGCCACGACCGACAACAACATCGAGCTGCGCCGGTCCAGCGTTGAAATGGTGCTCAACCGGCGCAATGGCCTGAAAGTGAACCCTCGAGCTCTGATCCTTCGCCGCGGCATGGCGGGCGGGCACCACTACCGCAAGATCAAGGGCGCACCGGGCATGTTCTCCCCGTCTCCCGTCAAGGGCCCATACTCTCACCCCGTCGATGCGTTCGAGAACGGTCTGATCGGTGGTGGTGAGGGACACGCGGTCGTCACCAGCCCGAACCATGAGCGCAAGCGGCCTTCCCCAGTCAAACCTAGAAAAGTGAGATTGCGCCGTGGAGCCTGAGTATTTCTATTTTGTATTCCATCACCGGCCTACAATCGCACAGATCAGAGCGGGGAAGGCCACATGGACGCAGTATTTCGGCCATGTCGAAGCAATGGGCTACACGATCGATGACACCTGGTTCTTCTACGACCCGGGCCGCTATCGGTCGTCTCTTTCGATCACCCACATTTACGAAGAGGTCGAAGATATCATGGCCGAGAAGTTCTCTCGCGCCCATACCGTGATCAAGGTTCAGGCCAGCAAGAAGTTCCTGTTTCCCCTGCATCTGCCCATGAATTGCGTCACCCAATGCGCAGCTCTGATTGGTATCCGTGCATTTACGCCAAATGGTTTCCGCAAGAGGTTGCTCCAAGAAAAAGGAGTTATTGTTCATGGGCCCCAAGGAAGATCCAGAGGCGAAGAAAGATCGGGAAAGCCAGCGTCGGTTATCAATTCTAGATCGTAGGGAGGCATCTCAGCAGTCGGCGGGCGCTTTGACATCTGACCTGCGTGCTGTTTACGGTTTAAAAGCTTTATCCATGTTTGGGACACGCGGCTCAGGTAAGGCGAACACAACTCCGACGGCAACCAATCCAAATACTAATAACCGCCGCTGATATGATTGATCGCAAGCCCAGCAAAGAGTTTTCGACCAGATATTCCGCTGCGAAAAAATGGCGGGATATGGTGCGTCCAAAGCTCGAAGAAATCTATTCATTCATCTGCCCAGGACGTGAGAACGAGTTCAACACGAACATCTTCACGCCGCGCGATGACGAGCCCGAAACCTTCATTTCGCTGCCCGAGGATCTAAGCAGCGACTTCGCCTCTGACATCGTGTCGTATTACACCCCGTCTGAAACCATGTGGACCGAATACATGGTGACGACGCCGGTTCCGAAAGAGGCGGTCAATCAGGTATCCGAGATCGTTGGTGACAGGGAAGAACGCCTGTTCGATATGATCCAATCTTCCAATTACAACGACGTCGCGCCGCAGGTCATGTTCGAGGCCGCGCATGGTACGATTGCAATGTGGGTGGATAGCGCGCACCTTTCGCAGCCCGTTTATTGCGAGACAGTTCCACCGTGTGAGCTGCTGATCACACCAGGGCACCTCGGCATCCTCGACCGCTTCCGCGAAAAGCCCGTGATGGCTTCATCGCTCAAAGCCCTCTTCGACGGATGGGATGTCACTCTCGAGATCCCCGCGATCAAGAAGAAGATGGATAAGCCCGGTGACACTTGCAAAGTGTGCTGGGGTTTCTGGCTCGATTGGGCTGATCCCGGCAATCCGATGTGGCGCTGCGAGATCACCGTCGACGGCAACCGGATCACGCCCGACGAGCCCCTTATGCTCGGTGAATATGCTGGTTCCTGCCCGTTGCTGGTAGGCCGGTTCAATCCCCAAACCAATCGCCCTTGGGGTCGTGGCCCCGCGTGGAAGGCACTGCCCGACATGCGCGTCTACAACGCTGTGGACGAAGCTGTCCTAGACGGTCTGGACCAAGCGCTGCGCAACACCGTGATCTATGCCGATGATGGGTTTCTTGATCTGAGCGAAGGTGTTGACGCCGGCCGCGCATATCCCGCGTCCCGTGGTTTCACCCGCGATCAAATTTATGAGATGCAGAAGGGCGTCAATCTCGACACGGGGTTCTTCTCCGAAGATCGTCTCGAAGATCGTCTGCGCCAGCGTTTCTATCAGGACGGCCCCCGCCAGCGCGGCGAGACACCCCCAACAGCTTCGCAGTGGATTGACGAGCGCCGCCGCGTGCAGCAACGCCTTGGCAAACCTTCGGCCCCCCTGTGGCGTGAGTTCTTCATGCCTTTCGTCCAGCGCGTCGAATATCTCGCCATCCAGCTTGGCAAGATGGACGAGGCTCTGACGCACAACGAAGCCGTGATCTCCGTTCAGCCGATCTCGCCCCTGCAGAAAGCCCAGAACCAAGACAAGGTGATGGTGTCGCGGTCCAACCTCGATCTCGCGTTCAGCGTATTCCAGGATCAGGTCGGCAGTTTCATCGATCCCGTGGCGACCTTCCGAAACATCGTGAAAACTTCCGGTGACGACATCACCGTGATCCGCAAAGAACAACAACAACCCGAAGGAACCCCGCCCGATGGATCTACCCCGCCGACTGAGTAGCCCCGGCCCGATTATTGAATACATCGCTGAGCTGCAGCGGTCAGGGTTGAAGAAGAAGGCTGATTTCGCCATCGGTGCAATCCGTTCGACCTTCAATTCGCCCGATGGGGCTAAGGTGCTGGATTTGTTTGAAAAAGCGATCCTTGAAAGATCGATCGATCCGAGCGCCGATCCCCGTGCATTGGATGCGAACAACGCTCAGAGTTTTATCGCCCTCGATCTTAGGAGGATCTTGAGCGATGAATTTGATGCAAAAACTGAACCTTCACCGCCCCGTGTGGGCACCACAGGACGACGCCGGGGCACCGCCTCTTGACCCGTCGCCCGCAGGAGATCCGCCCCCCGCGGCGGACCCCGCAAACCCGCCCACCGATCCGGCGGCCGCACCATCCCCAACGGAAGTCGATTATTCCTTCCTGCCCGACGAGTTCCGCCAAGACGGCGCGAATGACATCGAAGGGTTTCGGGCGCGCTTCGATGACCTGACCGCGCAAGAGGCGCAACGCCAAGAAGCGCTGCAGGACGTTCCCGACGACGGCACCGGCTACGAGTTCACTGTTCCCGATGATCTGGACTTCGGCGATCTGGAACTGCCCGAGGGCTTTTCCTTCAACGTGAAAGCCGACGATCCCGCACTGGCTCCGGTTTTCGAGGAATTTGGCGGGCTGCTCCACAAATACAATCTGCCGAAGCAAGCGGCATCCGAGTTCATGGGCGCGCTGGCGAAGTACCAAGCCGCTGAATTTGCCCCGATGTACGCGGAGAGCAAAGCCCAGATGAAACTGCTTGGCTCCGGCGCAGATTCCCGCATCGCAAACGTCGATCGTGCGCTGACCTCGCGTCTTCCCGCCGATCAAGCTGCAGCGCTGAAAGCTGCGGCAACCACGGCGAACGGCGTCAAGGCGCTGGAAGCTCTGCTGCAACCTCGCGGCATGAAAACCTCCTCCGCAATACCAACCCCGCCCAAGACCGTCGATGACGAATTGGCCGAATACTACAGCACCCCAACGAAAGGGAATTAACAAATGGCTCCTCTAAATCAGTCAACGCAATCCATGATTGACCAGTACAAGTCGGTCGATGGAAACGGCAAGTATATCGATGTGATCGAAACTATGAACGACACGTCGCAGCACATCATGGACGATTGGTCCTGGATGGAATGCAATTCCGGCACAAAGCATACCCGCGGTATCCGCACCGGTCTGCCTAGTTTGAGCTGGGGCGCACTATACGAAGGTATTGCGCAATCCAAATCGAGCAAGCAAATGGTCGATGATACAACCGGCTTTGTTGAAGGCCTAAGCACTGTGGACCAGCGCCAGCTTGATCTGTATGCAGAGAACAAGGTGGCAATTCGTTCTGCCGAAGGCCGGACTTTCATGGAAAGCATGGCGCAGGAACTGATGACCTCGCTGTTCTACTACGACCCATCAACCAATGTACGCCACCCCAAGGGGCTTGGTGCGCGGTACGGTGTTAAAGCCACTTCCGGCGCTGGGAACCAGATCGTTGACGCCGGCGGCACGGGCTCCGACAACACATCAATCTGGCTTGTTGAATGGGGTTACGACGGACTGTCGACTATCTACCCCAAGGGCACGCCTGCGGGGATGCAGCGCGAAAATAAAGGGCAGCAGCGGGTTCTCGACCAGGCGGGAAACCCCTACTATGTCGAAGAAGAGCTTTTCCGCACGCATGTCGGCTTCTCGGTCGGTGACTGGCAGCGCATCTCTGTGGTTCGCAACATTGATGTCAGCGAATTGGCCGCCGGCAACGTGGATCTGTATGGGTTCCTTCGTAAAGCATACTACAAGTTGAAATCGCGCCGCGTGAACAAACTCATGGACCAGAAAGCCCCCGGCCGTCTGGCGATGTACTGCAACACCGACATTCTTGAAGCGCTGGACGGTCTGGCAACAAATGCTGGCGCAGGCGACAACTTTACTCGCCTGCGGCCGACCGAAATCCAAGGTCAGGAAGTGATGTCCTATCGCGGTATCCCCATCCGCGAAACTGACGCAATCCTCAACACCGAAGCGCGGGTGGTCTAAGCGACCCCCGCAATGAAAGGAAAATTCTCATGATCTTGAATGCTGATCTCATTCTGTCTGAAAATCAGGCGATCACGTCGACGGCGGTTTCGACCAACGTGATCGGCTGGCCAGACAATGGTACCCCACCCCGTGAGGGGGCACCTATTGCTCGCAACCTTGGTGCGGGCACACCCATCCCGATGTTGATGCAGGTAACAGAGGCGTTTGCCACACTGACCAGCCTGACAATCACCATGGAAACATCTGATAACGCAGACCTGTCGTCTTCGACGGTGCTTGGTTCCTCCGGCGCTATCCCCGCAGCGTCACTGAAACCAGGCTATCGGCCTTCTTTCACGCGGTTTGTGCCGGATGCTACCATGAAGAAGTATTTCGGGTTGCGGTACACCGTCACCGGAACGGCTGCCACAGCTGGTAAAATCAGCGCGGCCGTCGCGACAGAGGTAAATACCTAATGGCGGATCTTACAGAAGAAGAAAAAGAAGCCGCTGAAAAAGCGAAGGCCGACGCCCGCGCCGAGCAAGAGGCGGCCGAGGCTCAAGCCGCTGAAAAAGCGAAGGCCGAAAAGATCGACATGGAAGATGTTGAGACAAACTTGATCGACATCATCACCACATCTCCTGGCACAATTACAGGCAAGGGGCTGGTAAAAGCTGGAACCCGTCACACCATTGAGAAGTCTGCCTTCTCGAAGGAATGGATGGTTCACAACGCAAAGACTGCGGACGGCATCATGGAGATTGATCCGCAGCATCGCTACAACGTCAACCTTGCATCTATGGATTCTGGCGAGCTGAAAATCCTGATGGTCAAAGTCGGCATCAAAACGCAGAAGAAAACGATGAAGCGATCCGACGTCGAGCGACTTATCACGAGCCGTCTGATCAAAATCGCAGAGGACGAGGCTACTGAGGAATAACCCTGGTATTCGTGTCCTCCTGAGCCGCCAGGGTTAAGAAAAGGGCTGCCTTCGGGTGGCCCTTTTTGTATTCGTGCATTTGGCAGGCGGGTAATTCCTCAGAATGTCCGCTCATGGCAACACAATTTTCAATGTTAGGCATCATGAATGCCGCCCTTCTGGCCCAAGGCCAGCTCGAAATCGTTTCCGAGAACGATGGGTCTATGGAGTATCGCACGATGGCGAGAAACTGGCCCGGTGTTGTCGAGGCCGAGCTGGAAGATGGAGCCTATTTCTTCACCAAACAGGAAGCCGAGCTGGTTACGCGCGTGCCCGGTCAGTACGAGTTTTCTGACGGATATGTTGTGCCGGCGTCTGCGCTTCACGTCCGCAATGCGTGGCTGATGTCGGCCACGGGTTCCAAGATCGAGGTGGATTGGGTTCAGGACAGCACGCATGTCTATCTGAACAGCCCCGATGGGTGCTGGATCGAATACGCGATCTGCTCTGAGCCTGATCTATGGTCGGCCAATTTCGTTCGCGGCGTTCAAAAGCGGATGGAAGCCATCATTTCCCGCGCCATCAAGGAAGAATTTGGCGAGGCCTCGCAGCTGGACCAAGAAGCCGAGATGTATTTCCAGCGCGCCCGCACCAACTCTTCGAAGGCGCGTTCGGCCAAGCCTTTTTATAACAAGGGGCCAATTGCTTCCGCGAGGAACCGACGTGGCTAGAAAAAAACAGACAATTATGCAGCGTGACTTCACGTTCATGGAATTGCGCGAAGACTTTTTAGAGCGAGATGATGTCGATATTCGTCGCCAATCGCTCAAAGGCGCTCTCAATATGAAGGTTCTGCAAACCGGCGCTGCAGAAGCTAGGCCGGGAATGCACTTTGTTAGGAAGTTACAGGACGCCGATGATATCATTGAAATACGTCCCGCTACAGGTCTTAGATTTGGCGTCCTAATTAACAACAATAGCTTACAGATCATTGACCAAACCGCTGACATCGTTTTTCAGCTTAACATTGTGCCTTGGTCGAATGCCGCTGATGTATGGGTAAACAGATTTCGTCAAAAGACGATTTTTGGTTCTGCATCTGGCGGGATTCACGTATTAACTTATTCTAACGGTATATGGACATTTGCGCCGTTTGCATTCACCGATGCGGCTGGCGGCGAGTTGGCCCAGCCATATTGGGCATTCGAAGACGACATCACATTGCAACCATCGGCGCTAAATGGCGTCATAACTATCACAGCCAGCAAAGCATTATGGACAAGTGCTTATGTGGGCCTGCGTGTGCGCTACAACGCCAGGGAAATCGAGATTACCCAGAGAATAAGCGATAAGGTCGCGCGCGGTATCGTTATCAACGAACTCTCACCGAGTTTTCGTATCACAGTCGATGATACTACGGAGTATCGCATTGGAGATGCTGTTGTTGCGGCAAACACCAACTATCAGGGACTGATCGTCGCAATAAATGGATTGACCTTGGATGTTGTGACGCAAGTGTTTTTCGAAGGCCCGGACGTCGGCGAAGAGCTATCTGGACCTGGTGGTTCATCGAAGGTCACAGCTAAGGCAGCTATAGCACCGCTCGCTTCCCCCGTGTGGGATGAGCCCTTGATGTCGGACGTGCGTGGTTGGCCGAGGGCTTCTGGGAGTGCAGCAGGCCGGATGATCCTATTAGATTTTGAATCTGTACCAGATATTGTCGCAGTTTCATCATCCCGTAGCATCGATGATTTTAAAGTGGGAGCCGCTGACGACGATGCAATTGTGCGTCAGGTGGGTGACAACGCTCCACACTGGCTACACGCTGAAAGTGTTGGTGACCTGATCCTATTCTCTGACAGCGGCATCTACAACGTGCCAACACGAGAAAATGGCATCATTTCCCCGGCCACTTTCAATCCTGTTTTTATCGACGATAGTTCATGCAGCAATATTAAGCCGGTTAAGGTCGAGGACGGCATAATTTTTGTGGATAGCTCAAACGAGAACGTAAAAATCGTCATGCTTGATGGAAATATCTATCTAAAGTGGTCAGTAAAGTCGCTGACCAGTTTACACAAGCATTTGATAAAAACGCCCAGGGGGTTGTGCGGTCCTTCACTTGGATCAGCAGCGGCTGAAAAATATGTCTTTGTGATAAACGGAGATGGATCGGTCGCAACTGTGTCATGGCAGGAAAGTTTGCGCGATGAGAATGTCGGTTTTGCCCCGTGGGTAACCAAAGGTACATTCATAAAGATATCACCAATATTTTCTTCCTATTGGGCAATTGTTGATCGCGTTGTAAACGGTACAACCGTTAGATTTCTTGAGCGGTTTGATGACAATATGACTGTTGATTGTGGCATCGAAAGCGTTGAGCTATCGGTGCCGTCTATCCTAACAGTAGAGGGTGTTCCGCTCTCTGTTAATGGCGACCAGCTTACTGTTCAAACTCCAAGTATGGGCCACTTGTCAGGAGAAACCGTCGCGTATTACATCGATGGGTGGGACGCCGGAGATTTTACAATAGCAGCGGATGGCACCATTCCTGATGAACCTGGCGTTGATGGCGTGCGGCAGGTCGGACTTAATTTTGTCGCATCGGCTGAGCCTTGGCCGGTAGAGGTCATCGAGAGCCCGCGCGTCGGCGAGGTCACTGTCCGCGTCATGGAAGCTATAGTATCGGTACAGAATACCCTTGGGTTTGAGGTGATGTGCAACGGTGTTCGAAACTCTGTAACCGCCTATAGCTTTGGTGATGATCTTAGCATCCCGCCTGCTCCCAAAACAAAAGTAAGACGATTTACGATATTTGGTAACAGAGATCATCCAGAAATAATCATATCGAAGACGCGGCCCGGGCCGTTTAGAATATTGGCAATAGGTCAGAAGGTACAAGCGTAATGAACCCAGTAACAGCAGGACTAGCGCTTCAAGCAGGATCGGCAGCTGCGGGTGGTTTAGCCGGGTTTGGTCAGGCCAAGGCGGAAAAGAAACAGGCCGAGATCAATGCTTTCATCGGGCGAACCAGGGCGATCCAAACCGGCGCTGACGCAGCTCGTGGGCTAAACGATGAACTTGGTCAAATGCGGAACGTAATGGGGGCCAACCAGCAAGCCCCCGGCGTCGGTACATTCGAAGTGATGAAAGAGTTGCGCGAGACAAGGAACCGCGAGCGCAACATCAACGTCGGCAACCGAAATGCCGAGGCCGCATCATACCGGATGCAGGGACAGGCCGCGGGGCAAAGGGGCGCGTATGCCCTTCTGGGCGGGGCAGCCAAAGCGGGCCCCTCGATGTTTGACCTCTATCAGTACAAAAGGACCGGCTAATGGCACAAATCAAACGCATCGTTCGGGACAATCCGATTTCGAATTTTCAACAAGGCGCTCCCTCCGGTGGGGGCGCTTTTCGGCTTTTGGCAGATGGCTTAAACGCGCTGTATGATCGCGTTGCCCCTGTCGCTGAAAACGAGATGAAGCAACGGGGCGAAAGCCTTGGTCGCGAGGCAGCCAAAGCGCAGTTCGGGGATAACCGGCCGTATCGGGTACAGCCACAGGCCGGCGGTTCAACCGACACCCTTGCGGGCGGTGAAGGCGGAGACGACCTCGGGGCAGGGACCGGTTGGCTCGAATACGCCAACCAAAGCGCGACCCGTAACAAGCCGATCTCGGGCGAGCTCAAGAACGCGATGTCGTTCCTTGGCGATATGGGTATCAAGATGAAGGTCATCTCTGGCGGGCAAGACGCCAAGGGTGAAGGCAGTCGTCGCACTGGATCCACCCGTCACGATCACGGTGGCGCGGCAGATGCAGACTTTTACAAAGACGGTCGCAAGCTGGATTGGAATAACCCCGATGACCTGCCGATCTTCCAAGAGATTGCGAAGAAGGCGCGATCTCGCGGGGTCACAGGTATCGGTGCCGGCGACGATTACATGGGGGCAGGGCGGATGCACCTTGGCTTCGGTAAGGAGGCTGCATGGGGCGCAGGCGGCAAGGGCGAGAACGCGCCCGCGTGGCTCACTGCGGCGTTGAACGGCGTCACCCCGACCGTTTCTGGTGGCGGCGGGCAAGATACCGTAGTAGGTGGCACAGGTCAGGGCGGCGGGACATACACCCCGCCCACTATGGTTCGCACGTCGTCGGGGGCGCTGGAAAGCCGCCTGTATTCGCCATACTCGGGGCCTATCCTGCAGGCACACAACGCGGCGGCTCGGGTCGCCTATCAGTCTGAGGTGCTGAACAAGAGTGCCGTCGACCTGATGGACCTTTCCGAGCAGTTTCCCCTCGATCCCGATTCCTTCTCGCAGGCGGCAGAGCAATACATCGATACGATGGTGGATAGCGCGCCGACCGATTATCAGGGCGAGCTGCGTCAAACCCTTTCAAAGGAGGTGCAGCGCCGCGCCTTCGGCATGATGGAGGATCGACACCGCGATATTCGTGCGCGGGCCAATAACTCTTCCAAAGCCTTGATCGAGCGTTGGTCAGACGGTCTTACAGACGCGATCCTTACAGGCGACGAGGGCCAGATTGCCGAGGCGCAAAGTCAGCTGGACGGCCTGTTACAGGCGCGCGAGGCCTTGCCCGGTCTGGCGTGGACCGAGGAACAGTCCGCCAACGTCATCATCGATGCTCGTAAGCGCGCGGAGGTGCAGGCCGAGAAACGCCGGAAAGAGGCGTCGAAGGAAACCAAGAACACGTTTGATCTGATCATCAAGGGCGCGAAGGTGGGCGCTACAGTTTCCGGCGAAGAGATACTTAACGACCCTGCCGCCATCATTGATCATCCCGAGCTGGCGCGTGAAGCCGCGGCGTTCGTGGCACTGCGCGATAACATGCCAGACTTCCTCGAAATGACGCCGAACGAACAGGCTGCAACCGTTGCAAACATGGCAGCACAGAAGGTTTCCGAAGAATGGCAGCTCGACATCGTTGATGCTGCCGGCAAAGCAGCAAAAGCGAACAAAAAGGCGTGGGAGGAAGATCCCGTTCAGCGCGCGGCCGAGGTGATGAAGACTAACCCGCCACCTCCAATGCCAGAGCTGACGCTGGACGATCCAGAGAAGATCGTGAACGGCCTTGCTGAGCGTCGTGAATACATGAACCAATTGCGCGAGGCCGGTTACACCGAAACCAAGTCCTACCTGTCCAAGACCGAGGCAGAGGGGCTGCAGGCTGCGATGGGGTCCGATACACCGCCTGAGCTTCGCGCGGCTATCGCCGGTGCCATCGTCGGCGGCTTCGGCACTGATGCCATGGCTGTATTCGATGAAATCGACGCCGACAAGATCACCATGTACGCGGGAAAGATGATGGCACTTGGTGGCAATCAGGCGCTGGCGTCGACCATCCTTACCGGGCAACAGATGTTGGATGAAGGGTTGGTGCGGGTTCCCCCCAAGGCAGACCGTATCGAAGAGTTCAGCACTGCAACAGCCACGGCGTTTGAGGGTGTGCCAGGCTCGATCGAGGCGCAGTCAGAGGTGATGGCGACCGCCCAAGCGATCTACGCGGCCGACCCTTCCGCCCGCGGCATGGAGCCCACGTCAGAAGCCGCCAAGACGCTGATGCAGGGCGCGATCCAGAAGGCATTGGGACAAGCCAAAAACAAGCGCGGCGATGTGACCGGTGGTGTGCAGGAGGTGATGGGTAACAGTACGCTCTTGCCGATTGGCGTCTCGGGCAAAAAGGCTGACGAGGTTCTGCGCATGGCGATGACCGGCGAGATCACTGGCGAAACCAGCTTTTCACGGGCTATGAACGGATTGGTCGGAGGCTTGTTCGGTGCAGACGTCACCACGGCATCGCCACTTTGGGGCGACGGCGGTGGCCCTATGCACAACGGCAAGCCGATCCCCCCGTCATACGTCAGGAATGGCAGCGTGCGCATGATCCCGGCCGGTCCCAACGGATACCGCTTGGAGATCATCTCGGGCAGCACCCGCATCGATGCCCAAGACGCCGATGGCAACGTATTCTTCTTTGACCTCAATAAACTGATGGAAGCGGCAGAATGACCTTTTTCCTGAACGGACCCGAGACGCCCCCGAAGATCAAGGCAAACGCGCCGCAGGAGGATCTGCCCACATGGGGGGAAGGCCTGATGGCTGCCGGATCATCGGCCCAGCTTGAGAACGATAGCAACTTCGTCGCTGCCCGTCGCCGGATTGGCGTGCGCGACGATATGGCCCGTGATGTCGTCCCTCGCCTTGGTATGGATCAGATCAGACCCATCATCGAAGAGCGCAACGCCAAGGCAATCGAACAGGGCATGCCATCGCAGGTGGTCGAGATCCCCGACACTGTTGAAGAAGCGGTTGCCCTTCTTGGCCCCAACTTCGCCAGCAAGACGATCGAGATGGCCCGAAGCGCGGCAGAGGCTGACCCCGCCGCTTGGTCGGACATCGATCTATCAGATGAGGCAATCGAAACCCAGACAAACGAGCGGTTGCGGGCCGAATACGAGGATGCCCAACAAATTCTTGAGATGATGCCCGGTGGGCGCGCCACAGCTGAGTTTGTGGGCGGTATGGTGGGCATTACCGCTGACGTGAAGAACCTGCCGTTCTTGGCCCTTGGCGGGGGCGGGGGCAGCATTGCGCGAGTGATGGGGCGTGAGGCCGCGATCAACATGGCCGCGGAGGCTGCTTTTCTTCCCTCGCAGTTCGATATGGCAGAACGGCTGGGTATCCCTGACCCGAGCGTTGCATCGCAGCTGGCAATGGCTGCAGGGGCTGGCGCGATCCTTGGCGGTGGTGTTGCGGCGGCGCAGCGCGGGTGGTCGTATTACAAAGGTCGCAACCAGACCAAGCCTATCGGGCGCATGAACCAGCTGCGCACGCAGATCATGGTTGATCAGACCGAAGACATCCTGACATCGGACACAGCGCAGCCCTTCGAGCAAATCGACCGGCTGGTAGCGGAGGCAGGGGCCGACATCGAGGCCGCGCCTTATCAGCTGGAAAACCCCATCAACCCCGAGCGCCCGCCTTTGCTGCCTGCCGATCCCCCAGAGGCGGCACCAGAGCAAGCGCCTGCGGTCATCGCTGCCGATGCGCCAACAGCCCCACCCCCCAAATCGAAGAAGCCGGCCAACCCGCGCCCGACGAGCCTGAAATCCTTCGTGGTGAACCAAGGCGGGATATGGAAGGGCGACGAGGGCGGTGATATCTCTGCATTGGAATATCGACGCCCGGGGTTCCTGAAGAACAACAAGCATGTCGACAGCACCGCGGGCAACAATGGCGGCGGTTTGCCCTTAGACACCATGCGAGAGCGCGCCGTTGAACAGGGATACCTGCCCGAGGGGGCGACGGTGAACGACCTGATCGACGCACTGGAAAGTGACGTTCGAGGCACACGCCGTATTTATTCTCAGGCAGAAGAGGCGGTAGCAGAGGAATGGCGGATCTTCGACGGAGAGGGCACTTCCAAAGATCCCGATGCCGTCACTGACTTCGAAGCGATGCAGCCAACCGACGGCCAGTTCTATGTGGATCGGGACGCCTACGAATTTGGTGGCAACCCAGAGGCCGACATCGAAATGGCGGTGCGCGGCTGGATGGATGAAAACGGATGGTCGGATATTCTGACCGACGCGGAATCGCGTGAGATTATTTCTGTGCTTCAAGAACGTGGCGGTGATCCAGAATATCTGGTAGAAAGAGCCCTAGAACGCGAGGTCGAATATGTCGAAAGCACCAACACAGCAGCAGACGTCCCGTGGGACGAACCAGATCAGCCGCGTGCAGAAGATGGCGGACCGGATGCAGGCAGCACTGGACGACCCGAACCTGACACCAGCGAAGCGGGAAGCCGCACAGCGAGCGCAGCAGATGGCAGCCAAGCTGATAGAGCAACGGAAAGCACGGCAGCTGGCGATCAAGCCATAATTGACGGCGTTGCGCCGGTAACACAGCGCGACCGCCTCCAAGCCCAACAAGAAGCGCCTATGCGCGGCGGTAACGCTGCAGCAGATGACGGCCTGTTCGATGTTGGCTCCCGTTCCCAAATGGATATGTTCTCGGACCCCGCATCGCCAGAAGCGCGTGCGATCCAAGATAGTGTTGCCGCCGATATGCGAGGGGATATTGAGGCTGATGGTGACTTTGACCTTGAGATTGAAACACCAGACGGCGGAAAGCGGATCATGTCTGCCGGGGCTCTGCTTGATTATCTGGATGAAGGGGATGCGTTCAGCGCCCGTATTGACCTGTGTGGAAAGGGGCCAGCATGAGCTTTTTTGACTGTGTATCGGATGCCGTGGACGAGGGCAGCGCAGACCGTGAGCGCGCCGCCCGAGCGCAGCAGATGTGGAAAGACACCTCAGACCGCTACGAGCGGCAGGGCTGGTCCCGCGAGAACGCAGAAGCAATGGCCGGCGAGGACGTCAAAGACGCCTTCCGCAAAGAAGCGGGCGAGAACCGCCATGTGTTCCAAGCCCGTATCGCCAATATGCGCAAGCTGCAGCAGGGCATCGCCTCGGCACCGGATCTTGCCAAGCACCAGACAGCCACGGTTGAATCGCTGGACTACAAATCGCGCTCGCTGGTTCGTCGCTTCAACAGTCGGTTGTCGGCGTTCCTGAAAGAGCACCACCGTGACCTCGCCGGTCGCCTGACCAAGCCCGCCCAGATGAAGAATATCGTGCGCGAGCTGCACGGGGAGGCAACGGGTGATGAAGTCGCCGGCGCACTGGCGAAGGGTATCCGCGAGGCGCTGGAAGACATGCGCCTGATGTTCAACGAGGCGGGTGGGATCATCGGCCAGCTGGACAATTACGGGTTGCCTCACAGCCATAGCCGTCGCGCCGTGACTAAGGCTGGTTTCGATCAATGGTTCCAGGACATCGCCCCCAACCTTAAATGGTCCCAGATCGAGGATCACATGACGGGCAAGCCATTCCAGCCAGAGGGCGCACCGCCCCCGAGCATGGAGACGCAGCAGCGCTTTCTGCGCGAAATCTACGACAACCTGAAATACGGCAAGGAAAGCCAAGAGGCGATCTATGGCCGTCCGACCGGATCTGCGCTCTATAAGCGCCGTGCGGAAAGCCGTAGCCTGCATTTCAATTCGGCGGATCAGTGGATTGAATACAATACGAAATACGGTTCGGGAGATCCGTTCAAAAGCCTGATGGGTCACGTCCACAAAATGAGCCGTGACATCGTGGCGATGCGGGAGTTTGGGCCAAACCCCGGCATGGGGATTGAATACCAAGAGCAACTGGCAATGAAGCGCGCGCGCAAAGAGGGGCTGGATGCTGACAAGGTGGCAGGCAACGGCAAGTTCGCGCGGCGCATGTTCCGTGTGGAGAGCGGCGGCGGGCAGGCGGAAACGCTTTGGCAGGACTATGTGTCGACGTTCCTGTCCTCGACGCGCCACGTCCTGACGTCGGCGTTCCTCGATCGCGCTATCATCGCCTCCCTGTCGGATACGAACACTGTTCGCCTTGCGGCAGAGCAGATCGGCATGAACCCCGGCAACGTCCTGTCCCGTCACGTCAAGATGATGTCGGACAGTATGACCAAGGACGACGCCCTGCGCGCCGGATGGGTGGCCGATACACTGGCAGACCCAGGCATCGCGCTTGCAAGGTTCCAGAGCGAGGTTCCCCCAGGCGAGATAGCGGAGCGCCTGTCCAGCGCCTCCATGCGCATTCAGGGCCTTTCAGGATGGACTGATGCGGGGCGGATCGCCTTCCAGATGGAGATGGCTGGCCTGATGGCTGCCAACGCTGGCCGCGCGCTGTCCGATGTCGACGCCCCCCTGAAAAAGGCGTTGCGAGATGTCGGGGTGACGGACGACGATTGGGCGCAGTTCACGCGGGCCGAGCATATGTTTACCGCGGGCAATGGTGCGACCTTCGCCAGCCCGATCTACTGGCGCGAGGCGACTGACCTCCCCTACGATCAGGCGGAAGATATTTTCTTCAAGATCCAAGGCATGATTGAAGAGCAAACCGAGTTCGCCGTTCCTACGCAGAGCCTTTTGGCGCGGGGCATGGTGGATCCTTCGGCGTATGACATCCCCCCGGGCACGCTGCCCTACGAGATCGTCAAGTCCGGTCTTATGTTCAAATCCTTTGCGATGACCTTCACCGTGAACCAATGGCGGCGCACGATGGCGCAGCCTTCCTTGGCCGGTAAGATTGGCTATGCCGCCAACCTCGTCGGTGGGGCTACCGCCTTGGGCGCGGTGTCGCTGCAGCTGGCAGAGATCATCAAGGGCAATGACCCCCAAGATATGACAGATGGCATGTTCTGGGCGCGCGCAGGGCTCAAGGGCGGGGGGTTCGCCGTTGTTGGGGATCTCGTATCTGCGGGGCAATCATCTTGGGGCGGGGGGGTCGGCTCATACGTGGCCGGTCCAATGCCGCAGGTCGCGCAGGACGCTTGGAACCTCACGATCAAGAACGCATGGCAGTTTGCTATGGGCGACGACACCAATCTGCCTAAAGAGATGGCGACGGCTATCAAGAGATATATGCCCATGGGTCAGACGCCAGCAATTGGGCCAGCCTTTGACCGGTTGGTAGCCGACCAACTACACAGCTTCCTTGACCCTGCCGCCGAGCGGGATTTCCGCAAGAGAGCCACGGCCCAGAAGAACGCCTATTCTAATGGATCTTGGTGGATGCCGGGTAGCCCAGTTCCAGATCGAGCGCCGAACCTGATGAATGCTTTGGGCGGCTAGTGCATTGGGTAATTACTGCGCATCAGTGATCGTCCAGACGCACAACAAGAGGATTTAATCATGCCAGAATTAAACGGCCTTCCAGAGATTGACCCAGCCGATGTTTCTGATGACGATTTTATCCTTATCTTTGACAATTCCGCACCGAGCAGTAGGTCGCGCAAATCGACGCGGGCAAACCTTCTGAAGGATGTCGCGCGGGAAGGTGGAGATCATAATTTTGGGACGTCTGAGATCAATGATCTGACTGTTTCAAATGGAACGATTATCAATCTTAATGTCACAACAGGTATTAAATTAGATACGGGTGCTACGCTAAAAAAATTGTATAGGGAAGCTGCGGCCATAGCTGTCTCTGACCTCCCGTCGGGCACAGGGCAAACAGTAACGATAGCTGTTGCAGGGGTAGCGGTTGGAGACTTTGTGAGCCTATCTTTTAGTACAGCTTTATCAGATGGGCTTATTGCTCAAGCTTGGGTTTCTGCACCTGGTACAATATCAGTGCGACTATTTAACACTACTTCTGTCACAATTGTAGGTGCACCATACACTGTTTATTTAGCAGCTATGCGCTTCCTGTAATGCCAACCGTGCATTTGGCATAAAAGCATGTTGCGGCAACTCTGCCGACATGGCAACAGTACCTAAATCAGACCGTATAACGGTAATTACTCTGGCCTCTGCGATAGCGGGTCCGTTTGATCTCACATTTCGATTGTTTGACGATGACGGCCTTGCTGTTTTTGTGAATGACGTGCCGCGAACTGACTTCACAATATCTTCAAATTATGTCGATGGTTTTGACGACAATGCGACCATATCGTTTTTGAGCGCTCTTCGAGTTGGCGATGTCGTTCGTATTATGGGCGATCTCAATCCTTATAGAGGCAATAACTATCAGAATGGCCCTGGGCTTACCCAAGCTTTTAATATTGAATTTGGGCGTATTTGGTCAGCTCTTTCAGAAATAAAGCGTGACACGAAACATAGCCTACGCGCGTTTCAGCCAATTAGTCCGTTTTCGATTTTGGCGGGCCGTATACTCACCGCAAACTTACAAGGTGATGGTTTCGCCTTCGGCCCTACGGTCGATGACATTGCTCAGGCGACCACACGCCCACTGACTGCCAAGAATATTACAAGCATGTCCATATTAACAACGCTCGTAGACGGACAGGATATAGCCGTTTATTCCGGCCACAACGGCGAAAGCGAAACCTTCACATACGATGCCACCAGCACTCTAGTCGCTGATGGTGCGCTGGTTGTTGACGCAACGGGCATGGGCGTTGGGCAGTTGATTAGCCAGCGCTATGAGAACGGCCCTGACGGGACTGTCGTAAAATCCCAACAAGGGGCATACCCCGCATGGGGTATTTTAGCCATGAATGGCACAAGCGACGATACTTCCCCCCTATCACGCCTAGATGCGGCGGCGGTGGTGTCTGGCAAGGGGATCAAGATTGCAAATGGGACAGCCCTAATCGGTTCCAACATCACAATTTCTGCTGATCTTAAATTTGTGCGCGGCGGTATGCTCAAGCCTGCATCCGGAGTGACGATTACGCTGGCGGGCGAAGTCACAGCCGGTGCCCGTCAGATTTTTGACTTGTCACTAGGCGGCTCAATCAAGTTTACCCGTACCCAAGATGTAAAGCCTGAGTGGGTGGGTGATGGCGCGTCAAACGTGCGTACTATCATGAAGGCCAGCGCCCCAGGCTCTCGCACAGTATTGCGTGGAATTGAGTATCTTATTGACTATCTTCATTTCGATAACTCACCTGACACAGTGGCCGGGGTTGACGATGGTAAAGTCATTGCAGGGGTAACAGCCGCTAACCGTTTTACCAGCCCGCAAACTGGCGGTGTAGGATCTGGCTCGGCACTGGTAGTGCCACCTGCGGATCGCTCCTACAAGGGTACTGTATTGCGATTTAAAACTGGCGAGACTGTACCGTCAGATTTTGTCTTGGCTGACAGCACCTACACAGTAGTGTCCAGAACCTACTCTTCTATCCGGCTCGAAAATGTTATGCTGCACGGCAACGCGCAAGCTGTTAATGGCTTGGCTGTCGGTGCGATCAAAGACCTGCAACTGCATAACGTGTATATTTGCGGCTTCACCGGAGAAGGCATGTACTCTAACGCCGGATCGGGCGGCGGTAATAATCAAGTCAAGATCACAGGCTTCTTAGAAATTTTCTTTAATGACGGCGATGGCCTGTCCGGCGCTTGGGGTGACATGCGGTCTTTCGCTGACGTTGTGTCACACCACAACTTAGGCAAGGGCGCGTCGATCACTGCGGGTTATACCCACTTCTCGTCCCTGTACTGCTACACGAACGCGCTTGAAGGCGTCGAGTGGACAAACCAAAGCATGTCTCAAATCGGGCTGCTTCGTTGCGAGGACAACGGGTATGAGGGTCTTAACTACGCCTCGACGGCAAAGGGGCTGTCTATCGAAACAGCGATGGTGCCAGACAACGGGAACGCTACAGGCGCACCAACAGGCCGAAAGACCGGTATCCGAAACCTTGGGGCAAACCTTCGTATCAACGAACTGGTAAACCCATTCCGCGACAACCCTGAAACCCTTGCCTCAAGTGGACTGGCCGAACAGCAACTTTATACTCTGTACGACGGGCCTACCGCAACTGGCGGATATGTTGGACGTATGCGGGACGAGGCTTTCGGGCAGTCAGGGAAGCCCGTTGCTGCGAGGGGCTTGTTGATTGATGCGGCGGTTCGGAACGGTAAGGGGACAAAGATCAAAGAGCGCCGAACTGTCAACAGCACCTTTGCGAACGCAACGGCCAATACCTACGCGCTGTTTAAGCAGGTCGATATCTACTCGTTAATTAAAATTGACGACGTATCATTCGGGTTTACCGTTCCGAACAGCGACGCCAACGCTTCTGCAAACGGCATGGGAATGTCTTTTGAGTTGACGGCAACGTCTAGCGCAACGGTGTCATGGGGGAGCGACTACCTAGACAGTTCCGGCGCGGCGCTAACTGGCATTGCACTTACTTCTGGTCAGGTTCTGTCAATTTCCTTTGTTCGGGTTCGCGGGAAGTGGATAAACCTGACTAAAGTCGTCGTTTAGGGTCCATCTTAGAACGCCGAAGCGGGCCAAGGTTGCGTCGTTCTAATTCTCAAAGTAGAGGGTAGGAGGCTTAAACTTTTTTGGGTGGTGAATATGGTTGCCTACATAGTCCTGTTGCTATCTACGGCTTTGGCATCGGCTATCTCGCGCAGAAACGTGATGCGCCATTTGGTTTTCTGGCTCCCCACAATCTTCATTGTAGGGCTGAAATTTGAAGTCGGCTTTGACTGGCACGTTTATTCGGAGAGATTTTACGACTTCAAAGCCATGGGGCTGGCAGATTTTGTCGATAATTTCTGGTTTATCTTTGCGGTAAGCGCTCAGGAGCCTATTTTTCTGATCATTTCCTTTGTGTCGGCAAAGCTTTTTGTCTCTTACGAAATATTTCAATGTGCATTCTATATTTTTTTCGTGTGGTCAGTGTTTCGCCTCGGCAACTCTATGGGAAAAACTAACGTAGTTGCGGCATTTTTTATCATTCATTTGTTTGTTTTGTTCACTTTGGAAATGTCAACCTTGAGGCAGATGATATCACTGTCGATATTTCATATCGCACTGTCTTTGATATTGAAGGGCAGAACTGGGAAGAGCTTGAAGTTCTCATTGCTTGCCCCATTCGTGCAAGCTTCATCTCTTATGTATATCATACCCGCGTATTGGGTCGGTGCCACAAAGAGAAAGGCCAAGATATGGCTCTTCATTGCTGGCCTCGCAGTCGTAGTCGTGAACGCCATAGGGTTTAGCCAGGTTTTGTCTGCTATGGGTGGGGTGTTCCCTAATATACTCGCCTCAAAAATAGAGTATTACGCGAACATCAGAACCAACGGGTTCAGCCTCTCCGAGAGGGCGTTCTTCTTGGTTTTCTACATTATAGCCATAGCTCTCGGATGGAAGAACCGCAGAAACGGTTCTCCACAAATTAGATATGTTGCAACATTAGTGGTTTACCTTTCCATTCTTGCGCTTATTGGTTTCTCCATACAAACCTTTAGGAATCGGCTCCTCTACGAGATTGTAATCCTCGTGGGTTTGATGCTTTTCACTAAGGGCGTAAGGTTTAGATCGGTCGCTAGAATGGCCCTAATCCCAATGGGTCTAGTCTTCTTTTCCATGTCTCTCAGCCAAACGTCTAGCTTGGTGTATGTGCCATATCAGAATTATATTTGGTATCAGTTCATGGACAAAGAAAGTGACGGATACCAGAGGCAGCAAATCCTTAGAGATTTGATCAACCGCTAGAACTTACGCGGTTGACTTAAGCACAACCCCCGAAAGGAACCCGACTTGACCCATTCCAGCGCCTCGGCGTTGCCAATATCCGTGCGCGTTGCTCTTGAGGTGGCGCGTGCGGACCATTCTGGATCGTGGTGCCGACAGCTGTGCATTTGGTAGGCGCGAGGGCGGTGAGAATAATCACCCCATGAAATCTGAAACAGATCAAATCTAGATGAACGGCTTTGACCTTCCCAGCTTCCTAGAAGCCTATGGCCTGCCCGGTCTGATTATCGTCGGGCTGGCTATCGTCGTGAAGGCGTTGTGGGCGCGACTTAACGAGCAAGTCGACGCCCGCTTTGACGATCATAAAGCGCACACCTCCCAGATGGCCGACAACACCAAAACGCTGGATGCTGCGCTGCGCTACATCGAAGGGAAAGGCCGTGATTAAGAATTTTTTCAAGGCTTTGAAATCACCAACACGCCCGACCCGAGAACAGGCTGATGCGGTGCAAGCACGCGAGGTTGCGGAGGCATCCAGACAGCGCCTCGCCAAGGCCATCGAAGAACGCTCAGGACAGGTCAACAGTCTGGTGATTGGAGTTTTACCGAAGAGAGGCCAAGAGCAATGACGATTTTAATTTTTACACATAGTGCTTTGGCCGTAATTGCAGTCGCGCTGATGTTGTTGGTGACGATCGGCTTTGCGCCGCACCTTCGCTTTCGAGGTCATGACGCCAACAGCTTCATGAGTGCGTTTGTCGCACTGACCAGTGGGCTGGTTTGGGTGCGTCTGCTCTGGTGGTCGATCCTGCGGCCGTCACTTGGAGTGGCGGGCATCATGAACCCCGGAGTGTTCACTGTATCGGGCCAGACCGTCAACACCGTCTTTGCCGTCTGGTCGATTGTCGCAGCTCTATCTGCACTCGGTGCTTTGCATCGTAGTTTGGATGAAAAAGACCGCAAAAACTACAACTGGCTTACCGCGCCGTTCTTCCCGCGCCGTGGTCCATATATTTGGAGGGTATAGGATGTTCACTGTCCGCGACGAACAAGCGCGCCTGCACGCGCTCGGGTACAACCCCGGCGATATCGATGGTCTGAGGGGGCCAAAGACGCGGGCGGCGCGCACAATCGCGCTGCGCGACCGGCAGGGCCACAACACGGCCGATCTTTTCCACCATTCGGGGCTGCACCGCATTCACTGGCATTGGACCGCTGGCGCATATGGTGACATTGCAATGGAACGCCGTGCCTACAATGGGCTGGTGGATCGCTTCGGCAATCGCATCGACGGCGACTTTCGCTTTGAAGCGCAGGCCCGCTATCAGGTGGGTAGGGCGGCATCCCATACGCTGAACGCAAACACGGGGGCCATCGGCCTATCCTGTGACGCGATGGCTGGCGCGCAAGAGCGTCCGTTTCGACCAGGCAATGCGCCGCTGACAATGGATATGGTTTGGGAGCTATGCGAATGGACGGCTGAACTGTGCCACGCCTACGACATTCCGGTGTCGCGGTATTCAACCTTGTCCCATGCCGAGGTGCAAACAACGCTCGGGATCAAGCAACGGTTCAAATGGGATATCACTTGGCTACCGGGCATGAGCGGCCCAGAAGATCCGATTGAGGTTGGTGACCGGCTGCGTGCAATGACGCTTGAAAAGATGCAAGAGCTGAGGTTTGCGGCATGATCTGGCTGGGTTTTGGCATCGCTGTGACCGTCGCTCTGCTGATTTGGTCGCTCACATGAGTGCCATTGGTTCAAAGCTTCGTTCGCTCGAAGGCGGCAAGGTCGCGTTTAAATGTCCTGGATGTAATCAGGCGCATCACGTTACTGTAGACGGTTCACGTGGCTGGACCTTCAACGGCGATGGTGACAAGCCTACATTCTCACCTTCAGTTCTGGTGAGGGGAACCGTGCCGATCACCGACGAAGAGCACGCCACGATCATGTCGGGCGGCAAGGTTAGCCCTGTTCCGTTTGTATGCCATTCATTTGTAACTGATGGTCGAATCCGGTTTCTTAGCGACTGCACCCATGAACTAGCAGGCCAGACGGTTGATCTGCCCGACTGGATAGTAACATGATGCGCTATGTAGCCATTGCCGCGCTGTTGGCGTGTCTCGGGCTGGCAGGGGCCTTGTGGTGGCAGTCAGGTACCGTCGATGACCTGACCGTAGAGAACGCCCGCCTGAGCCGGTCCCTCACAGCCCTGACTGAACAGGCGGAACAATCGGCCTTGGCGCGTGAGGTGGAGCGTGCCCGTGCTGACCGCTTCGCCGCCCGCACCGCCAATCTCACCGAAGCTGTTGAACAGATACTGATAGGAGGGACACCCGATGCGATGCTTGATCCTGATCTTGCCGCTCTCATTAATGGGCTGCGAACCGAAGATTGAATACGTCCCGATAAAACCGGACATTCCATCTGAAACCCTGACCCCATGCCCCATCAGCAAGCGCAAGGTCCAGACGGTAAACGAGCTGGCTGCCTTGGCAACGGAGCACCTTCTGTCAGCCGAATGCGCCAACGGTAAGATCGAGGTCATCGCTAAGGTTCTCGGCCCACAATAAGCAAAGCCCCGACCGTTTCTGGCCGGGGCTTTTTTGTGTTGATCTTATAGATGTTACACGGGGCGAGATCTTTTTATGACGAACTCCCCATTGTTTTTAAAAGACAATCGTATGATTTAGGTTCTGGCGGGGCAACCCGTGGGGGTTCAAGTCCCTTCACCCGCACCACTTTGATTTTAAAGTAAAATCCTAACCTTCTTTTCAATAATCTTTGTGGTCTGTTACTCGTCAGTTACTCGTTTCCGTTACTCGTATGTTCTCACACGATTCTGGTTAGCGCTTCGCCCGCATCTCAATGACCTTGTTGGCAGAGCCTGACCGATCCCGAGCATATCGATCTGTCGTGTTCTGATTCTGGTGTTGGGCGGCGTGCTGCAGCGTGTAGGGGTCAACCATAGCCTTAGCCTCAGTGATGCCCCCGGCGCGTCCGTCACGGATCTGCAGGGCTTCGTCCAGACCGAGATGGCGGGTGATGATCTTGAACCGCTTCGACACCATGCCTTGCTTTGGCGGCAGGCCGGATTGATCCACGATCAGGGGGCCGGTGCGCTTGTCCAACGGGATCGCCATGATCCGCCGGCGCAGGTCGGGCAGGTGGGTCAGGTCGAAGGTGTAGGGCTCGGGCATGCTGTCCCGCGTCTTGCTGATCTGCTTGGTGATCTGGCTGACGTCAGGCGCAACCATGTCCCAGGTCATGCCGTCCACCCAGATCGCCCCGTGGTGACGGATGCCGCCCTCATTGTTCTCTGCTGGAACCCACTGCCCATAAACGTCGACACCGCGGAGCATAAGCTCGAAGCGCAGCAACAATGACAGTGACATATGATCCCAGCCTCGACGGTCGGCCTCGGCGACGACGAGATCCACATCTTGGCGGGTGATAAAGACCTGACGTCTGGCACCGCCCTTGATCCTCATTTCCCCACGGATTGCCTTGATGCGCAGGCAGTCATCGCGGGTTTCTGCGTCACCGATCTTGATGCCGTATGACAGGATCATGCTAAGGTGATTGTACCAGCGCTTGATGTAGCTGGCGCTGCGGCCCTTCTCACGCATGACGCGCTGCCAAGCCCGCATACGGGTGAAGTCGGTTTCTGCCAGAAAGACAGAGCCGATGGCCCGCTCGATCATGTAGGTGACTTCCTTGTACTGCTTGCGCGTGTTGGAACGCACCTCCCAGATGTCACTGTCTTCGTCGTTCAGGTAGCGTGCAATCAGCCAAGCCCATGTGCCCGGCTGCTTGCCCTCGGTCACCCCGTTATACCAGTCCACCATTTCGCGGGTGAGTGCGCGCGCATGGCGGGCGCGGGCCATATCCTCGCCGTCGCCCACTGCGCCTTCCAGCTTATACGTTTTGATCCCATAGCCTTGATCGCGGTATTTCTTGGGGGGAACCCAGAAGTATCCGTTGCGGATCTTCTTCATACATGGGGCGTATAGCGGGTCGCTATCGTCCCATAGGCTTTGCTTAAAATTCATCGTAATTCTCCCGGTTGGTTTCGGACAACTTGGGTTTGGTAGTCGATCGCATGTTGCGCTCCTGCGCCCAAGCCTCGATCGCTCCACGATGGCGGTGGCCGATGGCGGGGTCAACTGTCGGAAAGCCGTATTGGTTCTCCAAACAGGTCGCATTCTTCTTCAACCAGGTGATGTCGTGCCGTAGCAGGCGGGCAACCTCGGCCTCTTTGATGTAGAGACTTTCGGCCATATCAATAGCTTTGCAGGATCTTTGCGCCTGGAATAACGATCAAACCATCTTCGACCATCATGGCATGGGTTTCCGTAAGGGCATCGACCAAGCGCAGGCCGAATGCGAGGGGGTATTTCTCGCGCACGAACTCGGCCATCTTCCAATCCTGATCGGGATCTAGCATGGCGTGACAGTTAAAGCATCCATAGACGAACGCCATATCGGTAACCTTGGTGCTCTTACCCTTGCCCCATATAGGTAGGTGCGCACCGATGACGGTATCATCGCCCGAGCAACGGTGGCCTGGGTAGAAGCTGGCGATGCGAAGGGTGCATGGCCGACCGTTCGCGGAATCGGTCAAGGCTTTGCTGCGAACTTTGGGCAGGCGGTGCGGATTATAGTAGCTCATTTCTTCCACCATTTTCTGGGCATTGTGCCGTTTTGATTTCCGTCTGGGTCGCTCTCGTCGGTTTGATTGTTGATCCGGCTGAGCAATCATATCCGGCAGGGCGGCAATGATCCCTTTTTTCAATTGCTCGATCATAAAAGCTTGCCTTGCAATAATCACGTTCGCATCGTCCGCAATGCCTTGCAGATCATCAGGAAATGGTGTTGACCCAAGACGCTTTTGGATTGCTCTGGTATCTTCGCGCAGGTCAGTCATGGGCTTTCTCCTGTGTGGATAGGGCGGCGCGGGCATGGGTGTGCCATAGGGCGTAGAATTCCGGCACGTTGTAGGTGGCGCGATGAACCAAGCCCCTCGCGGCATCCCGTTCAGCCAGCAACTGCCGAACTATCTGCACGTCAGCGCCATCCTCTCCGACATTTGCAGCGCGGATAGCCAGGTGTCTCTCTATTTGCTCGGTCGTGTAGGTCATATCAGTAGCCCCAATGCTAATCCTGCCCAGAATGCGGCTCCAATGGCTGCGGCCAGGATCACGCCGCAGCCGTCAGGCTTGGGTGCTTTATTGCTCATGGCTTGCCCCCCAGACCACAGAACCCGCGGTCATCATCCACCATGAAAATGAAGTCCCACGGCGCAGTCGCCACCGTAGCAACGGCATCCTTGTGGAAGCTGCCGGCCGTCTTCTTGGTGTCGGGGTTCTTCTCACGCTCTGCCGCAAGCAGATCCTGCTGGACGCGGGCGTAAGCCCCAAGCACCCGGTGATCGTTTGCGGGCAGATCGCGCCAGCGCCACAACAGGCATTTATCGCCGTCGCATGTCGCGCTCTTCCCATCATCGAAGGTGCGCGCGACAGGGCACTTGGTCTGCTTGGCTTCCTTCTGTGTGAAATAGGTCAAAACGGAATCTCCATGAATGGGCGAACCGACGTGCGGGGTTCGCTGAGTGATCCGCCAAGATTGCGAAAGCGGTCATGCGCCGATTTCTGCATGTCTCTCTCGAGGCGGGGGCGTACGGTGCGCAGCACGTCGACGGTGGTCACCAGAGCGTGCTGGGCATCCACTATGAAATCGCCGTGCTTTTCGCGGACCATAGCGAGATCCTTTTCAAGCCCCTGAGCGAGATCAGATAGACGCTCTGCCTCTTCGCCAAAGTGATCACGCTGGCGCTTAAGGGTTCGCATGTCCTCGTTGATCTTGGCGATATGGACAGTCTTGGATTCGACCAGTACTTGCAGATGTTCGATCTCTTGGATCAGCTGCGCCTTTGTGCGTTTATCGGTCATTGCACCACCACCGTAATTTGCAGGATCGCGCCGACGCAGAAACAGATCAGCGCGAATGCCTTGGCTTGAACGGGATCGATGGAGGCGGATCTGAGAAGGCCTGCGGTAAATGCCACGGCCCCCACATATCCGGCGATCGATAATACGGTCAGAGTCTCGGTCGTCATTCTGCTGCCCTCCGCGCGCCCACGTACCCGCCAAGCCAATCTTGGGCGTCTTCCATGTTGTCTTCATGCGGGCAGTCTGTAATCGGTGCACCCTGCTTGAACGCCTCGATGCCAGCGTCCCACGCTTGGCTGCCGGGGTTGCCCTCGTCGGGGTCGACGTCTGCCGTCCAGTGGGTGCCGCCTTCGTCCTCGAACCCGCCGACCTCTTCGTCTGGGTCAACGTCATCCGCCATTTGAGCGTCCTCGATGTCGTCATAAGTGCCCGCGGTGTCCTCTGCCTCTGGTTCCTGCATAACCTCGCCGCGGGCCTCACGCGCCTGCTGCGCCCATCCACCCGTGGCCTGCGGTGGGGTGATGTCCCGCACGGAAGGCGCTTCCTCGATCTCTTCGCGGGTGTAGACGCCCAAAAGAAGCTCGGGGAAGTGACGGCGGGCCCAAGCGCGCGCGCTGTAATACCCAAGCTGCTGCTGTGGATCGCCTTTCCACAGCGGGCTGTTCTTGACGGGGATCTGCTTGATAGGGGGCGAGGTGTAGGTGATCTCTTCACCCGTCTCCTTATCGATGCCAATCACGGTGCACGTCAGGTTGTCCGTGCCCTCGTTCTCGTAGCGATACTTCAACCGGCCCTTCACAGGGGCGCTCATGTTCAGCATGGCGTTTACCAGCTGGCCTTCGAACGATACGGGGGCATCAGCGTTCTTGCTGGCCTTGTACGTCTTCCAGCTGACCTGATACGGGTTAAAGCCGTAGGGCTGGCAGATCATGATCAGGGCCGCGCAGTCGCCTGGGCTGTTCCGGTAGAAGTCACGAACCATCGTGCCGCAACCGGCCATCATGTTCGCCATGTCCATCAGCTCTTTGCCGTTGCGGGGCTGCATGAGCGCACCGCCCTGTGCGCCCGTGTTGAACGTGGTTTCCCCGAGCTCCTGCCGGCGCTTTTCGCGCAGCATCAGGTCGGCGGTTTGTTTTTTGGTGGTATCGTTCATTTTGTGACCTTCTCGATTGCTTCACGGAGGCGCGTTTTTTCCTGTTCGAGGAAAGCGTCATGGGCGGCTTTGATTTGGGATTGGATCTCGCGGGTGACAGCTGAGGTCTGCTTCTCGATCTCGGCTTTGAAAGTGCGATCCATGTACTTCATCACCGAGAGCTCGGCGCGCGTGTAGGTGTTGCGCGCGTATCCGCCTTTGCTCGGCTTCCCGTCGATATACACCGTCTCGGTCAGGTACTCTTTAGCGTACAGGCCGATGAACTCGCGCATAGTGACGGGCTCACGTTCCCCAAATTTCGGAGTAAGAGGCTGATCAATGATCTCGGCAGTAATGCCTGCAATCTTGTCATCCGCCTTGGCTGTGATTGAAGCGATGGCGCGATCTTCGATCAGCGCGTTGATCTTCTGGTCGCGGAACCCGCCGATCAGCTGTGTCGCCGCGGCCTGAACAATCAGTTCTTCCATGTCGCGCATCGTCCAGCTGCGCATTTGGACGTGGAACTCGATCTTCGCTGCAGGGTCAGAGTTTTCTGTGGCGGCCATGTCTTCAACGGGCGCTTCGTCCTCGTCTAGGCCTTCGGAAATGTCTTGTGTGTCGATGATAACGCTCATGGGGCTACTCCTGTTGGTTTATTCCAATTTTCACCGCGAACGGCCGCTCCAACGGCAGTTTCGGTAAGGCCGTACTTTTCGGATAATTTGGCGTAGGTGTTGACGCGGGGGATGTGTTCATCCCTTAGCTTTCTGGCAATTTCATATGTCATGGTCGCCATACCGTGCCGGTCACCTGACGGCTGCCGATCCTTCATGGTCATGTCTCGATGGTTGTCAGCGTTTGTCCCGAGGAAGAGGTGGGCAGGGTTTACGCACGAGGGGATGTCGCAGCGATGCAAGACGAATAAGGAGTTGTCGAATTCACCATGGGCGGCTTCGTAGGCTGCCCGATGGGCACCAGTAGGTAATTTGTGCCCAGCTTTTGAGTAATTCCCGCTAAACACCTGGCCGTATCCATTCTGATAAGTCGCCCCCATCCAAATCCAGCACCCAGAAACGGATAGCTCCTCTATTCTAAAAGCGTGTCGTTCAAAGAAATTCACGGCGCTAACCCCGCTGTCTGCATCTGCTCAAGCAAGGCTAGGCGGCGCTCTTCCCTCATATGGAACATGCCAACGACTTCGCCCGGACCCGGCCAGTGGTTTGCGTCCAGGCACTCTCTGAACTGTCTGGCCGCCTGATTGTTTAAGAACTGTCCAAACCGCAAATCTTCCTCGCTAAGACCACGTAGAATGCAGTCGTAGGGCGCGGTATCTTCCTGAAAGATAAGGCCGGATTGATCTGACCAAACGCCAGTCAAACGCTCAAAAACGTCTGCGGCAAAAGCCATCTGACAATAGTAGCCGTGATCCTCAATGCGGCGGTCGCAGAAATACCCATCAAACGGTGCTCCTTGGGTATTCACCTTCTTGTAGTCCGACATCAGGCCTTGGAAATTCATGTTGTCGGGGCGGGATAGGAGCCACAGCTTGTTGCGCTCGTCATACGCTGTCATCGTGATTTCAGGTTCACCGCCGAGCACGGCCGAGGCTGCCGGATCTTGCGACAGCGCCAGACCCATAGCCGCCATCAGCTCAAGCTCATGCTCTTTGATGACCTCGCGCCCGTCACGGTCGACCTCTTCCCAGAACGCGATACTGGCGATAGCTGTCTTGCTGGCGCGGCCTTCCTTCAAAGCCTGCAGCTGCGCCTTGGTGGGGCGGTTCGGGGCGTTCTCCGCAACGGTCTGGTATTCAGCGTTCAGGCCGTCGATGCCGCCCTCGATAAACGCTGCCATTGCAGACCCAAGGCGCAGCGCGTCAGTGCGCTTTGGCTCATGCCGGTTCGGGTTGAGGATGTGCGTGGCCCAAACCTTGCTGGGGCCATGCTTGTTCATCTTGCGCAACACGCCTGACGTGACGCTGACGCCATCGCAGGGCTGGTTGTGGTGCCGATCGAGGCTGATCCGGTAGAACCCCGGCTCAGTGATCAGCTCGCCTTCGGGGAGGTCGATGATCTCATAGGTCATCGGTTTACCCACCATGCTGCAACTCCGCCAACAACAGCCACCCAGAAGGCAAACAGAAACGGTGCTGCCATTACCCACCAGAAGTAGGTCCAGATGTTAAGCCAATCGGTCTGTGCGAGATCCATAGAAACGTGAGATGAAACGGCTGCTGCGCAGACGTAACCGACGATCAAGACAAAAGCGTATCTGATCATGACGCACCGCCTTCCGCATTTGCGCGGCGTTTCAGCCAGTATTTCGCGGAGAATTTTGTGTCTTCATCCAGATCAGACTTATCGCGGATCCAGTGCAGGTAATCTGCGGGGGCTTCTTCAAACCTCATACCCTTGTGCTTGCCGAAACGAAGCGTGTTCAGGAGGGCTGGATAGCTGGAAATCTGTACCAGCTCTTCTGGCGTCTTGTGCTTTAGCAGTTCGACCAGAATGTGTGCCGTGACATACGCATCTGGGAGCGCACGGTGTGACGGATCCGCGCGACCCTTTTCAAAGTCAGGGTGCTTGCGATCAACGTCGAGCCAGTAGCGTAGCGCCTGGTTGCCGTGGCTTGGGGCATCAGGCCAAACAACCAGCGCGGATTTGTATGTGCAAATCCACTTGCGCCCGTTTCCGGCGTGGAAATGCTGCTCGAACTTTGCGTTATGTGCCGCGGCGATGTCGCCTTGACCGCAACCGTCCCAAAACGGCTTCCACAGGTCGCCGCGCTTGGGCGCGTCTTCGACATCTGCATCTGTGATATGATGGACGGCCATAGTCACAGGAGGGATTGGGCCAGATGGTTTGGCTAACGACGTCCAAGGGTTAATGATGTCCAACGTATCCAGATCTACATCGATGCGTCCAAACTCGATAATCTCAGCGCTCTCGTCGTCCTGAGTGCCGGTTGTCTCATAGTCTATAACGCGGATTAGCTTTGGCAAAATGAGGTCCATCAGATCACCACCTTCACATGCTCGATCTCGCCAACGATCATCATGTCCACCAGCTCTTCCCAGTTGCCGGGGTTGGCGGCTGTGATGGACTTCACGATCTCGGTACGGATCTTCTGGCGGTGCTTCTTATCGGCGGCACGCGCGGCGGCGGCTTCCTCTTCGGCCTTCTGCTCTGCTGCGATCCGGTCGCGCTCCTTCTGGGCGGCTTCCTCTGCCTCGCGCTTGGCGGCGGCAAGGCGCTCGGCATGGCGTTGCTCGGCGGCTTCTGCGTCCGCTTTTGCACGCGCCTCTGCCTCTGCAGCGGCGGCTTTTTCCCGCTCTGCTGCACGCTGCTCGCGTTCCTGTTCTTCTTTGGCGATCCGCTCTTCTTCGGCGCGCTTGGCCTCTGCGGCATCACGTTCGGCCTTCTCGGCGCGCAGAGCTTCCAGCTCGGCCGCTTGCTCCTCGCGCACCTTCGCAATGGCTAGGTCGCTCTCGTACTTGACCAGGGCAGCCGCCTTCGCGCTCTTGGCGTCGGCCTCGTACTCTTCCCAGCTGTCATCGATGGCGGTGCCTGTGATCTGGTCGATGATGCCTTGGATGGTCGCCGTGTCGTCGCTGGACGTGGCGCGCTCAAGGTCGAACACATCAAGGCGCAGTAGGAACTGGCGTTTGCGTTCAGCCTGTTCCGCTTCCCATGCTTCGACGGGGGCCTTCGTTTCGTCGCGCAACTGATCGAGCTCTGCCTTCGCATAGTTGCGCTTGGCGTTCACCTCCTTGTTCTGGCGGTTGCGCTCTTCGTTCAGCTCTTTGCCAACGTCATCGATCAACGTCTTCGACCGTGAAATCTTGGCAGCGAGAGCTTTCGCGGCTTTTCGGCCTGCAGCGGTGCTGATGTCTGTATCGAAAGTGCGTACCGCTTCTTTGATTGAACTGACCAAAGCCTCAATGCCGCCTTCCTTGGCGAACAGGGCTGGCACCTCGTCCTTGTGAGGGATCTGGATCAGATCCGTGCCTGTGGTTTCGTCGGTGGTGTCTTGTGCTGGCTCTGCCATGTGTGTGTCCTCAGTTTTGGGTGGAAAAATTAACATTGAAGTGCGCGAGGTTTGCGATGCCCTTACCAGCGATGGCCGCACCGGTGCCGCCGGCGACGGCCAGCGCAACCGCGCAGATCAGCATCTGGAAGACATTCAGCGACCGCGCCGACGCCTGACGCTCGACCTCGGCGGAGGTCATGTGACGCGCCTCAATCACCGCGTCCGAAAACTCGTAGTAAATCTGTTGCAGTCGGGGAGTGTGATCGGGTGAGGCATCCGCCCCCCGACTGCTTACCGTGCGGGAGGTCACGGTGTCTGTGGCGGGCATAGCGCCGCGCATATCTTGGGTGGTCAGGGTCTGGGTCATCCTCATTCCCCCCGCGCCGTAAGCCAGCCATATGTGCTGTAAATCGGCTTTGCGGAGGGATCAGACGGCCAAGGCTTGTAAGCCGCTCGTGCGGCCTCTTCTTCTGCTTTGACGCGAGCATACTCGCTCGGCGACATCATGGTAGCAGCGTGATCTGCGTAGATGTGAAACTTAGCGTTGTTGGACCCGCGCTCTAGTGCAGCGCCAAGGGCCTCCATGTCTTCTCGTAGGCTCATGTCGATCTCCCGAAGTAATAGGAGATTATTATCCACCAATGGTGAATATATCAAGAAAAAATCCACCATTGGTGAAATTTATTCACCGTGGTAGCAAATCAGATGCTTGCGCAACTAGAAGCGTGTTCTATTATTGTTCTATTGGGAGTGGTGCTGATGAAAGAAGTTGATAAACGGCTTGATCGTATGATCGAGATCGCAGAATCAGAGAATTTGACCTTAGATCATGTTGTCGAGATCATGGGTCGGTGCGATCAAAGAACATTCCGTGCTTTTTCGGACAATCCATCAACTCTGCCTCGGAAAATATAGTCTAGGGTAAGCCCATATTTTTCTGCCAGAATTTCTGCGGCATCTACCGAAATTCTGCGCGTTCCGATTTCCCAGTTATTGTATTGCGTAGGGCTAAAGCTGTGTTTCTCAGCCCATGCGCGCTGCGAAAGGTTTGAAAAACCTTCTCTAACGGCCTTTAAGCGAAGGCCTATAGTGCTGTAATCAGGGCGATTTGTCATACCCTGAATATCCACCATGGGTGGCCGTTGGTGCAAACCACCATTTGTGGACTTTACAGAATCCACCAAGGGTGGATATACATCAAGCATGGAAACAACTCATTCAGTAGCGGATGCCGTAGGGCGATCCAAAATGTCGGAAGCTCTTGGTGTGGGAGCTACGGCAATTAGCAACTCGGTCGTGTCGGGGAAATTTCCCCCGTCATGGTTTGTCGTAATGCAGGCTCTCTGCAAGGATGCTGGCATCGAATGCCCTCCTTCCCTCTTTGGCATGAAATCCACCGTTGGTGTAGTAACTGTGACTGACACCCTGCCAATGCAAGGGCAGGAACATGAAAATGTTGGCAAATCAGGATGATATTTTCATCCGTCAACGCAGGCGATCGTGTTCCCAACCGATCGGCATGTGGTGACCCCTTTGCCTTCGATGCGAGCTTTCTCGGCGTAAAACTCAGCGATGCAAGCCTGCGTGGTCCTTTGCCCGAGTTCAGTCATCATGACGGGGCAACCCTCGGGCGTGGTGGTGCTCTCACAACCGGCCAGCGTCACGACAGCGCCCAAAATCCAAAGTCTCAGCATATACATCCCTCCGATTTGTTCTGCCCATTCAACCTGTCTGGGGCTGAATTGCAACTCTGGCGTCAATGCCGAGCTGCCGATCGAGGGCATCAGATCGCAAGCCGGGGCGTATCCGGCGTTTTCTAAGGAGTAGCCAAATGGCGAAAAAGTCAGAAGGGCAAGCGGTGCGCGAAGCATTCGACGGGCCGCAGGTAGAGCATGATGAACTGATCGATCAAATGGAGGCACGGATGCGCGAGGAACATGCGCGCGGGTCCGATGCAAGCGAGAGTGCGGCCAAGGTTAACGCTTTCATCGATAAGACGGGTCTGAACACTCAAGCGTTTTCGTGGGGCAAAACGATCCTCAAGAAGCTGCCGAAGAAAGACGGTCAGGCGAAGGCGATGGATGTGATCCGGTCGCTCAAGACAATCATTCCCATGCTGGAATCGCACGTCGGCGGGCAGGGCACGGTTGAGATGTCGCTTGGTGAGCCCGAGCCAAAGCAGGCACCAGCGAAAACCGCGACAAAGCCCAAGACTGAAAAGCCCAAAGCCAAAGCAGACGCGCCTGCCAAGGGTGATCCTGAACTGGCCGCCGATGCCGAAGACTTCGACAAGCAGGCCAGCGCGACGGTGACACCTATCAACTTCGGTGGGGTGAAATCGTGAAGCGTATCGGTTTGCTGTCATCGTCAATCACCGCGCTTGTAGCGGGTGTTGTAGGTGCCTTCGGGGGCTCTTTCCGTGGGTATGCACCTGCGCCACGGTCTGGTCCCAAACCCAAAGGCGGGCAGGGGGCGGATCGGGCGGCAAAGCGCCTCAAGGCGAAGCTCAAGGCCAACCAGTCCATCCCTGATCTTCCTGTCGTCACCCGCCAGCAGCGGCGGGCATTGGAGCGGGGGCACGCCAATAAGGTTCGCAGCGCAGAGAAGCTGAATGCGATGAAGCGCAAACTTCCAGGCGGGGCGGCTGCCGTCCTATGAAGATCCTTGCCCTCGATATTGCAACGAACACAGGGATTGCGGTCGGCTCAGCCGGTCGTGATCCGCAGTGCTGGTCCGTGGATCTGGGCGAGGGGCTGACGGAAGACTATCGGTTTTCTGAAATCCTCAAGCTGACCCACGGCCTGATCGTCACGCATGAGCCCGATTTAATCATCTGTGAGGCGTTTATCGGGGGCAAGAACGCATCTGCCTACCTGATCGGGCTGGTGGCGTGCGTGCGGGGCTGTGCGTTCAACAGAGCGGTGTCCTGCGAGATGGTTTTCCCTGCAACGGTGCGTAAGCACTTCTTGGGGAAGGCGTACACCTCGCGCGACTTCCCCGGCATGAAACAGGCCAAGGCCAAGATCGAGATCAAGAAATTGGTCAAGCAGCGGGCCGAGATGATGGGGTGGGAAATTCCCGACCTCGATGCGGCTGACGCAGCTGCGACGTGGGATTGGGCAATGGCAAAACATGCACACGGATTTCAGTCGCTGCCGCACGGCGGATTGTTCAATAGACAGGAGGGGAATGCGTGAAGAAGCCTCGCGAAATATCAATAATTGGCGATAAGGCATTCGTTCCACTAACTCAGGGATTTTGCGCTGTAATTGACGCCGACGACTTGGGGAAGGTCGAAGGATATTGCTGGCACGTTTTCATCGACAAGTCGAATATCTACGCAAGACGCACAGCGCATCTTGATGATGGAACCAAGAAAACTATCCAGATGCACCGGGAGATTTTCGGGTGCGATGAAGTTCCTGTTGTCGACCATAGAGACGGCAATGGTCTGAACAACATTCGTGCAAATCTTCGAGCCTGTACTCAGGTTCAAAACGCTCGAAACCTCAAGAAATACAAGTCGAATTCGACTGGATTTAGAGGTGTGCAACCGCACGGGAAAGGTAAATTCCGGGCGCAAATCAGGAACAACAAAAAGCTGGTTCACCTCGGAATTTTCGAAACGGCTGAATTGGCTTCACAAGCATACGAAACCGCGAAGTCAGACCTTCATGGTGAGTTTGTACGCCCGAATTTCCAAGCAAAACCTGTAGGAGGCCTCTTCAGATGAGCCACTATATGACCGCGCTTGCCATGACGCAGACAGGCATGAAGCCCGCGACAAAGATCGTGCTGTATTGGCTGGCAGATCATCACAACAGCGATACAGAGCTTTGCTTCCCAAGCCTGAAAACGCTTGAGCAAGAATGTGAGATGAACCGGAGCACGATTATCCGGCATTTAGAAGCACTTGAGGGTATGGGGCTTATCTCTCGTCACCAGCGTTTGCGGGAGAACGGAAGCCAGACCAGCACGGCCTATAAACTGCATCTGACCCCTGTTGCAAAACGCAACAGCCCCTGTTGCAAAACGCAACAGCCCCCTGTTGCAAAATGCGACCCCCATAACCCTGTAATAAATAACCTTGGAAATGAACAACCCCCTAGCCCCCAAAGGGGGGATGACCTTTTCCCTGATCTCGGTGAACAGACACCACCAGACAGAACCAATGATCTGATCGGTGAAGGGTTCAAAGAGTTCTGGGAAACCATCTGGCCTAAGCACAATCGGAAAACTCAGAAGTCCGACTGCTGCAAAGTGTATTTCAAAGCCTGCAAGGGCGAACACAAAAAGGCTGACGCGATCTCGCCTGCCGCGCTGAACAACGCCGCGCGCCGCTACATCGCCTCGGTCACTGATCTCCAATTTCTCAAAGGGCCGCTGCCTTGGCTGAACGCGCCGGGGTGGGAAGCCTTCATGGATGCTGGTGACGCTGGCGGTGCCCTCGATTGGTCGACGCTGACGGATAGCGCGCGCCGGATGTTGCAACGCGGCCAGTGCCCCCCCTCGATGCTGGAAGACGGCCAGCCAAACGCGACCGCCAAAGCCTTTTTGGCGCAGGTGGCGAAATGATCGGCTGGACGCTCTGCAGCGGAATCGGCGCGCCCGAGCTTGCCGCCCCGTGGGTAGATTGGCGGCTGGCGGCAGAGATTGACCCATTCCCCCGCGCCGTCCTGCAGCACCGTCTCGGGTACAAGATCCCCGAAGATCATAACCAAGGCGATCCTTTGCTCTGGGATGACATGACCGAAGTAACGCCCGAGCTGGCGCGTTCCCGCGGGGTGCCGCTTCCCGAGATCCTGATCGCCGGAACGCCTTGCCAAGCGTTCTCGATCGCTGGCCTGCGCGGTGGTGTGGAAGACGCCCGTGGAAACCTAACCCTCAAATTCGTAGAGACATGCCATGCAATCGTCGATGCTCGACATGATGGAAAACTCGCCGTCCTCTGGGAAAACGTGCCAGGCGTCCTCAGTGACAAAGGAAATGCCTTTGGGTGTTTCTTGGGAGGCCTTGTCGGATCAATGGATGCCGTCTTTCCAAGCGACAAACCAGCCGATGGAAAGTCCACCCAGTTCTGGAAGTGGATCAAAGCCGGAACCGTCGAAATCGAAAATGAAGATGGAGAGCCAACAGGGGAGTTCGAAACCGTCGAAGCCCATCACCGATGCCGGTGGCCCAGTGAAGGTATGGTGCAGGGGCCAAGGGCACGGGCAGCATGGTGCGTTCTTGACGCCCAATGGTTCGGAGTGGCGCAGCGCCGCCGTCGCGTGTTCGTTGTCGTCGATTTTGGAGACTGCATCGATCCCGGAGCGGTTCTACTTGAGCCAGACCGCCTGCGCGGGAATTCTGCGCCGAGCAGAGAGGCGGGGCAAACAGCTCCCACCATCCCTAGCCGAAGCTCTGCGGGCGGTGGCCTTGGCACCGACTTCGACTGCGACGGAGGATTGATATCCGCTCGGATGACGGCAATCGGCGAGTATGCGGATGATAACACCGCGTCTTCCCTCAAGGCCCGAGACTACAAGGATGCGACCGATCTAGTTGCCCACAGCCTACGCGGTGAGGGCTTCGACGCCAGCGAGGACGGGACCGGGCGTGGCACGCCCCTGGTTCCTATCGCGTTCGATTGCAAAGGGACTGAGGTTCAATCTGACGCCAGCGGTGTCTCGCCACCGCTGCGCTCGATGGGCCATAATCAAAGTCACCAGAACGCGGGCGGGCATGCTGCAGTAGCGTTTTCAATTATGCCTATGAACAGCGGCAAAGATTACAAAGCACGCGAGGTCGAGGTCGCCCAGCCATCAATGGCTGGCGGGCCCACAGGTGGGAACCAAGGCGGTGATTTCGTTGTTCAAGAGGTTGCTGGCGCGATCTGCAAGGACAGCTTCTCGGGCGGGGCAGGCGGACGCCCTGAAGGTGCAGCTGCAGGCCACTACCTAGCCTCAAAATGGGCTGTTCGCCGGCTGACGCCCCCAGAGTGCGCGCGGCTTCAAGGTTTCCCCGATGATCACTGCCGCATCCCATGGCGCGGCAAAAGCAAGGCTCACTGCCCTGACGGCCCCCAGTATAAAGCATTCGGCAATAGCATGGCGGTGCCGTGCGTTGGCTGGATCACAGACCGTATGAAAATCTCAATGGAAGGAATGAAACATGCAAACTGATCCCCAACTGAGCGCGGTAGTAAACCGGATCATGGAAGTACGAGCGGAGGCGATGAAGCTGCGGCCGGTGAACCGTGCGCTCTATACGCCGAAGACGGAATCGGAATTGAGCAAAGATGAAAGCTGGAAGGGCGAAAGCAAGCTGCGCAGCGTCAAGCGGTTTAACTATTCGGGCCGGAACATGAAAACCGACAAGGTGCACCAACGCATCGCCAACCTGACGCAGCGCCGCGCCAAGGTGGGCCCTTTGTTCGCCAATGGGATCAAGCCGACGGACATCGCCTGTCAGCTGGGTTGCTCCGAGCACACAATCAACAACGATCTGAAAGCGCTGGGCCTGAAATGAACATGATGACCAACGTAGCCCAAGAATGGCCCAACAACATCGAGGCGGAACAGCAGGTGCTGGGCGCGCTGCTCAACGATAATTCGCTGGCCTATAAGATCACGGGCAAGCTCAAGGAAGAGCAATTCTATAACCCCGTGCATCAACGGATCTTCGCCAACCTGATGGGGCGGATCACCGCGGATAAGCTGGCATCGATAGTGACGCTCAAGGAAGACATGGCGAGCGATGAAGGGCTCGCGGAGCTGGGCGGCGTCGGGTATCTGGCAAAGCTGGCAGGATATGCGACGGCATCTTTCGCGATAGCTGACTACGCGCAAAGCGTGGCCGAGATGAAGCGCCGCCGGGAATTACTGGAAATCTGTGACGGGGTGCGCGCTCGGATCCGCGCGGATGAAAGCGCCAGCGTTTCGGTTGCTGACCTTGAACTGTTCCTGCACCGCCAAGAGCCAGAGGGTGAACCGCGTTCGATGTCGCTGATCAAGGCGCACACGCAGGCCATTCAGGACGCGGTAGACATACAGAGCGGTAAGATCACGGCGATCCCTACGGGGCTGTCAGAGCTTGACGAGGCGCTACGCTTGGCACGGGGCCGGTACACGATCCTCGGGGGCAGCACCTCGATGGGTAAGACGGCCTTGGCCCTGTGGATCACACGGGCAGCTGCGCGCGAAGGGTTCGGCGTGGGGTTTGTCTCGCGTGAGATGCCAGAGCGCGACCTCGCCGCCCGAATGAACAGCATCGATAGCCAGATCCCCTACAAGGCGTTTGACCGGCCCATGAGCCAGAACACGTTGCAGAAGGTGACGGAGGCGGCGAAGGGGCAAGAGTTTCTTCCCGTCGAAATCTTCTCGGCCCGTGTCGATGACATGCCGTCGATCCTGTCGGAGGCCAAGAAGCTCAAGCACAAATGGCAGCCCAACGGTAATTTCAAAGGGCTGGGTCTGCTGGTCATCGATTACATCCAGCTGATCAAGGGTAAGGGCAACAACTTCGAGGTGCTTTCTGCCGTGGCAAACGATCTCAAGCAGGTCGCCAAGGATCTCGACGTGCACGTCCTGGCGCTGGCCCAGATCGATCGTAAGATGCTGGAAAGCGAAGACGCACGCCCCAAGCTGTCACACCTGCGCGGGTCCGGTGATTTGGAGAACGCGCCGGATAACGTCGTGTTCTGTTTCCGCGAGGAATACTTTCTGCAGCGCAAGACGCGCCCGACCAAAACCGAAGAGCTGGCCGACTTCATCGCGGATCTTGAGGCCAGCAAGGGCAAGATGGAGATCATCATCGGCAAGGCTCGTATGGGCGAGGTGGGCACCGTCACTGTCGGCTGCGACATGGGCACCAACAGGTTTTGGAACCTTGCCACAACGCAGGACATGGAATTTTGAGCGGGATGGGTGGGCATCAGCAAGCGGGACGCGGAGAAAGGGTCTGGCTGACGCCGCTTGAGGTGGTTAAAGCCTGCGGCGAGTTCGACCTCGATCCTTGTTTTGGTTCGCCTAGGCCTTGGGACACAGCAGCGGAACACTACGGCCCTGATGCGGCTGATGGGCTAGGGGGTTTGCACGCCCCTTGGAAGGGCATGGTTTGGTGCAACCCGCCGTATGATCGACAAGCGTGGGCATGGCTTTCGAAGTGTGCTGATCATGGTAATGCGATCGCTTTGATCTTCGCGCGTACTGAGGTCGAGCAGTTCCATCGCCAAGTCTGGGAAAAGGCGCATGGCCTTCTATTTTTAGAGGGTCGCATCACGTTCCACTATGCCGACGGCAGGAGAGCTGCAGCCAATGGCGGCGCGCCTTCGGTGCTCGTTGCATATGGTTCGGAAGCGCTCGATCGACTTCGCAACTGTGGAATGCGCGGGCGTCTGGTGGTTCTCGATGAAAGAGGCTGACATCTCTGAGGCCGAACGGATCAAGGGCAGGATCCGAGGCGCGGCGGATCGCGCTGAGCTGACGCAGATTGTCGAAGACGAACGGGCCGCGCTTGTGGCTCTGGAACAAAGGCCGGAATGCGCGGTGTTTCGAACGCATTGCCAGAATTTAGTGAATTACCGGATACGGGTTGAAGGATTGGAATGATGGACACCAAGTTTGTGAAGGACGTTCAGGCCGCGGGCTGGTCAATCCAGGCGGTGACCAAAGATAGCGTCATCGCCAAGTGCCCAAGCGCGGGCTGCAATCTCTATGCGGAGTTGAAACAGGGCGGGGTGGTTCCGGCTGTCGATCCTGGCGCGCGTCGAGATCCGATCGATCACCAAGTTCCAACGTATGACACCATCCGCCAGATGCTGCGCCAGCGCAGGGAAAGCCTGCTGTTGACTATCCGCGAGCTGGAAGAGGTCGCAGGGCTTGAGCCTGATCTATTGGCTAAGGTTGAGCGCGACGGGACAAAGAAGATCCCCAACGTACAAACGCTGCTGGATTGGGCGGGGGCGCTGGGCTTCGAGCTCGTCCTACGGCCTGTGCCTATGACGGCTTTGGCATTACGCACAATTGTTGAAACGCGGGATAAGACAGCCGCAAGGTCCAAGCGCATGACTCTGGAAAACAGACGCCGCGGCGAGAGAGCCAGCCGCGGCGCGTGAGGTCGTAAAGTTGGAATGGGGCTAGGCTCCCGCGCGGTATAGCCTGAGCTCGTCAAGCGTATCGTTGAGCTTTTCCAGCAAACCCACGGCATCGGATCGCCGCATCTCCGCAAGTAAATACATGATCACAATGGCCGGCGGTCGTCCTCCCTCTGCAAA
>TARA_R110000824_G_scaffold54028_2_pt1 | contig 49828 bp, 28 predicted proteins | sample TARA_R110000824 | Tara Oceans TARA_R110000824 (sample SAMEA4397747) | marine metagenome | biome: Polar Biome; feature: [MES] marine water layer (ENVO:01000295) within the mesopelagic zone...; material: water (ENVO:00002006), including particulate matter (ENVO:01000060) such as......
GACGGTTGCAGTGGGCCCGGTGTCGGTTCCTGCTGTTGCTGCGACGGGTATCTGGTTCGCTCCGTCGGCGTTGGTGGTGACTGGCCCGATATCGGCGCCTGGTGTTGCGGGGCTGGCCTTGTGGGTTGCTCCCGCTGCAGCGGTGATCCCTGGCGCGGTTCGTACCGTTGTCGCTCCCGTAGATGCGACCTGGTCCGCTCCCGCTGCGGTTGTCGCTCCGGGTTCTGTCAATTCTGCCAGTGTGCCCGCGCTCGCTTCTTGGGTTGCTCCCGCTGCGGTTGTCGCTCCCGGATCTGTCTCCGCGGTCGGCGCTGCTGCGCTCGCGTCCTGGACTGCTCCGGCTGCGACGGTGGTGCCCGGTGCCGTTCTCGTTGCTGCAGCGCCTGCGACGGGTCTCTGGACCACTCCCGCGGCTGTTGTGGCTCCTGGTGCCGCTCCCGCTCCGGCAGCTCCTGCGGTGGCGTCTTGGAGTGCTCCCGCTGGTCTCGTGGTTTTGGGCGCTGCTCCTGTGCCCGGGGTTGCCGCGGTGGCCTCGTGGGTCGCTCCTGCGGCGACGGTTCAGCCTGGGGAGGTTGTCGTCGCCGCATCCCCTGCAACGGGCTCCTGGTCGGCGCCTGCTGCGGTGGCAGTGAATCCGAACCCTGGCGCGGTCGGTGTGGCCGCGCTGGCTACGTGGGTCGCGCCTGCTGCGGTCGTCGTCGTCGGTGGCGTCATCGTCGGCACTGTGGCCTCAACTGCGCAATGGGTCGCACCTAAAGCGAAGGTCGAGAAGTTCCCGGCGCTCACTCCGCGCGCGCCTGCCGTCGACGTGCGCCTGGTCGTTACCCGTGAGTTCACGGTGCGACTGCAGGTCTCTCGCGAGGTACGGGGTAGGATGCAGGCGACACGGACCTTGCTGGCAGATCTGGAGAGCTGATCATGGCGATTATCGAGGGAAACATCGGCGTCACGTTCGTCGCGACGTTCGTAGACGAGAATGACGACGCTATCGACTTGGGCGCAGCAACCACGCTAGAGCTGACGTTCGTTAAGCCGGACTGCACGGAAGTGGTGCAGCCAGCGGTTGCGACGGGCGAGAAAGGCGAAGTCAAGTATGTGACGACACTGGTGACCGATCTGGACCAGCCTGGCGGGTGGTCGTTCTACGGGCACGCCATTCTACCGCTCGAAGACTGGAAAACGCTGCCCTCGCGCTTTGACGTGCGCGCGGTCGGAGTGTAGGATCTGGGGGCTTCTCCGGGAAGGCGAGGCGGTTGACTCCCCCAGACGCGTCATCAGTCACGGACCGGTGACGCGTCACCTTCCAAAGGATTCATGTGTGCGGGACATGGTGACCAGGTCGCACCGGAATCCGATAACCAGTGTGTCATTGGCGGGATCGTTGAACGCCACAATGATCCGCCCATCCGGCAGCCTGCAATGAGTCAGCCCCCAAGACTCACTACTGGTATTGGCGTCCTCGACCCGTGCGAGCACCTCAGCGTCGAGCTGCACCTTACGCACGCCATAGGTGGCGCTGACGTATTGCGGCGCGTTGTACGGCGATGGAGCGCCCGCTTTGGTGTTGGATAAGACGATGACCTGACCACCTGGGCAGGCGATGACACTGGGCGCAGAGTTCGCCCATTCGCCCTGAAAGGACGAGCTAGGCCCGATAATCCAGCCCTCCAGGTCGTCAACGGGTACGGGGTCGTTCAGATCGCCGCCCTGTACCAGGCGCATCTCGGCGACGGGTCCGCCACCGCTGCGACGGAATGCGGTCCAGAGGTTGCCCAGGTCGTCCTCGGCGATCGATGGCTCGTCCAGATCGATGCCGCCAACTGCCATGATGGTATAGCCTGGCCCGCCGTTGATATCCCAGGACACTCCGTAGTCATCGGAGAAGATGTAGCGCAGTTCCAGATCGCCGCCGGTGCCTGATGCGTCATGGGTGAACACAAGCACAATCCGACCGAATCGAGTCAGCACCGCAGAGGGGTCTCCCATGACTTCTAGGGCTGGTGGGGGCATGATGATACTTTGGCCTCCCCAGGTCGCGCCGTCGTCGGTGGTCGCGCGCAGGCTCAGACCGTCCGAGCCTGCGAAGAACGCGAGGTGTGTATTCCCAACCTGGCGCGGAACGGTGAGCAAGTCGAGGCCAGCGCCTTGGCCCAGTTCGCCCGCGGTGACGGGGATCGTGATCACGCCGCCGCCGCCGGGGTTTCTCCATCCGCCGGCTAGGAGGGTTGGAAACCTCCAGGGGATGAACTCGCGCACGGTGACGGTGGCCGGAGATCCGTCCTCTTGTGCAATGAGTAGCGCGCAAGAGGCGTTATCGCGCCCGATAGGTAGGTCCGAGCCACCGCGAGACGGCGCCATCGCGAGGCCAGCCGGCGCGACATCGAGAGCCCCGGTAAAGATCTGCATGGCGTCAACGGCGAGGTTGTTGCCCCCAGGAGCAGAGAAGAGGGTGCCGATGGGCGTGGTAGCTGTGTGGAGCAGCTTGTAAGACCGCTCGGAATGGCTGCTAACCGCTCGGTGAGTCTGCGCCCGTCGACGGTCGTGGATGTTGACGTTCGGGTCTGTGCCCGTGTCTAGCATTACATCGAAGGCGATCAGCGCGCCGTCCGCCTGGGGGACGACTGTGCGTGCCCGTAGTTCCCAGTGAACGACTGGAATGAGCTGGATATCGGGGTCGGCTGGCGATCCCGTAAAGAACTCGCCCACAACCCGAAACTGCACACCGGTCTCGCTCGCAGGCGGTGCCGGTGTGATGGTCGCGTTCACGTCGTCGGTGATGGTCACAAATTCGTAGGTGCCCTCGTTGCCGTTGAGGGTGTCGGCGATAGCGATACGGAAGCGGGTCGACCGTGGTGGGTCCACGTTCTGGCGTAGGAACTGGGTCGCATCCCCTGTGATGGTGTTGCTGCCTGCTGCCAGGTTGAGCTTCCCGTATGCCTGCGGACTAAGGCCATACTTCGCCACAAGCGTATACCAGACTCCGTCGTCAGGTACGACGATCTGCGCGCCTGCCGAGTCGAACATGGGGGATCCGTCGACGGTCTCCCCTGCCTGGTGGCGAACCTCCAGGACGTTCCCGCGGTTGTCGATGCCCATGAACGGAACATCAGAGTTAGGGGCGCCGATGGCGGGGTCGCGGAGTCGAGCGAATCCGAAAGAGCTGGTTGCGCCTCGTCCGGCGGTCTGGAAGCGGAGCGCCGCGGTAGATCCGGCCTCGGCGATCTTCCACCCGTAATCCTGTTGCCCTCCGCCAGTGGTGCGACCTATCCATCCAGGCTCAAAGCTCTGGGCGAGTCGGAGCAGTCGCGCGCGTTCGTGGCGCTCGCTCTGCATGTATTCCAGCTCATCGAATCCGATGCGAAGCTGGTCCAGGTATCGGAGTCCGCTACTGTCTCTGTGGCTCATGATGTCCTCCGCCGCATGATAGCGCCGATGCCAAACGCGCCAGCGATCGTCGGCGTATCTACTGCGCCGGTGTCCTGGTCGATTGTGTTGATGGTGGTCGGCTCGATCACCGAGTAGTCACCTGTGAGCGCCAGCGCTGCCGCTTTCGCATCCAGGTCGGTGACGGTGTCGACGACGGGGTCGAGGGTCGACACTGGAATAGTGGCGATCCAAGCGGTGAGCGGTGCGAGTGCGACAACAAGCCCCCGCGCGGTATCGAACCGCCACGCTACGCCGGAGATCTGCACGGTGCGAGTCGTTGGAATGCCGCCCGTAGCTACGCCGAAGATACGTCTCCAACTCTTCACGCCAACCGCTGGAATAGTGCCCCCGATCTCCAGCTTTTCAACCTGGTAGACGCCCGCGTCCCCGACGCCGAAGACGACTACGGGGCGAAGCACTGCGCCCGCTCCGCTCTGCTCCGCGGTGATCGCGCCAATGGTGTCGATACCCCTCCGATCGATGCCAACGCCGCGAACGGCTGCCGCGTCGAAGTTCTGAACGATCACGGGGATCGATCCGCCGGTGATGGTGACACTGATAAACCCAGCGCCCGATTCCGCTATCTCGACTCCCAGGACGTGCGAATAGAAGAGCACGCCGACAGCTGCGGATATGCCGTCGAGCAGGATCTGCTCGCTCTGCGCCTTGCCATTCAGGTCGAGCCCGAAGACGCGCCCGAGCATGGTGTCGAGCGCGCTCGTCGATCTGAGGGTGACGTTTCCGTCTGGGGCAGTGAAGACCGCGCCCACAAAAAGGCTTTCTGCCGCCGGAATGTAGCCGGCTGCGATGACGTTGATCTCCTGCCAGAACTCCACCGTACTGACCTGTACAGCGCCCGCTAGTGGTAGTTCCACGTTGACGGTGCCGCCGAGACTCTCGCCGCCGCGGATGATGATGCTCTCGGTGGTTGCGCCCGTGCTGACGGCGTCAAAGACCGCGGGACCACAAAGTAGACCGGGATCGAATAGGTAGGCGCCGCGCGTCTGGGAGCCGATGCCGACCACGTACAGGGTATCGAAGTCGATCGCGTCGGTGATTGTGATCGTGTCCTGCGCTGGAACGCTAAACACGGCGCCGTGGACCTCGTCCCATACGGTAGCCCCAGCCAGAGTCCCGCCCGCGGTGAATTGGACGCGCTCACGGACCGCGTCCCCTGTGCCGGTCTCGATGCCGTACACGTCGAGGAAGCCGACCACCGCGACAGATCCGGCCGCAAAAAAGAGGGTCGCGCCAGCCGTTACGATGTTGACGCGCTCGCTATCGAGTCCTGGAAACGAGACCGTACCGTCGATCGTGTTGAGTTGTTCACCTGGGGCGTCAAAGGTCCAGTCTGCCCATACCCAGCCAGAGAAGGCGCTAACCAGCATGGTGTCGGATGACCGCGTCAGGAGTCGGTCCGCGTACTCCAGATCGAGCACGGTGCCGCCGGTGATCAGCTCGCGCAGCTCGATGTCGTCGCCGTCGTCGAAGCCGGTGGGGTCGTCGATGGTAAAGGTGGTCGTCGCCGCGCTGACCGTTGCCGCTGTCAGCTCTGTGGCCAGCGCCAGGGCGAAGCCTGCCTCCAGGACAGACCGGGGCAGGATGTACTTGCGAGCGAGCGCTGTGAGCGCTTCGGGCGTGAAGTTTGGCGATTTGCTCTGGAACTCGATGACCGTCTCGGCGATCACGCCCTGGGCCTCCAGGTAGATCGGCGTGACATCCGGATAGCTGACCTCCAGGAACCATTCGGCGGGGGACTGAATCGAAACCACGGCAAGGTCGTCGTCGCATGAGATCCTTCGCAGCTCATTGCGGACGCCGTCGGCTGTGCCGCGCATCTGATGCACACCGTGCCGGTTCCTATTCCATACGTCGATATGATCGTTCCGCTCGCAACCTCCGACGAATATGAGGCGCTCCTGGTTGCGTTGCAGGAATAGCGGGCGCTGACGGTTGGCGCTGTAGGACTGCTCGACGCGGATGTTTTCGGCGTCGAACCTAACCTGATGCATGCCGCTGGACGGGATGCCGATGCCGGCGATGTGGGACGCGGTCGGGGCCGTGCTGAAGTTCGAGTATGGCTGATCGTCAACCAGGAGGCCATTCACCAGGAGGATCACGCGGTTGCGCGCGATGACGTACAGCTCGACCTCATGCGGCTCGTGGATGTTGACGTACCAGTGTGTTTCGCCCACGTCGCCGATAACTCCGGTCGAGGGGCCATTCTGGATGATCCATCCGACCAGTTCCGGATTGAAGCGAGACCGGAGCATGATGGCGCGGATCAGCTGATCGCCGTTCTGAATCGACAACGATGGCCCGACTCTGCCCTCCGGGTCTGTGCTTTGGAAGTCGCGAACTATGAACGTGGCGCGCGCTCGATAGCTCGCCTCCGTTGGGTTGGTTGGCGTCGGGAAAATGAACGCCGCAACCGCGCCCGATACCGTCGGCAGTGGTGCCGATGTGAACCGTAGCCGCTCTCGTTCGATGGTGATTGTGGCGCCACCAAGTACAACCTCCAACCAGGGCGGGTCAGCGTCGAGTGGCAGCTTTGTCCCGTCCAGTCTGCCCACGTTCATGACCAGTCTGCCCGCGGTGAAGCGCTCCCAAAGCTGGGTCATGCTGTCCTGAACGGCTTGCGTGGTGCCGGAAAAGGCGCGGAGCATCGCCCGGTGGCTCTGGTTCCAGTTCGCCTGCAAGACGCCAGCCATATTCGAGCGCTCGCGGTCGACCTTCCACTGGGGGGGTAGAACCACGTTCATGCTTGCATCGACAGCTTGCCAGAACGCATCGCCGGATCCTGTAGAGGATAGCCAGCCCCAGCCCTTGATCGGGGTGGCGGATGCGCTTGCGGCGCCAGCCTCGTAGGGCAAGCGTGCGAGCAGTCGACCGTCGACCCATAGCTCGAATATTGTAGCGTCCAGCTTGATCAGTCGGTAGCCCTGGGGGTGTAACCAGCCCCATCCTTGGCGGATCTCCAAGAGTACGGCGCCGCTGAACGGGTCGACCAGGTTAAGGGTGTTGCCGATGCTGACACCCAGGGAGCGCTCGCCATCGTCGATGAACATGACATGCCCAGAGGTGCCAGATCCGCTAAATGCACCGGTGTCGGTGACGCCCTCAAAGCGGAGCGACACCTCCATGTAGTCCTCGGGCCTCGGCTGCGTGATGCCCGCGTCGGCGCCAAAGGCTTTTCGCTGGTTGTACCCGACCGACGCCGCGGTCGTGATGCGGAGTCCGCGCCCATGCGGATCGATGACGCCTGGCGTGCCATACAGATCCCACGGCTGCCGCGCTGCCGATGGCGGGACGCCCTCGTCGGTGTGATACCAATCATGCTGTGTTTGAGGAGCCATTCTAAAATGTCGCCGTCAGGTCTGCGCCGTATGTCTCGCCGCTCACGGTGTCGGTGAGAAACAGGCGGGTGAAAATGGGCAGGGAGGTATCGCCAACGAGGATATCCACCGATGGCTGAAACGTGCTGCTGCGCACGGTCGCGATCCCTTGCGTTTGGATGAGGATGCTGATTAGGTCGGCCTCGTCAACGAGTCGACCCTGCTCCCACTTCCGCAGGTCGAGGAACGTGGCGTATGTGTCGGCCGCTCGCGTCCATGCTGTTTTGAGTCGAGTCGCTGGGGTCGCAGGCCCGGGGTCCAGGGTGACCTCGCCGATGATCTCGACGGACGTGAGAACCATGTTTCGAATCTCGACGGACAAATGGGACCGGGTGCGCTGGTTGAGTCCCTCCTGGAGCGCCTCGCGGGCGTCACTGGACAGCCCTCCGCCGTTGCGGGACAGCACAATACCCAGCATGGTCGAGATCTTCGATGACGTGCTCTCGAAGACGCGGAGCACGTCGCGGTTGAGCGCTGCAGACAGTGCCTCTAACCATGCCTGCGTTTCCTGGTTCGAGATCGCCGGGATGTGGGTCGCGCGGAATTTGCCATCGAAATCGGTTTCGACATCCGCGCCAGCAAACCCACGCTCTGGGTTGAGTGCCTCCTGGATGTCCGGAGGGGATCCGCCCGTAAAGCCCTGGATGGTGTTGAACTCGATATTGCCGGCGATTCCTTTGGTGGTCGCCTCACACCAGACTTTATCGGCGAGCGCCAAGGCTGACGACTCGCCATCTAGCACGGGATTCAGGTCGCCTACAGATACGTCTTCGAGCGTTTGGAAGCCGATGCCCGCATCGCTGGCCAGGGCGGACCCTTCGAGGATTGTGACGCGTCGGAGGATCTTCACGTCCTCGGTTGCCGGCGCGTAGATGTTCGTGAGGCTTCCCACGTCGAGCTGATCGCCGCCATTGGGTCCAGCTGCGATCAGGACAGCGTCAACCGTCACGGCTTCAGTCGCAGCCCCGTCCGCGCTTCGGATCCGGAGGCTAGACCCTGCAAAAAAGTTCGTGCTGTCATCGACCTCGATGAGTCCGCCATCCACGTCGGTGACGATGGCTGTGTGCGGTCGCACAATGACCAGGACGCGGGAGCGCTGCGCGCCTCTCTTGCGCGTGCCAGCCTCCTCCATCAGCTCGTTCAAGTCGTCGCCCGACGCGCCGATGATGGTGTACCTGCGCAGCTGGGTGCGGTATAGAAGGTTCGTTTGCGAGCCCTGATGGGCGTCCGCGCGTCCAAATGCGTAGCCGACGGAGTTCTCGCCGAAATAGCGGATCCTGTCCGTGTACGTGATGACGCGGCGGATCCAGTCTTTGAACAGGTCGGGGAAGGTCTTCAGTTCAGCGGGCATTAGGGGCCTCCAGTGGCAATGGTGCCGCCGTTGATGGCTGTAACCTGGGTCTGGACCCTAATGGCGCCAGCTGCATCGCTTGCGGTGCTCACCTCTTCTACCGCAGCGATACGTTGATCGGACAGGAGGATCCGAGACAAAGTCTTGCGCAGGAGGGGCTCGCGCAGTTGTGGCGGCACACCTTCATTGTTGACCAGGTCGAGAAGGTCGGCAGAAAACTGGTCGATAGTCCACTCTACGCCCTGGCGGAGCACGGCTTCCTCTTCGATGACGATGAGATCCCCCCGCGCATCGGTGGCCAGGTCGACGCGCAGGTCGGACCCCCATGCCGCGCGCCCTGCATGGCTGCCAAACACCGGCAGACCGTCGATAAAGCTCTGCGCGCCGATTACGCGCTCCTGCGGTATCTGAATCTCACGCCCTGCGATCAGTGCCTCGTCTGGAGTGAGCCCGTTAAGTGCGAGGATGTTTTCGAAGCTGACGCCGAACCGACGCTCTAGGCTCTCGGGGATGTCCACGTCGGAGACGCGATAGCGGATGGATCCGGCCAGGTTCGCCCCGCGGCCCGCGCGCCCGGTGGCGTCGAGGTAGGCTTGGAATTCCGCCCGACTCATCCCGTAGAGCGCGCCCGCGGCGCGCTGGAATAGTGCCGCGTCGGCGACGGCGTGGAGGGACTCGATAGCCTCGACGGATTCGACCGATAGGTTGCTGCCCTCGCCCTCGGTGTCAGGCCAGCCGATTTGTCCAGCGTTTGAGACGGGCTTCGACGGGGTCACTGTGCCGATGGTATCGGCGAGGTTGACGGCTTGATCTGCCAGGCTGGTCGTCTGGGTCAGGTAGGTCGATAGTCCGCCTGTGTCCTCGTCTGGTGGGCGGCTGGCGTCTGGGGTGAATTCGTTCACAAACTGAACATCAGGAATCGTCTGGACACCAGGCGCGTGAAACCCGTTCAGGAGTCCGGTAACGCCGTCCGCCTGGGCGTTGATGCCGTCTAGGGTGTCGTTGAACTGACCGACGAAAATGCCGCCGACAGCTCCAAGGCTTCCGACGATAGTGTCCAGGGTGTAGCTCTTTAGTAGCTCGTTGATGTCATCCCAGGCAGTGAGCGCCTGGAACAGTCCGTTGATGATCGTGCTGGCTAGACTTCCGGTGACGATGGGTCCAGCTTCCGTCAGGTTCAGGTTGTACGGCACCAAGCCAGAGGCGCCACCGTTGCGGTGCTCGCGTCTGAAGTTGAAGCTGGGGATCTGCGCTTCGAACTGGACATCATTCCAGAAGTCGAAAAAGTTGATGTAAAAGCTGGTTCTCTCGGGGTTGTATGGCTTCAATGACAGATTCAGAAACGGGGATCGGAATACGTTCTTGGCGTCGTCTACCTGGTGTTGATTGGTGGCGTCGGGGAGTCGAACAACCTCATGCCAAAACTTCTCAAACCGTAGCTGACCGGTGCCGATGAACAACCCCAAACCGCGCGACTCGACGCCGAAGTTGCCAGCCATCTGGACGCGCCGCGGCTTTCGCCCCGCCTTTGTAATGATGCTGTCCTGGTGGGTCTCGGTGATGGTGCTTCGCGATTCATCCGTGTAGGCGATGCTCGTAGGGACAACGACCATAGGCTGAATCGAAACCGTCTGAACCAGATCGGGGAGGATGCCGCTCGGGTCGCGGGTGATCATGCCGACCTCGAAGAGGAACAGATTGAGGTTTCCGCCTGCGTTGTTGCCTGGCATTTATTGCACCTTGATGACTTTGCTGCGGTAGGCGTCTGGGTCTACGGTGAGCTTAACCTTTACGGCGGCCGCATTGGTGGCGGGCGCTCCCGCGGCGATGCCGATGGCGATCACGTCGTCGACGATGCCCGCGTAGTCTGTCAGATACTCGTCGCCCAAGATCGGACGCTCCTCCTCTTTGCCTGCGCCGATCGTAATGGTGCCGGTCTTGGCGTCGACCTTGACGCGCACGGAGGGGCCATTCGGGCGGAATACCCGGATCTCGGCTTCCTGCTTGGTGTTGTCGGTGAAGATCTCCAGGTCGAAACACGCGGACTGGTTCCCAGCGGGGTCGAGTTGCACCTGCCGCATTACCATCCGGTTCGGATTGCCTCCCAGCGGCTGCGCGGCAAAGAATGCAGAATCCTCCGGTGCAAGGGAGCGGATCCCGCCGAGTACAACGGGCCTTTGGGGGTTCCCCTCGGGGAAGACGATCAGCACAAAGTCGCCAGTAATGAGAACCTCATTACTGGGCCCGTACTTGAATGGACGGGGCGCGCGCTCGATTCCAGAGCGAGAGGATCCGAATCCGCCCGTGACGATCCGAACCTGATCAACGCTCCAACTGTTGGCCTTGCTGTCAGCTAGAACAACCCGATCGCCATAGTCGATAAAACGCCCTTCAACCGGACCAATGACCCTGGAGCGCTCCGCGGCATTGCCTCCCTTCGCCACCGCTTCCTTTTGTGGAATGGTGGGATCCCCATACCTTCCCTTACTCATCTGTCCGCCGTCGCGAGGTGCGCGGGGTCCGCGCCTGGGTAGCGTCGGACATCCGCCGCGATCTCTTGCTTGAACTGGGTGATGACGCTCGTATTGTGCCCTCGCATCAGTCGCAGCTCGCACGAATAGAGGCCCGTGGCGCTCCATTTGTGAGTCGTTCCGACACAATAGAACCGCATGCCGGGATCCTGGCCGCGCGCCGGCTGCATTTCCGGGATCAGCACGGGGTCGCCGACTCTATAGCGGTCTTTGCCGGGGACGGTGATGGTGCCAGCGGTCATGTATTCGTTCGCCCGATACCAGTTCATCAGGCGATTCCGGAACTGGACGACCTCGATCCCTACGTCGCCATCATAGTCCACGTCGCCCTTAGTCTTGGCGACAACATCCGCAGCCAGCAGCGATAGCGTGCCCTCGTAGGACCGTAGACCAGTCTTAGATAGCGCGAACGTGTCGATGCCGGGGTAGTACAAGCCTTCCTTTAGTCCGTCTGGGTTGCCCAGTAGGGCGTGCGCCGTCGTGACCAGAAAGTAGCTGTATACGTCCTCATCGGTGAATCCGAGATCTTCCTGTATGATCGACGCCAGTGGGATCTCATGGTTGGGGAATCCATCGATCCGCGTCTGCAACGATGGCCAGTCTAGCCCGGTGGAGTCGCCGGTCGGTAGGAACATCATGGCGGGCTCATCGAATGGTTTCGGGCGGATGATCAGGTCTATGCGCGGGATGTCGGTGGGGCTGATGCCTGCGAGCACGTTCTGCGCGCGGACAGCCGCGGCGGGAGTCGTGTCCAGCCAGACCTCGTAAAAGTCCTCGTCAAGGATACGGCGCATAAAGTCCCAGACGGTGCCTTGATAGGTCTGTGGCCCGTCGTTCCATATTCGCCCGTCGTTCCATGTGGAGATTGTGCCCTCGGTGTTAATGAATTCGCCTGGCCGTCCTGTGCCGCCCTGGCCAGCCAGTAGCGGGACCGACAGCGATGGGGCCGTTTCGAGCAGCCAGTCAACAACGTCCTGGACGCCCTTGCCTGTGAAGGTCGGGGTAGTGGTGCGCCCCTGTGGCCCCCAAAGGCCCGGGAGCGCTTCGATAAGGCTGTGCTGTGGCCCCGTGACGGCGGCGACCTGGGTTATAACCTTGAGCGTGCTCTGTATGGTGAGGCTGGCCTTGACGATGTGATCGCGAGCGAGCGCCTTGCCAAAGTCCGACCCGGTGAGAGTAAGCCCGTAGTTCGTTGTGTCACCCATCGACCGGTTGCGGCGGACGGAGTCGACTAAACCGAACATGATGCCGCCGGACTCGTCGTAGCCAATACTAACGACAGCGTTGGGTCGGATCAGCTTCTCCAGGTCGGAGAGGTTGCGGAGCGCAGCGGGGCCTTGCTTGCCCTGGCGGGGTAGTAGGCTCATCCGCCAGTTGCCCGTCGGCTTGGATATGCTCTTACTGCAGCTAAACGCCACACAAACGGACGATAGGTCGAGCGTTCCGCCTTTCCGCCCATTGGGCCACACGGTGATCTTTGGCCGATGTACCTGACGGATGGTCATCCGCCTCCGCCCTTCGGGCTGCCGCCCTCGCCTTTTGCGATGCCTTCAAGGTGCTGATCCATTTCAGCGATGCCCTGGGACAGCATGACGTCTAAGATGTGAAATGTGCTGGGAGTTTTCCCCATCATTTCGGCATATTCAAGCTCATCACTAAATTGTTTTCGGGTGACACCCACCAAGTTGTTGCGGTACTGCTTAGCCGGATCGTTCATGCCGAAGACATCCAGCCCACCTTTGACGCTCATCGCGTCGATCTTTGCGGTGAGTCGTTCCACCGAATTGGCGGCGGCTTCCAGCTTCCCACCGATGTCGGCGCCCATGATCTTACTCATGGATGATCCGAGATTCATCAGCGCGCCCTGTAAGCCGGGGATCATCCGCGCTAGGGGTTGCCCCACGGCATGCATCATGCGCTCGATGTTGATGCCGACGGCTTCGCCCTGTGATACGCCGCCGCGTCCCAGTTCACCAAACCCACCCTTGTACCTGTCCGTCCCCTTGAATCCCGCGTAATCCTTCTCTGACAGACTCAACATGTAACCCCAGGGGTCCGCTCCCGTTTTGCCCTTTGTGGCCTTGCGGTAGTCGTCGAGTCCCTTCTTTGTTCCAAATGCACCGACCAGAGACTCGATCTGGTGCATTTTTAGGTTGCCGCCCGCAACGCTCTCGATGGCGCGGATTTGTGCATCGTCGCCGAGTCCGCGCTCTTGGAAGCTGCCAAACAGATCGATAATGTTCTGCCGGTCGTGCAGTCCAGCCTCCTGGCGCTTCCGCATTTGGACATAGCTGGGTCCGCCCTCACGCCCGTACCCCATGACGCGCATCAGGTAGGACGACATTGCGCCTTTGCTCGTCATTACGTTTTGCAGTCCACCCATAAAGCTCTTCGCGGGCTCTCCGCGTGACCTTGGGTCGTCCTTGCCGAACACCATGCCAGGAAGCCCCTGCAGCGCGATGGCTTTGGTGGCGTTGCCTTCTCCCGTGGCGCCGATCTGCTGCTGCATCGTCGAGGCAACCATGCCGACCCATTCCTGCATTCTGCCCTGATCCATGTTCATGGACTTCGCACCTTGAAGCAGCTGGATCAAGTCGTTGCGGGATATGGATCGCCCTTGCAGTTCGCTCATCTGCCCGAGTTGGCCCAGGGTCTGCGTTGGGTCTAGGCCAGTATGTCGAGCAAAGCCCAGGTTTCTGGTGAACTCCTTGCGCGTGAATGTGTTGGTCTGGCGACCCAGAGACATCGCTGCCTGGCTGGACTGCGCGATGGTGAGCCCGAGAGACTGCCCGAAGAAAGCCGCATTCTCATCCGCGTCCCGGAATGCCCGAGAGACACCCTTGATCGCTGTGGATAGCGATAAATATTTCTGGATGGCTGCCAGGGGCATGCCTGTAAGACTCGTCCCAAGTGCGACACCTGTAGCGGTTGACGCTGCGCGCCCGATGAATCCGGCGCCAACGTCGCGAGTCTTCTCGTAACCGCGCTCCATGCGGCCTTTGCGGCGGCGTACACCACCTCCGCCACCTCCGCCACCTCCGCCGCCGCTGGGTTCTGGGGGCGCGGGTGGGGCGCCTCCGCTTGGAGGTGGGGCTGGTGGTGGTGGTGGTGCCCCTGTGGCGAGCGGAGCTGGAGCAAAACCATGATGTCGGCGCATGGCAAGCGCTGCCGGTTCGGCCTCTCTGCCTAAATGCCTGCCGGGGGCGGTCCCCCCTCCGCCAACCGGAGCGGGGCCAGTGGATGTCGGCGTCGGTGGTGGAGGTGCGGATCCGGTCCGCGCGCCTCCTCCTCCTCCTGTGGCTGCGCCTCCAGCCCCTGCCGCATTGGCTTCTCGCTGCGCCTGGGCAACCTCCTGGAGCGCCTTCGCGGTATCCCGCAAGCCCCGCGCATAGGCGGTTAGCTCCTGGATTTCCGCCTTGGCGGTGAATTGGACGCTGGCCTCATTCTCTCCCAACGATAACCCCAGACTGAATACTTACGACTCTCCGCGGTGCGGTGTCGCTCGCCTTGCTGCGCAGATACGCCTGTATCTGCTCCTGTATCTTACCGCTCTTTGCGTCCTTCTCTAGCGCTGCATACGCCGCGGTCAGATTGGTGTCCTGCTGTTCCTCCTCGACTGTGGCGTCCGGATCGGTCTGCTTGCGTATCTCATGGTCGTGGTACATCGACACCAGTAGATCCATAATGATCGTCTCCTGGCTGGCCTCCAGGAAACGAGGATCATTGGGCGGCATGTTGTACTTGAGCCGGTAGGTTGTTGCGGGCTGGCGCGCCTCCGCGAATGCCCTGTGCAGGATGGGATGAGATTGCGGCCCGGGTAGGAACAGCTTCTCAGCCCATAGGACGCGGAGCGCTACTATTTTCCCGACGCCTCTTCCTTGGCATTCTTTGCCGCCATATAGCCGCTTAGGACGGCGTCACGTTTCGCGGGCGGCATATCTTTGGTGGACAGATTCTCCCATCCATCCGGCGGCTCGATGATCAGATGCTGCCAGCAGGCTGCGGCCTCGATCTTCCTCCCCACTTCGCCCATTCGCTGGAGTGCCTGCATGTTCCGGGTGTTGTGGTGCCTCCAGGCGGTGTCTACGAGATTGTCATGCGCGCTGCGCTCGGCGTCATTGGTCGCGGTGGGGCGACCCTTTGGGATGCCGTTGGGGTTCTCTTCGCTCTCTGGTGCGCCTGGCCATATCAGCTCTTCAACCTCGCGCAGGACGACAATATTCGTTTGGCTGATCCCCTGCTGCAGATCGACAGTTGAGCCAATACCTCCGGATAGGGCGTCGATTGACAGGTTGATCTTGATGTCTTCGCCCATGGTGGGCCACAAGTAAAACGTTAGCGTCAGCTTCTTTGCGGCGCGGGCAACCTCTTGGAGATTGGCGTCAAGCCATCGGATCGGCTGGGGGTTCTTGGGATCCTTCGCCGTTTCGGGCGTCTCCCATTTCACTGGAAAGTCTGCTTTGAAAGTCAAGCGGGCGCCGCTGGTCGTCATATCGTCCTCACGCAATTAGAATGTGCGCGATACTAACGCACGCGGTACGCTATGCATAGGCCCGCGCTGATCATGTGGTCGCGCGTGTCTGCGCACCATGGGCTAGGGGCGCCGTGTCCTAATTCGACATAGCGCGGTGCTCCTGCAGCCTACGCGCCGCCGCCCGTTTTGTCGGCCCATTCCTGCCCGTTGTACCGACGGAGCGCCTGGAAGGCCAGATCGACCGACTTGAGACCGCGCGCGCCATGGCTGGACCCGTTCCTGGACAGCTTAGCCCCTTCGTAGGCGTTGAGTACGGTCCCATGGCCAGAGCGCAGCGGGGCGACCTGTTCAAGGATGGTGAACTCGCGGTCGATGAAGTTCTGCCGCGTGGGTAGCTGGTCGTTGCGCTGGGGCGTCCAGAATGCATTTACCGTCAGATTAATGGTATGTCGTCCCTGTACGATTTCGTTCGTGCCTTCCTCGCCGGCTTCCTCGACGGGCAAGGTTTCGAAGTCGTCCGTAGCATTGATGCCGGTCGCCGCTCCGATAAGGGGCTGCGTGGGCGTCTTCTCGTCGAACATGACGATAGAAATGTGAGAGCCTGACTTCTTTTCGACGTAGGCGTCACTAGCTGCGAATTCGGCGTAAGTCATGGGCTACTCTCCGATGAGAATGGTAGTTTCGACGGTCATAAAATCGTTCGTGTCGGGCAGGGTGACCGACCACTTGACATCATAGCCGTTGGCGCCACTGTTCAAAGCGATGGACGTAATGGTAAACGTCTTGATGAAAGACTGCTTTAGTAGGGACTTCTCGGCCCGTCGCGACATAATGGCGGCGATGGCGTTGGGGTCGACCTGATCGGCTCCGATGAGGGACTCTTCGAAGTCGCGCTTGATCACGGCGTTGACAAAGTCGGCGAGATCTCGCTGCATCGTCGACCAGGTCGTCGCGTCGTTCTCGTTCCAGATCAGTCCCTGGTTGTTCTGGAGTGTCGAGATCCCTTGGGCCAGGCGATACCGAATCGTCTGGGCAAATGACAGCTTGTAAGTGCTTACGCCCTTCTTCAGGAGGGTTGCCAGCTCGCCGTTCTCGATCTGGTTCCAAGACTTCTCACGCTCGGAGAAGATCAGCTCATCGTTCGTCAGGTTGTGCCCCGGGCCCGCGGCTACGCGGCGCGCCCACGTTGCCGCGGCGATGGACAGATAGGCGGCCTCTCGGTCGAGTCCGCCCGCGAGTAGCATGACGTTCTCGCTGTCCAGTGCTGCGGACCGGAATGGCGGGGCAGTGTCGTCGAGTGCGACCAGGCTGGTATCGCCCCATTGCACGCCACTGGTCACGCTGATCGGGAAGCCGCGGACGCGTTCGGCGGTGGAGTAGTCGCGCATCGACTTGTGTGAGTCGCTGTCTCCTACGCCGAGGTAGTACGCCTGCGGTATCGCCTGCTCACGGACTGCGAACGCGTCAAACTGGCCGCCGTTCATCAGGGAAATGTAGGCGTCCACGTCGGCGCTTGTGGGCGCTGGGCTGGTGCCGTTGGCGACGGCGCCCCATGCGGTGATCTTGTTCAGCGCGGTCGGCGTCGGGATGTCGATGGGGAGCACGTCGGAGAAACCGACATCCTTCTGCGCGACCAGGAGCTGGTTCGCGGCCGGATCCTGTGACAGGAAGTCGAGGAACGCCTGACCGGTGGCGATCCCGGCCTCCACGGTCTTGCCGGTCTCGTTGTAGACCAGAACCAGAGCATAGCTGGCAGTCGAGAAGCCGAACCCTACAGGGGCGTCGACTTCAATCCAGTATTCGATGCGCCCATCCGCGGCGATGTCGTTGCCGGTCTGGACGATCGTGCGGGTGACGGGTGCGATGCTGTTGTCGCCGAGGGTGATTTCCAACCCTTCGACCAGCCACGTATTGTTGCCTTGGACGTAGATCCGCGTATCGGCAGCCAGTAGCGTCGTCGCAACCATCGCGAAGCTCTTCACTGGGACGATGGTGAGGGTGCCACTGCCGCCAACCCATCCGAGTTTAGTCCAGCCGGGGGGCGCTCCGAAGCTCTTCGGGTAGACGGTGAACTCGGAAACGGGCCCGAGAGACGTGACGAGCACCGAGGCGCGCGTCAGCGGCGACAGGCTGCACGCATAGACGAGGGGCAACCCGTGGCGCTTGGCCCACACCATGCTGCGGTGTAGGTCACTGTTGAACCCGTAGTATTCGGCAACGGTGCCCGCGGTTCCTGCGACCAGGAACGGCGTGAAGGGCGGCTCTCCTGCCAGCTTCAGAGAATCAGCATTGTAGGGGTGTCCCTGCCATGCGCGAGACAGCGCAAGGGGCGTATGGAACTGCGGCAATGGGCCAGGTAGGGAGCTGCGGACAATGGTTTTGTCGTAAACACCTGGGATAAAGTGCTTTTGTCCGTTGAATACAATGTTGGGCATGGGGGCTCCGCTTAGGTTCCGAAGGTGCCGGGGCAGATAGTAACGCGATTCGGGACAATACTGCGCTTGGTCGCGCGGAAGGTCCACTTGAGAGTAAGGGAGATCATCGGCACATAGGCCACGCGAGGAAGCAGATCATCAGAGACTTCCACGCCTCCGGACGAGAATGACACTTCATGGATACCGCGATCCTGCAGTAGCCCCTTGTTCTGGAAGAGTGCCCAGTGTGCCGCGGCTCGGAGTAGCAAAGAGCGCTCCGGCGATGTTGTCCACGCTCCGACCTGTATGCGGGTCGTCTCGCCGATTCCGCGCACGTCGTGCCTGCAGCTCTGATCATCTGGCTGAACCAGCGTCCAGAAGACGTGAAGTAGATCTCCCATGACTGCCTCGCCTTCGTTCTCGCCGCCGGATTCTTCGACGATGGAAAGCGTAGGAAGGTCCGCGATTCCGGTGGGGTACGCTAGGAGGCAGTTGACATAATTGGCGGACTGTGGGTCGAGCATCGACACCAGGTCATCGCGCAGCTCTTTGGACCATGCCAGCTGTGTCCCGTTGAACAGCATATCCTTGCGGTCGACCATCTCCTCGATCGCGGTCGGATCCTCTGCCAGCTGATGGAGTCCGCGCACAAGCGCCTCCAGCACAGCCATCTCGGGGACTATCGAGTGTCCTGCTCCGCTGTGTGAGGGTGCCGTCATGGTATTCCTGTCCCGCTTGTTTCGCCGTTGCCGGCCTCTTTCATCAGGCGCCTAATCTGGCGTCCGAGTGAGCCGTGCTTGACGCTCATGGATACCTGTCTCGCTATACCGTAGCCCATTTTTGCGGGGATATTCCAGCCCCTTGAATGCGGGGTGATGGTGCGAATCGTGTGGAAGCGGGACTCCGATCCGTTGGACTTCGGGATCTCGCGCCGCATCATGCCCTGGAATTTCGATGTCTTCCATGCCGGATTAACCAGCGGCTTGCCCTGCTTGTCTCGTCCGGCTTGGCGCTCTCCGCGGCGCGCTTCGAAGCTGGTATTGTGGGCGCCTTTGCCCGGTCCGAGTTGAATGCCCGCGGGCTGGTGGTGCTTGAGTCGGTCGCCCTTGTCGTAGCGGTCCGCGGCTTGGAACTGACCGGAGGCGCTGTAGATCGGCCCGACTTTGCGCTTTTGCGTGGGGTTGAGCTGCAGCGCTGCCTTGTAGATGTGCTCTGGCATCATCGACTTTAGAGCGCCGTGAGTCATGCCGCTGGACTCGCGGCCCGCGGCGCTCTGGTGCGCGTGGTGCCGGAGCGGTATGTGCAGGAATGGCCCGTTCTTGCCGCGTTTGATGCGGCCTCTGGTGTTGCCCCAGTCGATTGCCTGCGCCAGTGAAAACGCCGGGTGTCCATCCTCGATCACGCGCGCATTCGGTGCGGTGTTGACGATCTCCCAAGTGACCTCGATCGAGGTTTCGCCCATGTGTTCACTGATGACGCGGATCTCCCCTTGCTCGGCGATCCCGCGGATGTACTCGCCCGATTGGCTGACCTTCAGATCGATAGCGCGCTGAATCCAGGCGCCTTTGACCATCTGGGCGGCTCGCATCATCTGGGCGCGGAGACGGGTGCGCGCGGCTTCGATGTTCGGCTCTTCTGGCATGTTGTGCGCTGCCATTCCGAACTGAATGCGAAAGCGGCTCATCGGAGATCGTCCGGGCTGATCTTGTCCAGTCGCATCGCGCTGACGCGGTAGGGCATGTTCTCGCCGTGCTCCCGGCGCAGCATTGGCGCAGAGCTATGAATCACATAGGCCGCGGGGGCTCTGTAACGGACCGACGCCGCGTGACCTGGTTGCGGCCCGTAGCCCTTGTGCCACTCCAGCGTACCGTCGCTGTGGAGCGTGAAGTCGGTTTTGCCCGCGAAGACCAGATCGCCCTCGGCGGACTTGTACGTGATGCATTCGATTTGGGCGTCGTTGTACATGAGTCGCGCGCTCCGCCCGACCAGGGCGCGCTTGCGGTGGTCGGGTCGGGTGCGGTGCTCGCGCAGCATGCCATCAGTGACGCGCTTGGTGCCCTGCTCGAAAAGGAACTCGTTGACCACGTGGATATCGCAGTCGGTGAGGATCATATCGCCAACTCCGGGGATTTCTCCGCACGGGAACGTCAGGGTAATACTGCCCGCGGCGATCAGGCCAGCCGCTGCCCACTTCATCGTCGCGGTTCGCGAGGTGTCGAGCACGATCAGCGGATCGCGCATCGAGTCCGGATACAGTCGCCCGATCCCGCGACAATCCTGGCACGACACATTCGGCTGACGTGTCTCGATGCGCACGCACGGGCAGAGGATCGCCCTGCGCCACTCTGCGCCCGACCCGTGAGCCAGTAGCAGCCCGTTGTATTCCTCTACCGAGAGGTGGAACGCGGGGGCGATGTCGTTGATGTTGAGGCTGGGGAACAGCTCGCTATCTGCCATCGATCACCGTCCGTATGGTCGGATTCGCAGACCGCGCTTGTAGATCCGTAGGCGCTTCCAGTCAATACGCTCCATGGACTTCTTGTATGCCTCCTCCAGAGAGGAGTTGATTCCGTAGATTGCCGACGCCTGGAGGCCCACGGAGCGCGATAGCCCGTCAATGCTGACCGATGCGTTAGTGAGTCCCTTGCTCTGCGCGAGACCGCCCTGCGAGAGCAGGAGGATACCCGCGGCGCAGTAGCACCAATGTGCAAGCACGGCTTCGACCTGGCCCACTTCGCCAGTCTTCGTCATGGGGCCGCGGGTGTAGTCCACCGACCAAACATCCGGGAGCGGTGACGCCCACCCGTTGATCAGCTGGAACGCTCCGAAGTCTCCGCCACCGATAGGGGAGGTGATCAGGAGGTTCGAGAGCGCCGTCGGCAGAATGTGCGCGGAGCCTGCCGTTTTCCATTCCAGGGTGACCAGCTCGACATTCTCCTGCGCCGTGCTGATCTCCCATACCAGTGTCCCGAACCAGTACGCGCGGACGCGCTCGATACTGATGACGGACTCGGCGAGGGGGATCTGGAACCAATTACGCTGGTCTGACCGGGTGAAGGGGCGCCTGGGCTCTGCGCGGTCGTAGTCGACGCCCTTGACCAGGCCCTCGTCGATCGGCAGGGATTTGATGATCTCGATACCCATCGGGATCCCGAGACGTACCTCCAGCTCGGACAGTGCGGCGCGGAGGTGCCAGCGGATGGTGTCATCAGAGAGGCTGTCTATCGCGGTCGCCGCTGCGATCTGCGTCTCGCTCGCCGCTATGCCGGCCTTCGTCTTCGCGCCCGAGTCCTTGGACAGGAGTGCGAGCAGGTCGCCCTTCTTGGTGCATGTGGCATTGCCTGCGGCGCTTGCTCCCAGCACGAGGCCAGCGGCGTAGCGAGATCGCCACAACTTCGGATCGAGTACCTCTGTGACGGGGACAGTGAGTCCCAGGTCGCGATGTCGGACGGATACAGACAAGCGGCGCTCCAAGCTACGACGGGGCGCCTACAGAATAGCAGGCGCCCCGATATGAGGCGAACGGGAGCGAACGCCTACAGGCGGAAGCAGTGAAGCAGCGCCTGGGCTCCGACGAGATCGCCCGCGCCAGCGGTGACGGTGAGGCGGACATTGTCGCCAAACGCGACATCCTCCTGACCGTCAGTGATGTCGGCGCTCTGGGCGTATGCGCCCGCAACGGCTGCGATGTCTACGGTGGCCTCCTGCATGGAAACATAACCACCGCCCGCGGCGGGCTCGCGCTCGATGTTGGCCACACCGGTGGATGCGGCGGACTCGCAACCGAGATCGACAGCTACGACCTTGTACGGGATGCGTGCCGGCGAGTTGAGCGAAGTCAGCGCGCCGCCGTTAACCGTGGTGGCGATAGCCATGTACTGGGTGAAATAGCCTTGGTGACGCCAGAGACGGGCAACGCCAGGATCGCCGAGACCGCGCTCATAATCCGCAAGGATGTCGAGCTGGGCGTCGGTGGGTCGAACGGTGCGATCGCCAATAAAGGCGGCTGCGGAATATACTGCCATGATTGTTGTCTCCGGTGGAGTTGGTCAAGGGTTAGGGCAGGGCAAGAAGCCCTTCGAGTTCTGCCTTGCCGACGGTCGACAAGTCTGCCTTTTTAAGCAGGAAATTCAGTGAGTTCGGGTGGAATGTTCCGCCCTTCTTTGCGGCGAGTGCGTGAGCCATGGCGCGCGCCTGGTCGACCTCGTCGGCGGGGTAGCCTGCAGCGACTGCCGGATCGCCGCTGACGACCTCGTCGCCTTCTGTAACGGTTTCTTTGCTGTCAGTATCGTCCGGTTGGATGACTGCGCCCGTATCGGGGGGCGGCAGTTTCTCGGATGACTCGGCGGATGCGTTTCCCAGCTCGGTGACCTCGGGGAGCTTGTCGTCATCCTCCTCGGCGTCGTCGATCTTGTCAGATAGCACGGGGACGGGCCAAGCCGCGGAGGGTGGCTTCCAGTCGGCAAGCTGCCATGGCCAGTTAGTCTCGACCATCTTGGGCCAGTTCTCGGGGGCCTTGATAACGGTCATATCGGCGAGAGTTAAGCCGGTATCGTGACTGCGTCCACCTCCAAGCCCGGGATTACCGTCCTCGTTGGTGCCATCCAGGTCGCGGTCTGTCCAGCCCTGTGTGAGCGCCATTTTCGTCAGGTCCACGCCGCCGATAGCGACCTCGACCATAACGCGGGCGGGCGGTACGAATTCCTCGATGGGGCGGCACTTGGTGCCCGCAGGCATGAGTTTATAGTGCGGGTGCTTCCGCGCTACAACGCGCACCGCTGCCGCCCTGGGGTGGTCGTCGGATAGAACCGCCGCGATACAATCGCCGTAGTTGTCGACGTTCATGCGCTCCATGGACAGCCCCACGTCTGCGAGTCTCGTAAGACCAGCACGGGACCGCTGTGCGCCACGCTTCAGGATAATCATTTAGTGCCTCCAGGCGGGGCAACCGAAAGGTCGCCCCGCGCCATCCTACTACGTCGCGGCTTAGGCTGCCGCCGATGCGGTTCCGATGTTCTTAAAGACGACGTTTTGCAAGGGGTTCCGGACTTGCATCGCCGCCGCCGAGTAGAGCAGCGGACGCGATGTTGTCGCCAGGATGGTCGCCAATTCGAGCACGCCCATGGCTGGCCCGAGCTGCACCATGGTGACAGTGTTCCGGGGGTTGTCCTTCATGCCGAAGAAACGATCGCTCTCTTCGACGGCGAGGGAATAGGTGGAGCGCTGGCCCGTCGGCGCGCTATGGAGGAACTTCTGCGCCTCGGTGCGGATGTTGAGCGCGAACGCGTAGGACGTGTTCGGGCGCTCGCCGTTCAGGTCGTACACCACGATATCAGCGCCCGCTCCGTCGTTGGCAACCTCGAAGATGTGGAACGCATCGGTATCCAGATCGCCATCGGAGCCACGGTAGACCCTGAACGAATCGCTAAACGGGTCGTTAGGTGCGACGGTGAGAACGACCTCATCGCCCTCGGTCACTGCCTGAATACCTGCAGCGGGGAAGCGTCGGCCGACACTCTCGCGCCCATCCTTGACCTCGGTAAGGATCCAGAAGAAGTCGCCAGCGTCTGCGGCGTTCCACTTGGATGTTCCGCTGACGGGGATGGCGTTCACGGAAATGGAGACAAATGCCGGGGTGCCGGTCGCTCCCTTCATCGCGGAAGCCTTGTACTGGCCTTTCCCGTGAATCGGCGTCAAGGTGTTATCCGTGTGGAAGAAGACCGATCCGCCCTGGGTGTGGAATCCACCGATGTGCTGACCGAGCATGAACGGCTTCGCCGAGATCGGCAGCTCAAGCCGCTGCGCGGGGTCCATGCTCGATTCAAGATCGGCGCGGACGAACGGGTCGGTGACCATGCAGTTGAGATACCCGAAGAGGGTGACGATCTGCGCGGTCTTGTTGCGGATGTTCTCGATCGTGAAGGGCTGGCCTTCCATATCGACAACGTGCGAACCGTAGGGGCTTGTGCCAGAGGTGCCGTCGGTGCCCTCTCGGATCTGCTGCAGGAGTCCCTCGAACCGCGGCGAACCGGTGCCGGCGCGGACGGTGGACGTGTCCGAGAAGTACATGCTGCGATTCTTCTTCTTGAGAAGGTTCAGCATGAGAGTGCTGCGGGCGATCTGGTCGGCTCCGACCTGGCCCTCAACCTTGATCGTCTTCTCCAGGGAAGCGAGCAAGAAGGTGCTGCTCATTTCACCGAGAAGCCGCACAAAGGTCTCGGCGCGGGCGAACTCGGGCTCGGTCTCAAGGGGCAGGCTGGTCTCGCCGAAGAAACCATCTCCACGTTCCTCGCCGTAGCTGATGACCTTGTCGAACTCGTGCTTGATGGAAGTCGTGGAGACGGACGGAATCAGCTTGAGCAGCGTCAACTCTTGCGAGCTGGTCTGTTGCCAAAGCGTATTGTGTGCGTCCTCCTCCAGTGCTTCCGGGACGATGTCCGCGATGGTTCCGGTGGTAACAGCCTTTTGCAGCTCGGTAAGAGCCAGCATCATCGGGCCGGTTGGGTTGTTGCTCATGGAAATCTCCAGGCGTTGGATTTAGAGGGTTGGAAGTAGGGGGAACTAGCTAATAGCTAGGTTGGAAAGGGAGAAACTAGCGACTGCTAGAGCACGCCTACGACGCGCTGGCGGATGGATGCGTTTTCGGTCTCGTCGACGGCGAAGCGGTTCTCAAGCCAGAACATGCGCTTTTGGCCTTCGTCGATGATGCCGTTGCGGCGCGCCTTGAGCAGCGCGATCTTCTGGGTGCGTTCGTCGCCGCCGATGAATGCTGCGTTAGCGACCTTGGCGGGGATGCGTGGGCGATTGCCGCCACCTCCTGCACGCACGCGGCTGACAGCCTCGGGGGCGTCAAGTAGGGCTTCGTGCATATCAACGACAGCCTTGGCTAGCGGAACCTGAACCTTGATCTGGGCATTAATGAATAAGTCCAGCTTCGAGTTGATGCCCTTCAGTAGGCTGTGGGTCGCGCTCTGCTGCCGCATGGCTTTGCGCAGGAGTGCGTTGTCTGCCTTGCGACCCTTGGCGAGTCCGATGATCGTGTTACCGGTCTGCAGGACGTGCTCGGTAACGTCGAAGGTGTCGCCGTCGCCACCGAATCCGTCGCCATAGTCCGCGCGACCCATCATCATATCTTGATATCCGCCCGCGCCGTCCTCGCCGTCCCCCGCATCCTCGTCTTCGTCGTCGGTGACGTTGGAGGTTTCATCCTCCTCGCCGTCGCCCGCGTCTTCGCCGCCCATGGCTTCGGGGTCGATGGTGTCCTTGCCCTTGAGGAGGGAAGTCAGGGAGCCGATCGCGTCGGCCATGCCCTTCGCGAGGATGCGGGTGACGCTTTCCTCGTCAGATCCTGCCTGTGCAATCTCTTGCGCGAGGAGATCTAGATCGGTTGTAGTTTCGGCTTCGTTAAGCATTTGCGGCCTCGGAGTTGAGTTTTTGTTGAGGGTCGGTCGCGGTGTCTTTCGGCACAGCGTTAAGGGGGGATGTCTTCGATTTAAGCCAGCGCTTTACCCATTTCGCAGCTACATCGCGGGTAACCTGTCTGTCTGCCATGATGAGACCGATAAGGCGCTCCAGCTTCGCGGCTAGCGGGTGCTCTTCCTTCATCGTGTCCACGTCGCCAGCGGGGGCGCGCTTCATCTCCGCGGGCGATAGGTCGCTGCCCTTTAGGAGGAGGTTGCGACAGGCGCCTGCTGGACAGCTGCACGTATCGCACGGGTTGCCGCCAACCATCTCCCGGTTGATGCGCCATGGGCGCCCAAGGAGTAGCGGCTCGATCGTGGCGTCGGGGTTGACTGGAACCTCGCACACTGCGGCCTCGTTGATCTTGGCCCAGATGATCCGCTTCTTGCACGGTGACAGGAGCATCTTGCCGTCCGCACTGATGCCCAGCGGGCGCGGGGTGCCCTTGAGCAGCTCGGCCAGGCGCCAGTAGTAGTCAGCCTTGAGCAGATCCTTCTCGGTCGGCTCGTAGTCTGTAAATTCCGTCCAGCTCCGCGGGTCGCGTCGGTCGAATAGGTGGCCCTCGGTCCAGAATCCGAGCTTGCCGTGCGCCTTCGCTAGCGGGCTCTCCTTGTCGTGGAATTCGAGCATGGTGGGGACGCCGACAAAGACGCGCATCGCCATCGGCAGCTTGCGCGGCTTGTCTGGAGGTGAGTCCGGATCGATGTTGTGGGTATCGTTCCAGATCCCTTTGCGCAGGTAGTCGTTGAAGTCGATGCGCCCCAGCGCCTGGGCGGCTTCGAACACCTGATCATCGCGGTCGTGGGATTCGATGATCCCGCCGTTGGGTCCGATCTTCGCGTAGGTGCAAAGCCAACCACCGAGCGGGCGGGATGGCTTGTAGCCGCTCACCTGTACGCTCGTCCCTTTGAGCAATAACCCCAGCTGACCCTTCATATAGAAGCGGTTGCTGTGCGTAGTTCGCGGGTCAAGCGTCAAGGCGGCGAGTCTCCAGGTGTGCCGTCTTGCCTGGAGGGGCTGGCCGCGATGACCCCTAAATCATCACGTTTCGGCCTTGATGTCAACTTTTGCGACCATTCTCCGGTTTGGCGTGTGCAGTCGGAGGAACGATAGCGGCACGTCCTCCCTGCACTCCGGACAGACCGCCACGAGGCCAGCGTCATCGCGTAGGGCAACAGTTCGGTTGGCCAGCGTCCACTCGCCGCGGCGCTTCTTCCAGAGTTGGGCGCCGCACTTGCAGCGGGCGCTTGCGAGCGCAGGATCAGCCGTCGGCATTGTCGGACCCTTCTCGACGCGCCGCTATCGCGCGGAGTCGCTGATCCTGTACAAGCTGCTTTTTGAGATAGCGATGCGCCAATATGCCGCCCTTGCCGCGGGCTACGTGGTCGGACGCGGTCTTGATGGCGTGGGGCATGGTGTCGAGCTGCTGGGATGCGCGATCCTGCGCTTTACCTCGGACGCCGTCGAGGTGCTCACGCTGCGCGACTAGCTTGGCCATGGCCTTCTGCAGCTTGGTCCTGTCTTCATGCAATCCCATCGATCCGAGCATACCCCGGCGGGGTTTATTCCGCAGGCGATGGCAACGGATCCGGAACGTCGAACCCTGCATGTTTCGCATTTAGTGCGGCGTTGTAGTCCGCGGCGTAGCCGTGCTCGTCCATCGGCCCGAGAGGCGTCTGGAACACTGCAGCCAGTCGGCTCTTCGCCTTGAGTCGACGCTCGGCTGCCCGGTCGTGGTCGGTGTTGGTCGTCCAGTTGTGAACATCTACATCGCCCTTTTGCCCCTGGCGGTAGGATCGTCCAGACCGCTGCTGGTGGCTCTTCGCCGTCTTGGGGATGTCCATTTGATGGACGGTGCTGCCCTCCTGGAGGTTGATGCCGGCCTCACCTGCTGCGGTCATGACTCCGACGCGGATATGTCCCTCGTTGAAGTCGCTCCGGAATGCCTTGCGTTTGTCTCCGTTCAATTGCCCGTGGTAGAGCCCTGCGGCGATCCCAAGCTTGGATAGGTGCTCGTGAACCATCCGCGCCTCTTCGAGCGAATCTGTAAACACAATGCTGGACTTGCCGTCACGCTCCCGTCCAGACCGGTCGGTCCACTTGCCCATATTCAGGTCGTGCTGGATGACTTCGACCATTCTCTGCAGCTTATTGTTGATCTCCGGTGGCGCCAGGTTGACGGCTTTCCGCATCGAAGTCTCTTTGATGATGCCCAGCGACGGCGCCTTGTCGCGCGCGATGGCCTCATGCTGGTCCTCGGGTACGCCCTCGAACGCCCCAGGGGATAGGCGCTTGATGGCGTCGACATCGACGCCGCCCGCGCGGTGGGCACTGCGCGCGCTCTGGTAGTCCGTCTCGACCTGGTCGACGAGCTTCTGGTGCTCCGGGTGCAGGTCGATCGGGCCTCCAGAGACCTTGTTGCCCTCGATGTCGACGGTGGGGTTCGTGGTGTCTCGACGGTCGACGCCCTCGGGGTCAATCTTCGCCGAGTACGTCATGGAGTCCATTTCACGTCGGACGGCGTCAGGTGCCGCCATGGTGCCAGCCCCGTGCGCCTGGGTGAAGCGGTAGCGGTCGGAGTAGCGGTCTGGGTCGAGTGTGCGCGCCTCGCTGTAGATCTCGGAGGTGTCGTTCTTATGCGGTGTCGCGGTGCCGCCCATATAGAACGGGCTGTTCGTCGGGTGGCTGACGGCGTTGATCATGATGCTCTGGACGCTCTCCGGTGTGCCGGCGCGCGTCGTGGTCATGTGCGCCTCATCGACATACGTAAAATGCAGCGGGATACCCTGCGCTTTGAACGCTTCGCGGACGGTGTCGGCGCGCTGCGCATCGGTCTGCTTGCGCATCCTGGCGACGATCGCCTCCTTGCTGATCCCGTGGTGGTCTGCCAGGACTTTGGTGACCGTCTGCGCGAATCCCTGGTGTGTCATGACTCGCATGTGTGTCTTGCCGTTGCGGAGCATGCCAACGCGCTCCGCGTGGTTCTTCTTGTGGCCCGTCTCCCATTGGTACTTGCCGGGCTCTGTAAACGCCGTCATTTCCTCGCCAAACTGACTCTGCACTGCCTTGGGGACGAGGTATAGACCGTGTGTCACTTTGCCGTGGTGGTGCAGGTCGGTGAACGCGCCGATCGAGGTGGGCGTCTTGCCGCTGCCGGTGCTTAGGTGTGCCGCGACTCGATGCACGGCGTGCAGCTGCTTGATCACCCGTTGCGAGTGAACCCTGCGCCCGTCCATGCTCGCGCCGCTGAACAGCTTCGTGGGCGCCTGCTTGGCGTTGAACTGCTGCCCGAGCTGGTTGCCGATGATCCCACCGAGTTCGGACTCTGCGCGCTGCCCGAGGGCGACCCGTTCGCCCTGGGCGGCTTCTCGCTTCTCGGGTCCATCGTGGAGGATCTTGTCGGGTGTCTTGGGCGCTCCGAACATCGACGACTGATCGCCACCGCCAAACATGGCGGGCTGCTCTGGTGCCGGCGCTCCGAACATTCCCGTTTGCTCTGGTTCTGGCCTCGGCGCTGCTGCGCCAAACATTCCCGCCTGGCGTTGCCCGTGCGACTGCGCGGCCTCCTTTCCTGCTCGCACGTCTTCGAGTACGGACCCCTTGCCATACGTGCCGCCGATGGCCTTGCCTGTGGCGTCTGTGGCGCCTTTGGTGGCGCGCTTGGAGCCCTTGAGGCGCTCGATCTCGACTCTCCGCGCCTCTGACAGCTTCACCCGCTCGCGGGGTGTGACCATGGCCTCGCTATGCAGCGCGCTGTTGCGAACCTCGGCGACTCCCTCCTGCAGGGGTTGCCCGGTGACCTTGCCATAGTGGTCTTTGAAGCTGCCCATAAAGTCGCCCTTGATGCCGTCTTGTAGCGACTGGTAGGCGCGACCGAGATCTCCGTGCGTATTCACGTACATCGCCCACGGTGTAGCGTTGCGGCGCATATGGTCCTTAAATTGCTGGACTTCGCCGTCCCATGCCTTCGCCGCATAGTGATCGTGTACGTCTCCGCCATAGATCCGCGGCTCGCGGGATTTGCCCTCGATCTTCAGCTTCGCGCGGAGGCTTAGCGCTCGCTGTGTCAGCTCTCCGTCGAGGGTCTCGGTGATCTGCTGCTCGGTGATCCCCAGATCCTTCATCGCCGCATCCTGGCCCATGCGGGTGTTGGTGCGCTTGACCAGCTCTGGCACTCCAAGATGTGGGCGCGCCTCGTGCTCTTTGTCCAGGGCGTCGAGGTGCTCTTCTGGCACGTTGGTCGGTCGTGCCGCGTCTGGTGGGCGCTCGCCCATTGCCGTCATGAACAGATCGTGACCTTCTCGCGGGTACGTGTTCGCCAGGGTCTTCGCATGCTCTGGCTGTTGCTCCGCGAAGTTCTCGGGCGACAAGTCTGCGCCCGTGGCTGCGGGAGCGCCACCGCCGAACATATCGCCCATGGCTGGCGCCTGTGCCCGATCTCCAAGGCTCGCAACCCGCTCGTCGAGGTGCTTGGAGAATTCATCCGCCCATGTGCGATTAGTCAGCCCCATCTTCTTGTAGAAGTGATCCCGTAGCGCCTGGCTCTGGTCGCTCGATAGGTCGCCAACCGGGACGAATGCCGCAACGGCGTGCGGGGACTCGGCGAGCGCGCGGAATGCAGCCTCATGTACGTCTTTCTGATTGGTGCCCTCGTACAGGCTCCGCGCGTGGAGTGCTGACTTGTCGGGGTGGTTCTTCTCCATAAACTTGGATGCAAGCCCGTTATAGTGCTCCTCGAAATGAGAGTCACGCATTTCGGTGACCTCGCGCTCGTTCGGGACTTCTGCGAGCTGCGCGATGATCTCGCCCATCTGATCGCTATCGCCTGCGACCTGCGCCTTGTTGTACTCCTGCGTCAGCCCGTGCTTCTTGGCTCGTGTCTCGTTGTTGTGGGCGCGCGCCGCCTTGTTCTCTTCGGTGTCGTGCGGAAACAGTTCTTTGATGTGGTCGGTGTATGCGACGGGGTCGGACGTGCGGTCGACCACCTGGGCCGATAGCAGATCCTTCTCGATGTCGTGGGGGCGCTCGCCATCGTTGAGCCGTGAGCCGATATGGTTCTCCAGGTTCTCGCGGAGGTTCTCGGATCCGAGATCTAGGCTCTGGTGATACCGTGGCGCGTCCGGTGCCGGGTTGCTGAATGTCGTAGCCTCACGGGACACCATGCCCGCGGGCATCCAGCCGGCTTCATCGTGGTCGCCTCGCTTGATCGAGTGGACGGTCTTCCTGGCCGCGACCACCTTCTTATCGGTGGGCGTGATCATCTTGTGCCAGGACTCGCGCGGGATCGTGATCTTCTTGTTCTTGCGGTCTATCGCGTAGTCGCCCGGTCCGAGACCGATAGATCCGAGCCAGTTCAGGTGTCCATTCAGGTCGCCATGGGCGTCCAGGCTCATCTCCTCGCCCATCTTGCCGCGGAACGCCTGGGCCAGTGTCGCCGTCGCTTCCATCTGACCCAGTGCGGCACCGACTGCAGCCTGCGCGGCGTCGATATCATCCTGTGCGGCGTCGATCTGCTTCATGACGTGTTCGATATCGTCGACACCTTCGACGGCGTCCTCGATACCCGGGACGAATGCATCCGCCTGTTTCAGGGCTTCGACGGTCAGCCGCTTCTGCTCTTTGACGTGATGGTCTGACAGCGAGTCCAAGATCGCCGCGGGCGGATGTCCATCGCCCTCCAGGGCGTGCCGCATCAGCATCGCCGCATTGCCGAGACCGATGGCGTCGACAACACTCCGATCGACGTAGTGCTGATCTGCGATAGATAGCGCTATGTCCGCCATTTTCGAGTAGTGACCATCTGCTACCGCCTTGGCGTGCGCGGGTCGGTTCGGGCTCGCGACTCCCGTGAGGCGCTGCGCCAGTTCGCGGAGCACGCGTTCCTCGACCTGCTCGACGACGTTGTCCGCGGGGCTCGATGCTCCCAGGTCGAACGCTCTCCGGCTGCGGTCGTACTCGGGTGGCTCTGCGGCGGTGACCATGCTGGCCAGCTCTTTCTTCTCCTGACGGAATCGGTCGAAATCCTCCAGGATATCCATCATCTCGGCCATTTCCGCTTGCCGTAGCGGGGCCTTGTCTTTGGAGCGGAGTCCGAGACGCTCGGCGGCCTCTGCAACCTGCTCGTTGACGCCGCGGAGGGTGTCTGTGTATGCCATCGCCTTGACGGCTTTCTCCATATCTCCGTCGGCTTCCATGGCCTCGAATTCGCCCCGCTTCAGCTCTGCAAGCTGCGATTCGCGGATCTGGGCGCCTGCCTCCCGTCGCAGGGCAGTCTCGACCTTCTCGCGATCGTCTGCCAGGGTGAGCCCGTGTTCCTTGAGCGCGTCCTCAATGACCTGCAGCTCCAACTCGGCGCGCTCGGGGTTGTCGGATGGCGCAACCTGGTTGACGGCGTCGGCGAGGATCCTGGCGTTGTCGACGTGCTCCAGTGCTCTGCGCTCCATCTCCTGCGACGGTGGCGCGGTCAGCTCGAAGGGCGTCTTGCGGGCGTCTCTCCGTCCGCCTGCCTCTTCGAGGGTGGCGGCGAGGTTCTCGGCGTCGAGACTCATGACGTGATCGACGGCATTGTCCGCGGCGCGGTCGGTGGTCTCCATGGCGCCACTGGTCACGCGCATCGGCGCCTTGCGTGCTTCCTGGCGTGCTTCCTTCTCCGCTTCCATGGCGGCGAGTTCGCGCTCTCCCATGGCGCGGGCGGCCTTCTCGATGTCTGGCCTCTCACTGATCGTGGCCTCGACGGCGGCCTCGTCCTCTAGTCGGTCAACGCGCTCCTGAACCAGCTCGTGGGCGATCTGGTCCTTGCGCTTCATCGCCTGGCGGAACTGTTTGCGGTGGTGCTGGTTCTCCAGTTTGGCCTTCGCGCGGTCCGATAGCCCTTCCAGGGTGTCGGGGTCGATGTCGTCGTCGATACCTCCGGCCTTCTCGCGGATCTTCTCGACCAGGTTGCGCTCGGCCTTGCGGTGGGCGGCCTTCTTGGCCTTCTTGAGTTCGCGCTTCTCCTTGCGCTGCTCTGGCGATAGTGCAGCGTCCTCCGCCTTCTGTTTCGATCGCTTCTCTTTGGCCCGTTCTTTGGCTTCTTCCTTGTGTTCAGCTTCGGATTTGACGCCCTTTAGCCGGAGGTGGTTCAGCTTTCCGCCTGCGCCACCGACAACGCGGTGCGTGCCATCGCCTGCGGGCTCGACGATGATAGAGACGCCCTTGGTGCCCGGTCCGTTCGGGTGGACGGTGATCCATCGGGATCCGGGCTTCAGCGGTGGATATTCCTTCTTGCCCTTCAGCAGTGGCTGGCCCAGTCGGGCGCCCTTCCGCAAGTGCGTAAGATCGACGATCTCGCTGGTGGTGTAATTCTTCTCGCCCCGGTGGGTGTAGCTGTCCACCGTCACGATCCCGTCGTGTCCCGCCTTGGCGATCGACCTCGACAACGCTTTACCCTTCTTCCCGCCGTGCTCGTCAGAGAGTCGCCGCTTCCACATTCCCGGCTCAGAGCCCGTGCCGCCGTGGTGGATTACAAGCGGGTTTCTAAAGTGAACCGTGTCGTGAGTAGTGGTCACTTTGTGGCCCCATCCCTCATCGCGGGTGCCCTGCTCTCCATTGTGACCATGTACGACGTACCGACCCGCAGGCTCTATATCCTGACCGTATCGTGCCCCGAAGTTCTGCGTTTTCTGTTTCCGGTGAGTGACCGGCACAACAACGCCGTAGCCGGTGCGAAAGGTTCGCCCGCTCTCGCTGACCTCCGCATGATGCCCGACTTTCCACGGAATTTTGTGCGCGGGATCGGCCCATTTACCCCCGCGGGGGCCAAAGAAGGGACCGGCGGACGCCTTGAGTAGCAGTTCCTCCTTGCCGACCTGGTAGCTACCATGGGGCAACATGTGGAGGGTGCCGTGCTCGTCGCGGGCGGTGATCCCCTTGTCTCCGCGGCGCAGCTCCATCCCGTAAGCGTCAGGATTATCCTGGCCTTTCCAGTAGACGCGCGGACGGTCGCCCCACCCGACGGAGGTGTGCCGCGATTCCCAGGGGACGCGCAAAACCATCGCCTCGCCGCTCTCGGCGTCCTGGTGGTCGATGAGTGCATGCCCGTGGTTTGGGCACTCTCGCCAGGTGTCAGTCAGGGCTATCTCCGTTTGCGGGCTACCAGCTTAGCCGCTCGCTTCTCCTGGCGCCGTACGATCTCGTTCTGAACCAGGGTATGGTCGGCGCCTCCGACTGCGGCGTTGGAGCCTGCGGCGTCCAGATCGGCCTTCTTCATCCGCCGGACTGCTGTGTCGTCGAGGGTCGTGCCGGACCTCACCGCGGCGGCTGCAGCGTCCGCAACGTCCAGCGCGAGGTTGTCGCGGCGGGTCATTGCTTCGTCAAGGTCGGCGTATTCGTGGATATCGAACGCCGCGCCATCTACGTCGTTGGGGTCCAGTCCATAGTGTTTGATCATGCTGCCGATCTCCGCCTCTATGGCGTCCAGCTGGGCCGCGGCGCCTGCTGGCGCTGTGGCTGCTGCTGGCGCTTTCCGTCGCGCCTGCTCGGCGATCGCCTCGTCTTTCCACTTGAACGTGTGCTGTGTGAACTTCTGCCCGAAGTCGGCACCGAGCGCCGCTACGCGCCCCAGTTCGTCCTCGTTCAGCGTCGAGAGTGCGTGGGTGAGTGCTTCGTCCTCGGGGAGCCCGACGGCGGACAGGCGGACCTTCTGATCGCCGCCGTATTCGCTCTTCATGCGGATCGACTTCTTGGACACCTTGGTGACGGTGCCGAGCGATCCGAACTGGGTGCGAACCTTCTGCCCGATCTTGGGCTTGTTGCTCTCGTCGAAGTAGTTGCCGCGCGCGCTGTAGAACGTGGCGGCCAGCTTGCTGCCGGCCTCGGCGGTGGCGGCGATACTTACCCTGCTCCGCTCTGATTTGACGTGCTTGGCGGCGTCGGCGTGGAGTTTGTCGCCCCGCTCCTGGGCGTCCATGACGGACTTGCGCCACACGTCGCTACCGGCGTCGGCGGCGTCTCGGTCTGCCCGACGTTCTGCGCTGTATGCCCTGCGGGCCCGTCCGCTCATCCGCTGGCGCTGTACGCCGCTGATCTCCGCGATGTGCCGCTCTCGTACGCCGATCGAGTCCAGATATTGCCGGCGCGACATCTCCCAGGGCTCGCTCGTTGGTTTCGGCTTCTTGTCCCACATTGCCGGTTTCGGCTTGATTCTTTTGGCGATCTCGCCGATGACGCGGTCCGCTTCTCGCCGATCTGCCGGTCCACCGAGACCAGCCTGCAGCCTGTTGGCAGTGCTTCCCACGTTCATAATGAAGGTCGCCCGCGGCCCCATCTGCGGGAGCCGTTCGGACTTCATCCAGTCGGTGTATTCCTTTATTGCGGCGTGGACTCTTTGCGCGTGCGCCTTGTCGAGCTTGTTCTGCGCTCGCTTCGATACCGGCTTCTCGGGAACCGGGACCAGGTCGTCGTCGGTCCATCCTCCCGGCGGGGCGTTGGCCTCGTTCACCTTGTCGACCACCACTGACAGCGGCTTGGCGCGCTTCTTCCTCTTCGCCTCGCGCGCTTCCTCTGCGATGGCCTCCTCTTTGGCTGCCCTCTCCTTGGCGGCCTTCCTCTCGGCTTTCGCCTGCTCCTTCCGAAGATCGACGGGCACAAACGGATTAAGGCGCTCGTACTTATCCGAGTGTTCGCCAGACTCGACCTCTGCGCGCAGGAATGCCGCCCGCTTCCGCATGGTCTCCGCGCCTTCGAGGTTGCCCTTTCGCGTTGCCCGCTCGACGTGATAATCTAGGTTATTCGCCGCTCCCAGCTTGCTCTCTTTGTCGTCGCGCGTGAGCTTCAGTCTGGGGCGGCGCTCCATTGCTACGCCGCTCGCCTTGAGCCGGTCGACCTGGCTGGATGTCAGTCCGTGCGTGCGGTCTGACTTGCTGATATCGCCGTCGGTGAATTGCCATCCACGATCTTCCAGGTCGCGATGTCGGGCGGCGCTCATTGCGCCCATTGCACGCATGCGGGCGGGATCCTCTTGGGGCTCTGCCTTCTCGTCTGGTGGCGCGGGCGGCATGGGCTTCGATGGCGTTACCGCCTTCTTCTTGGTGCCGCGGTCGTGCTGCTTGACCTGTACCAGTCCGGTCTTCGTCTTCCTGACGTGGGTTTTGACGGTCGCCCGCTGGCCGGCGCCTCCTCCCAAAAATCCGAGCTGTCCGGCGTCCTCCAGGGCTTTGCGGCTCGGTCGCCTCGCCTTGTTGAGGTTGACCGGTCCAGCATCCAGCGCCTTGCCAACGAGGCTGTTGAACCAGGCGCGTGCGGCGCCCAGATCGAAGTCGCCAGACTGCAGTGTGGTCTCCATCTTGCCACCGTCTGCGAATGCGTAGCGGTAGGCTTCTGCGAGCCATTCGCCATGATCTTTCTGCCAGGTCCGATGTTTCTGATCTTCCCAGTGATCGCCCCCCAGGGCGCGCTGCCCCACGTTGCCAACGGCGTCGGGTGTGACGACGTGCGCGAACTCGTCCGCGACTGACTGGTCATCCATGCCCCGCATGCGCCGGCTGACAGTCTGATCGACGATGTGCCCGAGTTCGTGTAGGAGCACGGCGTTATCTTCCAGGTCATCGCTCGCACTGCCGCGCTTGATGCTGCCGCGGTACATTGTGACGATAGGTCGCTTCGTGGTCCGATCGACGCCTGCGGTAGCTGACGCCTGGTCGATTCCGCCTGTGCCGCTGATGAGGTGCCGGACCATGGTGCCGGCGCTTCTGAACAGTTCGTGATGGGTTGCCGGGAGCGTGCCAACGTCGGCCAATTGCTGCGCCAATTCCGCCCGAAGTTGATCCCTCTCGTGGCCCTTCCATGAGTATTCTGTGTGCAGGCGCATATCATCGACGGCGCCGTGTTCGAGGCGCAAGCCTCTGGTTCGCCGCATCTCCGACTTGAAGTGTGGCGCGTCTGCCTTGTCGTGCAGCCCTTTCTCGCGGTACTTGAACGCGTGGTGAATCTTGTTGAAGCCGTGCTCGATGAGGCTTGCGCCCTGGGTCTCCATCTTCAGCCCGAGATACTCGATCGGCTCTTCGTCTTCGTCGCCAATGATGTCCAGCACTTGGCCCATGATGGATTCAAGTTCTGCCGCTCGCTTCTTGCGGTCGATCCGCTTGAATCCGACGCTACGGTCCCACTTGACGAGTTCGTCGTGAGCGTGCTGCAGCGCCTCACTGATCCGCTTGTGGGCGGCCTCGCCCTTCTCGAAGTCGATGATCTGCGCGGCGACGTGGCGGTCCGTGTCGCTGACGACTCCGCGAACGGGTGTGCCTGGCGCCCTCGCCTGATGCCCTGCGCCCTTCCGCTGGTGTTGTTTGACGGCAACCAGCCCCGTCTTGGTGCGGCGGACGTGCTGTTTGACGCCGTGCTGTTTCCCTACGTCGCGCCTCGCGGTCATGCCTCCGAATCCAAGCGGTAGGGCGACCTGTCCAGCCCTGCGAAGATCGGAGGTGGATTCCTTTCGCCTCGCCTTGAGCATGTCCTCCAGCGCTGACTCGCGCTTTGTGTGTGCGATGTATCGATCCCACACGTCGTCATTGACCTCGTCGCCGTCCTCGTCGAGGATCTCACTTCCCACGTCGCTGCTTAGCTGTTGCCAGGCAAATGCCGCCTTGCGCGCCTGCTCCAGCTTGCCAGTCGTTGCCAGCCGTTTGATCTTCATGTATGCGAGCTGCTCCTGCCCGCGGAGCGCTGCGCCTGTTGGCCGCATCTTCTCGCCGTGTGCCTGGTACATCCATCCCAGGCGCTGGAGATCGGTGCGCCGCGGGTCGTCGTCGGCGTGTAGCTTCAGACCGTCAGGGGTGTGGTAGCCATCCCAGTGGCTGGCCTGTCCCAGATCCATAAACTTGAGCTTTCCCTCGGCATTTCGCCCCAGCTGCAGCTCGTCGTTGGTGGTCCAGCCCTTGGCGTGCATCTGCTCCAGGTTGCTCTTGACCTCGTCCAGCTCCGCCTTGGACATCTTGCCGACCTCGGACAGGTGGGGCTTCGTGAGCCAGTAGCGCCCATCGTGCTCTTCGCCGTGGATGTCCTGGACCATGGAGAGGCCATGGAGCGCGGTGTGCGCGGTGTGCTCCTTGCGGAGGTGTGCGACGGCGTCCTCGGGGGACCGTTGGAACGAGTTTTCCGGGTGGTAGGGCGTTGTCGACGAGACCTTTACGACGTGCTTGCCGTCTCCGGCGTCGTGGACAATGCCGTCGTTGCCCTTGCCGATCTTGGAGCCCTTGCCGCGCAGGACGTTGTTGACCGCGGGGTGATTCGCCGTCGCCGGGTGCGGTAGGTGGTCGTTCAGGTCGTGGACGTGCTGCGGGACCGATGCCGCGGGCATGTGAAACTTCGATCCGTAGTTGCCAGATCCGGCTTCGTGCTCGCGGTGCAGATACGCCGTATCGCCCTTGATGCTGTGAACGCGTACGCGTCCCTGTTTCGTCGACCAGGTCGCGCCTGGCTTGACGTGTCCTGGCTTGACGGTGCGCTGATGCTCTTTGACCTGAACCATGCCCTTGGCGGTCTGGCGGATGTGGGCCTTGACGGTGCCGCCCTTGTTTAGGCCGACCAGCCCCAGCATGAGGTTGCCGATGTCGATGAACAGGCGCGCGCCCTTCGCCATCGGTGTGCTCGATCCGTGAGCGTGTCCCTGTAGAACCATGACGGCGGTGTCGACCATCTTGCGACGGTTGGCGGGCGTCAGGTGCTTCTCGACGCGGTTCCAGGTGTCCGAGTGCCTTTCCAGGATCGTCATCGCCCCATGTGCGGATAGGTGCTTTCCGGGGCGGACCCCTAACGTGGTCTTGCCCTCCTCTTTGCGCCATTCGCGCTGTGAAGCTGCCTCCTCTTCGTCCCGCTCCCAGGTGGTTAGATGCTGCTGGACGGCGTCCGCGGCTTCCGGGGTGTTCAGCTCACGAAATAGGTTGTGACGGAACGCGACGATCTCGGCGGGGTCGTTGTAGTAGTGAGCGCCGCCCTCTTTGTACTTCGTCACGTCTCGCTTTCGGTGCGACGACGATAGCTCATCCATCGCGTGGGCGACCTCATGCGCCAACACTCGGCGCATGTGCATCGACATCGTATTCTGATCTATCCATGTGCCAGCGGGAACGCGTAGAACGATCTCATACGGGATCGATTCGGGGGTCTTCGTATTGAGTCCGATCTGGTAAGATTGGACGTGGCCGCTATAGCCGTCCGATGGCTCCATTTTGACGCGGATCGAGTGCCGCTGTCCGCTGACGTGGCGGACGTGGATAAGCTCGGGCGTCCGGGGCTCATCCGCCTTTTTCGGGTGCCACATTACCTTACCGGCGCGGTCTCCCTGCGTCATGGCTTGGTCCAGCCCTGCGGACCGCATCAGATCAGCCACGGTCGTCCAGATCTTGCCCTCGTCCGCTCCCAGTGTGCGCTTGCCACGGTGCGCGGGGTTCGGTTCGAGATCGCCGTCTCGACGGTTCCCGCGGTCGTTGTCCGCTCCCGTGCGCTCGTTGAACGCTCGGGCGTGCTCGGCGTGCTCGGTGTGCTGGCCTGCCTGCTCTGCGTGGATGCTCATGCTGTTGCGCAGGAAGTCCGGACCGCCATTCTCAACAAGTTTCTTGTATTTCGCATGCTCGGCGTGGTGGTGTGCCGCGGCGTCCTTGTGATGCTCCTCCGCCTGGCCGGCTTCATAGTTGCCCTTGTACCAGTATTCCCAGCCCTGACCTTTGCGGCGTCGATATCCGCCCTTGTTGCCCCCGGGGATTACGCCCCATCCGGTGCCGAGCGGGTGATCGACTGCTTTGCGGAGCGCTACCAGGCGCGTGCCCTTGGCCATCGGTTTCGCCTCCGGTTTGTCTTCGCCGCCGATCTTATCCCAGATATCATCGAGGGTCTTGTTGTCGTCCTCTCCGAGCTGCGGAGCCTTCTCCCACCGTCCAGCCTTGTCGCGCTTCTGGTCTTTGCGACCCTTCTCCAGCTTCTGGAGGCGCGTGTAGTAATGCGCGTGTTCTGCCAGGTGGTCCATAGCGATTTCGCGGGCCAGACTCCGATCGTCGGTGTGCTCCATTTCGTGCTCGATGCCCTCCGCGAGTTCGTCGGGGTCGAAGTCGGATGGTTTCCGCTTGTCCGCTTTCCCTCCGGGGATCTGGTCCACACCTTTGGCCAGGTCGTCCAGGCTTTCGTCTAGGTCGTCCTCCTCTAGTTCCTGATCGAATGTCTCGCGCATGATCTCCGTCTTGTCTCCAGGATCGCCGAATAGGGCAGTCTGTACAGCCTTCGCCAGGGCGTCGTAGCCCTTGGCCTCGGCATAGGCGGACAGGACGCGCCTGCCCAGTGATCCCTTGGACGGGTCGAATTCGACCTTTACCCCGTGTCCGTTCTGCTTCCACCAGTCGCGCCCCTTGCTGCTCTTCATCAGGTCGGAGAGTCGCTTCTGCCCGGTGGCCTTCTGTGCAGCCTGGGGCAGGTCGCCGTCGTATCCCAGTCGCGGCCACACGTAATAGCCGACCATGCCGTCTTCATCGTCGGCCGATCCGGCGGCTTCCGTTTGGATGCCGCTGACTCCCATCTCGCCAGCCGCTTGGACCTGGCGAAGTAGCGCCTGCGCTCCCAGCCCCTGGCCTTGCTGCTCTGCTTCCAGCTCGAAATAGACGTTCTCGATGGTCGGGCCTTTGCTGTCCTCGCCTCGGCGTAGAACGCGGGTCATATCGCTGTCCGGGTGGTCCGCCCATGTGCCCGCGATGATCACAACACCCGCATCCATTCCCGTGCTGATCGTCACGTCGACATCGGGAGGAACGCCGCCGATAGCTGCAAGGTGCTCCGGTGTGACCTCCTGCCCGAAGATGCGCTTAGCCATCGCCATCGCCTTCGGGTGGGCGTCCGTCTTCGCTGTGCGCTTCGCTGGCGTCCAGCTCTCCGCGGCGGGCTCTTCTGTCTTCTCGGGCTCTGCTCTTGGCTGGTCTGGCTGCTTCGACGGCGCTCCGGCGTCGTGCTTCCAGTGACCATGGGGCACCTTGTGCGATTCTCCGCTCTCATGATCGACAACGGTGGCGCCCTTCGGTCCGGTGCCACTGACGGCGCCAGTGCGCTGCTCTCCCGTTCCCGGGTGCTTGAATGACACATTGGGCGCCGCCGCGGGGGCGCGCGCTCCTGCTCCGCCCTGGGGCTGTTGCTGTGCCTGTGGTCGCCCTGGTCCGGTTGGCTTCGCTCCGGTGGACTGCCAGCGCTTGATCCCGGGGTTGGTCTTCGAGGCTACGAGCTGCAGCCCTGGACGCGGGGCGGGGCCTGCGATGCCCGCGGGGCGTCGGAGCTGACCCATTTTGACCGCTTTGTGCAGATCATCGGACAAACGAAAGCCTCCGCGGCTCACCATAGCGCGCGGAGGCTGTCAGGTCGGGATCGGGTCGGCTATTTCTCGGTTGCGTGGGGCGCGAACTGCTTCAGGGCTTTGTGGGCGCGCTTCAGCGCCTTACGGTTGTCCTCCGCGTCACCTAGCCGGGTAGAGAAGTGGTCGGCGTGGATGTCGTAGCCCTCGAACTTGCCCTCGAACTTGTCCCAATCGTGAGCCAGAAGCGCCTTAGAGGCTTGCTTCCACTCTGTGTCGCCGCCGCCTTGGTTCTTGAACGCGAGATTATGCCAGCCGTCGTCGGGGAGGTTGAAGTGCTTAGCTGCGGCCAGCTGCGCCTCTTTGAGCTTGATCGTCGAAGCCGCTGACCCGTGGTTGCTATCGATATGACTCTGCGCGATCCGGCGCGCCTCTGTGACTTTGAACCGCTCCGATACCGGCGCATCCTCCCGCCAATTGATATTGACCAGATCCGCGTCGGACGGCAGTTTGCCGCCGCCATAGTCGCGGTGTGACGGCTTCGACGATTTACGGGTGACGAGTCGGACGGTTCCATCCTTCTGCTGGATGGTGTAGATGTGGCGGCCTTTCGCGGTGGTGCCGACGTGCGTGGCTGCACGCCCCTGCCCTGTGACCTGGAGGTGCGTGGCGACCTTCTCGACATCGGGCGCCTTGATGCGGCTGACGGTCTCGCCTGTCAGGACGCGCTTGCCCAGGTCGGTCAGCTCCCAGCCAGAGCGCTCCGTAGCTGGTAGGTCCGACTCCTCGTCCCAGGTCTGTTTAGTGAGCCCCTGCTTTTCGAGGTTGTAGAGCCCACGGTGCCCGGATTTACCGTAGTTGGCCCCGCTGACCTTGTCGTCCGCGACTGCTTGAAGCGATGCCGCGAACGGTCCCAAGTCGCCGAGAGAAACCATGCCCTTAGCGGGTTTGATGATCTCGACGGACTCGCCAGCGACAAGGCGCTTGCCCTTCTCGGTGAGGCGAACGCGCGAAGAGTTCGGGTAGAGGTGCTTTCTGGTCAGGTGTTCTTGCCCGAACAGCCACTCACCATTCTCGGTGTGCTGCCATTTGCCCGTTTCCGGGTCGCGGGTGTTGTTCTCCCATTCAACCAGTCCGCGCGTTTCAAGCCAGGTCGCGGTTGTGTCGTTGCCCGTTAGATGCGGAACCCATCCGCCCTCGTAGATCTTGCGGTCCTCTTCTTTTCCGGTTCGGGTGTAGCCCTCGGTGACTCTGACGAGCATCTCGCGCTGCGCTTTGGAGATCTTGGCAAGGGTTACCTGGGCGGTTCCAGTGGGGGGTACGGTCGATTCTGTCTTAGGTGCCGTCATAGGCTCATCCTCACGCTTGGGTTTATCGTCCGTAGCATACGCCGCCAGCTCCTTTGCGTCAAGGTCGTGCGCCGCCTGGCCCATCTTGCTCGCGAGCGTTGTGAGCCCATTCATGGCGTGGGTGTCCCAGCGCCTATCTGCTGATCTGCCGTTCTCCAGGTCGTCGTCGAGTCCGTTCGACATATCATGTAGTAGGGCGCTGATCTGCTTGGCGGTCGCCGCGTCCTTGGGGGTGTAGAGTTTGCCGATCCAGTCCGGATCCTCATGCTCGACGCCGTGCCGATCGGTCCGCTTCTTGGTGGTGGGCGTCCATTCGATGTGTGAGTAGAGCGCTCGGTATTGCTCCCGCTCCTCGCCATCTAGTCCGACGCTGGCGGGGTCGTCGTCGAGCTGCTCATGGATCTCCAGGTGCCCGAGGGTATTGCTCGGGATCTTGTGCCCCTTGCCGCGCTCGCTGGCGTCGACTAGCTTGGCGTTTGTGGCGTGGGGGCTGGTGGCGGCTGCTGCGGCTGCGTCAGCCTTCGCCTGCATCGCCTCCTCTGCGGCTCGTTGGTCCCTGCGCGCGCTGGCCTCCCAAGCGCGCTCTTGGGCGATCCCCGTGTGGGAAAAGGGATCGATGTACTGGTCGGGGTCTCCGTAGGTGGCCGGCTGGCCTTCCGCCGAGTGTTTCACCTGGTTGGCGATCTGGGCGTCGGTCCGCGCCTTGCCTCCCTCGCCCTTCCAATGCTCTCGGCTGTACCAGTGCCGCTTGACGGCGTGCCATCCGCCGATAGCATCCTTTCGCCATCCGCGACCGGTGCCGGGGATGAATACGATTGTGCCCGGTGGGGCGTCGTGGACTGAAGCGCGGGACATCTTCCGGTCGACCTGCCTGCCGGGTTGGCGCGCTGCGACCTTGGCGGCCTCTTTGGCCAGGTCGAAGGGTGGAGCGCTCGGGATCTCCGTCTTCGCCGTGAGTTTCGGCTGCTCTGGTGGCTTCTTGGCGCCAGCTTTGATGTGGTCGAATACCTTCTGGGTGAACGTGCCCATATCTGGGATATTGACGCGTTCAGTGGCGGGGTCGTCCGCGACTGTGTACTCGATGGCGTCGACCCCCATCTCCAGCGCGCCCTCAACATACTCATGCCCCTGTTCGGCGAATTCTGCCGCGATTCGTCGCGCGTGTCCGTCGAGTTGCTCGTCTGTCAGGATTCTAATGAGGCTAAAATTCTTTTGCTCCGCCGCCGTCAGGGGCCGGTCATAGGTTGCGGTGCCAAACTTCTTGAAATCCGGGTGTGTGCCGACAGATGCGCCCCCTGGCGGCACGGTGGCGAACCCGTGCGGCCGAAGCGTCAGGCCATAGGTGTATTGATGCGCCGCCTCGGCCTTAGGAGGTGGCGCGGGCTTCGGTTTCGGCTTCGCCTGTCCTGGCTTGTGGGCGCGCTGATGCTGGACAACGAACACCGTCTGACCGGTCTTCAGTTGGCGCGTGTGTGCCTTGACTTTACCTTTGCCCGATCCTCCGCCCGGTTTGTGGCCGAACAGTTCGAGCTGGAGCTGCTTCGCCTTGGACAGATTGAAGATGAATCTCATCGGGACGTTCTCCGGTCAGATCGATGTAACCATACGCCTGGGGCGGCGCCTCGGGTTTAGGGTCCGGACGCCCCTCGCTGTGGTGCAGCGCAGCTAGAAGCGTGGTCAGCGCGCTCAAAATAACAGACCTGGGCGCCGCGCATCGGCCCGATTCGCCCGAGTCTGGCGCGCTTTAATTAGGGGATCGTCGTGCAGGAGGCTCATCAGGCACGACATCGCCCGTGGTTCTTTGGCTTTGACCTGGCGCATTTCTGCCTCCCAGTCACGATATTCCTGCGCGGACAGGCATAACTCCCGACCATCGGCAACTTCGCGGACCATCCGATACGCGGTGCGGAATTCCTCGCGCGCGGTAGGCATTACCCATCCTCGGATGCGCGTTGCTGGCGCCCTTCGTGCCAGACCTCATAGGCGAGCCGTTCCGTTGCGTAATCGTACGGGACATTATCATCATCAGGATCGGCCGAATACCCCGCGTCATAGGCGATATCGACGATTGCGTGCTCTTCTTCGCTTAGGACGTGAATGGCGGCAAAAGGGTCGTAAGGCGCGCCACGGTTTGACTCCGATGTCATCAGCGCGTTGCGCACGCCGATAACGCCGTCAAGCCGGTATGATGGAGGCAGGCGATACTCGCGCTCCATGTCGACGCCGCTAGCGCCAGGCTCGATCTGGCTACGCGTTTCTGACCCGACGTTGCCCTCGTCGTCCTCGGCTCCTGGATATGCCCAGTGAATAGAAGCATCGCGGGCGATAACCAAATGGGTGTATTGCGAGTGATACGGCGTGGCCGCGTGCTTCGCCGCGAATGCGTCGGCGTCGGCGGTGATCTGGGAGACCGCGGAGCCTTCCGGCTCCATCGGCGGTATCGCATCGTCTTCGGTGGCTGGAACAGGGTTCGGTTGCATATCATCCTCACGCATAGGTTCGTCACCCGTAGCATACTCCGGGGTGTTCTTGGTGTCTACCTTCGCGGGCTTCTCGGCGAGACCCTTGGCGATGCGCTCGCGCATCTTCTTCGCCTCCTGGATGAGTCGCCCCATTCGTCGGCTCTCTTCGTGATCTGCGTGGCTCTGGGTGTCCTGCCAAATGTCGATCGAGTTCTCGATAAACCCAGCTCTCTGAATCATGTAGCGCGCCGCATCCTCGGATAGTCGGAGCTGGTGCCCGTATTTGCCGACCTTGGTGGCGTTCTCGAAAGCGTCGACCAGGTCGGCCCGTCCGGGGTCGCCGTGAATCTCATCGGGGTCGAATGTGTCGACCTCCTGCGCTTCCAGTTCGTTGCGCATATCGTCCGAGACTCGGATCCGGGTGGCCCATCGCTCCGTTTCCGTCAGCTCCGCATCGCGTGCCGCGGCGGCCTCCATCTGCGCTCTGAATCGCGCCTCCCGGTCCGTCCGTTCAGCCTTGTCCGCGGGGCTGGGTTTCGGCTTCCCGGCCGCGCCTCCCAGGTCGAACGCTGGTCCTGGTGTGGCCATGCTGGTCTTGTGGCCGCGCTGATGCTGCTTGACCTGCACCATTCCGCCCTTCGTCTTGCGGACGTGCGCTTTAACCTTGGCTTTCGGTCCAAATAGGCTCAATTGCTCGGCTTTCCGTAGGATGCGGAATGCTACCAGGCGCGCCTTCGCAAGTGGCGCGCCGTCGCCCTCGTCGAGTAGGGACTGAATGCGCTCGCCGACTAGATCCTCGTCTTCGATGTCGGCGCCCATTTCGCCGTCGGTGCGCAGGGCGGTGTTGCGCAGCTCCTTGATCGGACCGGGCAGAAGTGCATCGCCACCGCCGGGTTCTGCTCCGCCACCGCCCGACCATGCCGACTTGATGAGGCGCCACGCGTACAGGATCCCCTTGAACATCGACATCTGATGAGCCTTGGGCTTCCCCTTGGGCTTCGGTGCCGCTTTCTTCCGGGGCTGCGGATAGGCGTGGTGGTGGCTGTCCGCGGCGGCTTGGGCGTAGTTGTTCGAGCTGGCACCGTGTCCGCCAAGCATCGAATCCGGGGTGCCCGATCTCTTCTCTCGGGCCTCGGCCTGGTGCGCGTTGCGCATGTGCCCGTGGTACTCGGCGGCCTTCTTTTTGCCGGCCTTGACGTGCTTGCGTACCTGCTCCTCATGCGCTGCGGCGGCGTCGTCGTGGTCTCCCGCCTTGTAGTGGGCGTGCTCTTCGTGGAAACCTCCCGCCGGGTGATGTCCGGAGTGGATGCTATGGCCCGACTCTGTGCGCCCGATCTGCTTGCCCGACGGCGCCGCTACACTGCGCTGGTGAGCTTTGAAGCGCTCCGCGGTCTCTTTGGCGCCTCCGGTCGCTCTCCTGGTCGGTCCAGCTGTGCGGCGGGGCCCACCGCGCTCCATGACCTTTTGCAGGCGCTCCTTGTTCTCTGGTGACAGACCGCCCGGTCGGGGCTTGGCTTTCGGCTTTGGCTTCGACGGTCGCCCGCGTGGCGCCGTGGTGGTGCTCACTGCAGCTCGGCGACGTGCCAGGAACTTCGAGACCCTGCTGTGGTTCGCTATGCCCGGGTCTCCAGGTCGGTAGATCGGGTGCCCGAATCGGGTATGCCCGACGACTGTGCCGCCGCGGCTTCCCTCGCCGGTGGCGCCCTTGTTTAGTGGATGAATTCGCTCACCGTCGACTTCTATGATCTCGTCAACCGCTACGCCGCCCGATGTAAACTGGTATCCGCCTGATGAAATATCCTCGTCGTCGGCGTCGTGGCTTAGGGTGTCGCCGCTGACCAGTACGCGCAACACGGTCGGATCGCCGCCATGGCGCCTCGCGGCTCCTTTGGCGTAGAATGCGGCGCTAGCCTGACCTGATGCTTGCGCCGTCAGGAATACCACATCCTGAACGGCGTCCGAATTACCGACTGCGCCGAAATTGCTGGGCTGCTGGCCAGGCGATATCCCGGCTCGATTGATTGTTTTCAGGTGTTTGGTTGTTGTGCCGTGGTACAGCCAAACCATTTTGCCGCGTAGCTCTGACAATGGCGGCGGGTCGTGCGGATCGATCTCGACCCCCTGCGCCTCATAGTCGCGCTCTGCCTTCTCTTGCTTCTCTGCCTTCTCTGCCTTCTCTGCCGCCTGGGTGACAGCTTTCTCCGCGTCGGCGCCTCCTACCAGGTCATGGGCCCGGCTGACGATAGGATGCCAGTCGGCTGGCGTGCGCTCCATGAGGCGATAGCGGCTTTTGTGCGTGGTGGGCTTGTATTCGCCCTCTGACCATTCGTCGGGGTGCAGCTCTTGGCCGGCGTGATGCACCGCCGCCGGCCAGGCTTCGCCGTGCTTCTCCCACTGCTTTTTATAGTGGGAAACAAGCTCCTTGCCGCCCGTGGGTACCTTTCGCTCGTGCTGCTTCACCTGCACCAGTCCGGACTTGGTCTTTCGTACATGTTGGCGAATCTTCGCCTTGAGCAGCGGCTGCGCCATCTTGCCGCGGTGGATGTCGGGGCGGTCCATCGCCTCGCGCCATGCTCCGAACGTCCAGCGCTGTACGGCCCGGTAGAAGCCTGGCTTATCGTAGGCGTCTCGGAACGCCTTGACCGCTTCGCCCTGGTTGTGGAATCCAAGCATAGACTTGGTTTCATCGAAGACTTTGGCGCCTGGGAATTTGGTTTGGATGACGTAGACATAGGGGGCGAACGGGTCGGGCCCGACGAATACGTCGACGGGGTCGCCATCGGCGCCAATGGTGCCGCGAACCTCGCCATAGTGCCAAGCCATCCGGCTGGCCCATTCAGTGCCGTCGTCAGCGACTCCGCGGCGGTATGAGTCGGCCCGGTTCTCGATGTCGATCGGGACGCCCTGGTACTCGATGAAGCCCTGGTATGGGTGCTTCGCACGGGTGCGCTGCGGCTTCTGTAGCGGTAGGTGCTTCGCCTTCGCCAGCCGTTGAACGATGAATCTGGTGCGCTGTGCTCGCATTACCGTCCATCTGCGCGGAATACGCCTTTCCACGGGATCTTACCGTCTCGGAACGCCTTGATCATCTTCGTCGCGGTGCTCCGCGCCTGACTGATGCTGTTGACGCCCTCGTGATACGGGAGCGGGAGGGATCCGCCGCGCATGGTGAGCATGCCCAGCCCTCCGTTGAACTTCCTGAACTCGCATTGAAAGCCGTTCGCGTGCCAAGTCTTCTCGGGGTCGCTGGCTACGGATATCGCCATCGCTCCAGCGCTGGCCTTGTTCAGCGCCTGCGGCTCTGACTGCCCGAATCGGGTGACGTAGTTGGTGAGTTCGTCCTCGGTGATCTGCTCGCCGTCAACCTGGAACAGTGGCCCGTCGCCCTGGGCCAGTGCTCCCAACATGGCAACCATGGCCTTGTTGTCTGTCCGCTTCTTGCCGACGAATGCCATGCCGTTCTTGATGCGAACGTCGGACGCCTGCAGCTCGTGCGCCCCTTGGATGCCGTTGGCAGTGAGCAAGATCGCGCACGCCATTACGGACAGTTTCGACTTCGGACCGAGTGCCAGGTGTTGCTCTGCCACCTGCGCCATGTGTTCGGGGTCGATCTCGGGCGCCTCCTCTTCGCCCTTGTGGTGCATGTAGTGACCGTGTTCGATCTTGTGGTTCTTGCCCTCGCCGTCGATGACTGTGGCGCCCTGGTGCCCGCTCGCGTGGATAAATCCCTCGCTGTCGTCGCCGGTGTCCGGGTGCTTGAACTTCACGCGCTGCGCTGGCTCGGGCTCCTGGTCGGGGTCTTCGATCTGGCCTGGCATGGCCTTCGCTAGCGGCTCATGCGCTGAATCATTGGCGCGGGCTTTGAGCTTCGACAAGGCGTCCTCCCAGGAGTTGCTTTCTATCTCTTCTGGCGTCGTTGGTGTGTGCCCGTATCCGCGGGCCGGTCCCCAGCTGCGCCAGTGATCCTCATGCATTTGGGGGTGTTCCTCCTCGATGCTCTCGCGGAATGCATGGGATGGGCGGAAAGAGTCTTCACCGCTCGCTTCCCACTTGCGAGTAAATAGCGTGTGTGCCGCGGCCTCTTTGGCCGCTTTGGCCGTTTCCTCGGCGGCGAGAGTCTTCTGCGTGGTCTTCAGGAATGCAGCTTCATCGGGGGTAAACACGCGGGACAGCTTCACCCGCGTCAGAAGGGTCTGCGGCGTTTCTCGATACTCCTTGTGCCCCTTGATGGTGCCGGCCAGGTCGAAGGTCTCGCCGACCTGAACCTGATTCTGCGGCCATCGCAGCTGGTTGCCATCAAACCCGTGCTCATGCCCGAGTGTCGTGGCGTTGTCCCAGTCGTAACTACCGGACGCGTTCCACTTGAACGTGTGCCCCTGGTCGTCGCGCATGAGGAGGATCGTGCCTCCGCCCCATTCGCTCTCGTAGCTGTGTGCTCCGACGACCTTGACACGGTGGGCAGGGTGTGCGGTTGCGCCCTTGTCCCGGTCCTTTTTGGACAGCTTGCGCCCGATCTTGTCGCCTGGCGCTCCGAAGAATTTACCCGGTGGCCTAGCGGCGCGCGCGGCGTCCTTGGCTGCTCGCTCCTGGGCGCGTCCGTAGGCGGTGACGGCGGAGACCGCGTAGCCTAGTTCCTTGACGCCGACCGTGTTGGCGAGGCGGATAGAGAGCAGGTTCGCCAGGTAGTCGTCGGCGGTGCTTTTCGGCACCTTGATCGCGCGATACTCTCGATCGAGTCGGGTTAATTCGTCGTCGTCGTAGCTGCCGGCGCGATCGAGTGCTGCGGTTTCCTCCTCGATCTCGATCCTGCGGTCCTGCGCGACCTGCCGCGCCTCGGCGTTCTTATCGATGCCGATGTCCTCGGGGATCGATGCGAGCCAGTCCATGATCGAGTCGACGCGGTCCTGGTGTCCGGCGATGTTGGACGGCGGCGACTTGGCCATATCTTCCCGAACGGAGTCCTTGGTCGATTGGATGCCGTCCTCATACGCCTTATTCGAGCTGATGTAAGCGCCATCTTGCTCGATGCGGTTGACGGCTGCTAGCAGGATGTCGTTCAGATCCCAAGCCTTCTCGGGTCTGCCGCCACCTTTGGCATAGTCATCGTCGAGGCTCTCGGCGTCTTTCCACCAATTGGCGACAAACTCGGCATTGCTGGCAGATCTCGCCGCGCTCATGCCCGTAAAGTCTGCCAGGCATGACGCGCCGCACTGCATCCATTTCCCGTTCTCTGGGTTGTGGAGCGCGAATAGGCTCTTGCGGGCGCGGTCGGTGTTGCAGTGCTCGCAATGGGTGCCGGTTGTCCAGTACCGCTCTGGCAGATTGGCCTCGCCGACTCGGTTGATGACGTTGCGGTCGGTGCCTACCATCGGCGTAATGATGGCTTCCAGCTTCCAGCCCTTGATCTTCATCTCGGGCGCATCGAGTTCGATCAGGCGACTGGTGCGCTCGCCGTATTGCACGGTCGGCGGGTGTGCGCCTCCCCAGTGTTCGAGCGCGATCGGGACTTTGGTGGTGTGAGGGTCGCGGATCACCCTGTACACCGGTTCATCCATCCCGTACTTCGCCGCCTTCTTCTTCAGGCGCTCGTAGTCTTTGAGGAAACCAGGCCAGCGATCCCGCAGGATGTTGAACACGCGGCGGGTGGCTCCGCTGTGCTCCTGGGGG